>Ga0181535_10003046_pt1 | contig 19829 bp, 15 predicted proteins | sample PEATcosm2014_Bin_44_FD_119774 | JGI IMG/M metagenome (GOLD analysis project Ga0181535, IMG submission 119774) | Peatland microbial communities from MTU Mesocosm Facility, Houghton, MI, USA - PEATcosm2014_Bin17_30_metaG | ecosystem: Environmental > Terrestrial > Soil > Wetlands > Peat | place... | reverse complement strand
TGACCAGTTCTGCATTGCTGTCGTTGCTGGCGACCATGTCGGCCACGCCGACCACGAGATTTTTTTTGGGCGCGGCGACGACCCATCGGGAGAATGCGGGCATAAAAATCAGGGTGTCAAATTACAAACCACGCAAACCGTGGGCGCACCTGCGCGCCCGTCCATGCTTGCGGTCATTCCAAAGTCAATTCGGTTGCGATTGAAGCGCTGCCGCCAGCAAACATGCATCCAACCGCTTTGATGATTTCCATTCCGCTCTGGTAAAACAAACCGCCTCCGATCGCAAATCGGTGGCTCTGTTTATACACTTCGGCAGAATCCCGCGGGACTTGAGCTAAAACTCGCCGCGCACAGAAAATTTTAGTGGGCGGCGCGATGTCGAAGACGGTTGTGAACGGGCGTGGCGCATTTTGTCCGCAAATAACCCCCTCAAGTTTCCTCAAATCCAGCCGATGAATAAATAAATGCGGTTGCATCGCCCGCAGTTTGAAAAGGCTTGGTCAAAGGGGAACGCCTTGTTTAGGGGGTGGCGCAATCGTCTGGCAAACATCAAATACATATGGCAACCGAAACCTTGTCGCCTGTCAAAGGCCAGCAGCAAATACTGGCCGGAAAATACCTCACCTTCACCCTCCATGGGGAGTCCTACGGCATAGACGTGCTGAAGGTGCGGGAAATCATCCGGCTGATCACCATCACCGCCGTGCCGCAGATGCCGGACTACGTCAAGGGCGTCATCAATCTGCGCGGCAAGATCATTCCGGTCATTGATCTGCGGGTGCGGTTTGGATTTGCCGGCGTGAAGGACACCGAACAAACCTGCATCATCGTCGTCAAGTTAAAATTGCCGGACGGCAAGGCCACCCAGATGGGGTTGGTGGTGGACGGCGTCGAGGAAGTCACCAACCTGACCGCGGCGGACATTGAGGAAACCCCCGACTTCGGCACACAGATTTCCACCGATTACATCGTCGGCATGGCCAAGGTCAAAGGCGCGGTCAAGACCCTGCTGGACATAGACGGTGTTGTCGGCGCTGAAACTTTGAAAACCATCAGCACATCCGCATCCTTATCAACCGCAGTTCAAACCAAGTAAAAAATATCCGCTAAAACCTTTATGAAAAACATGACAATTGGAAGACGTATTACTTTGGGATTCGCCAGCGTGATTATAATCGCCTTGGCTTTGGGCCTATTTGCCTACACCCGGCTGGTGATCATCAGCGGCCAGTCCGACCAGATAGCCAAACAATCCCTCCCCGCGATCGAACTAGTTTACCAAGCACAGAAAAATGCGATAGATCAGGGGCAAATCATTTATAAACATATCGGCAGCAGCGACAAGGAAGACATGGCACGGCTGGAGGCAGGGTTGAGCGCTGGCTCGGCAGATAACGCAAAAATTTACGATTCATTGGACAAGCTCGTCACGAATGTGGCTGGGCGAGCGCTGTTAGATAAAGTCCAGACCACGCGCGCAGAAAACAACCGAACACGAACCTTGGTGCTGGATTTAAGCCGGCAATCCACCAATAACGCTTTAGCCTACAGCACCGCTCGCAGTCAGTTTGATCCTGCCACCGTCCAGTATCTTGCTGCTTTGGATGCCTTGGTCAGCTTTATCAAGGCTGATGCGGATGGCGCGTCAAAAGGCATCCAATCGGGAGTGCAAAGTTCCAAATCGGGTATTTCGATTGGATTAACCTTGGCAACCATCGTGGGCATTGGAGTCGCCTTCCTCATCATTCGTGGAACCTCACGCATTTTGGGGAGAGTGAGCAGTTCGCTGAACGACGGTGCCATACAAGTAGTCTCGGCAGCCGGCCAGGTTTCCAGTTCCAGCCAATCCCTGGCGGAAGGGGCGAGCGAACAGGCCGCGTCGCTGGAGGAAACGAGTTCGTCGCTGGAAGAAATGGCCAGCATGACCAAGCGCAACGCCGAAAACGCCCAGAAGGCCAACGACCTTGCCAAACAGGCCCGGTCTGCCGCCGACATAGGTGCCAACGATATGAAGGAGATGAGCACCGCGATGGATGCCATCAAGGTCTCCTCGAACGACATCGCCAAAATTATCAAGACGATTGACGAGATCGCCTTCCAGACCAACATCCTTGCCCTCAACGCGGCCGTCGAGGCCGCCCGGGCTGGCGAGGCCGGGATGGGATTTGCGGTTGTCGCCGATGAAGTCCGCAACCTTGCCCAGCGCAGCGCCCAGGCTGCCAAGGAAACCGCCGCCAAGATTGAAGGCGCGATTGCCAAGACCGGGCAGGGCGTGGAAATTAGCAACAAGGTCGCCGTGGCGCTGAATGAGATAGTGGCCAAGGTGCGGCAGGTGGACGAGCTGGTGGCCGAAGTGTCCGGAGCCTCACGCGAACAGACCCAGGGCATCACGCAGATCAACACCGCCGTCGGCGAGATGGACAAGGTGACGCAATCGAACGCGGCCAACGCCGAAGAGAGCGCGGCGGCGGCGGAGGAACTCAACGCGCAGGCCGAAACGATGAAACAGTCCGTAGCGGAATTGCTGCGGCTTGTTGGTGGCAACAGCCAAACCGCCACCGCAACCAGAACGGCTGCGGCACCCATGCGCGCCAAGGAAGTCCGCATCGCCGCGCCTGTGGCAAAACGGCCTGCCCCGATTCATGGAAACGGTCATGCGCACGCGGAGCCGGCAATGGCAGGCAAGGTCAATGGCCGAAGCGAAATCCCCATGGACGGCGATTTTAAGGACTTTTGAGATCCGCCGTCATTTTTGCCGTTTGAGCCGCCGGCCGAAATGGATCTTTGGATATTCCGAGAATATTTGCTAAAACAAATCACTTTTCCGCCGATAGCAAACCAAATGAAGCGCGTGTCATGCTGCAAGACAGCATTGGTGGCGTTCTTTGTGCCCGGCACCTGCGCATTCCTGAACAACCATTAAAAAATGAACGTTAAATTATATTCAAGCCTGTCTCTGTTGGGGGCCGCCGGTCTGCTCACCAACGCCTATTGCGCCGACACCACTGCGGCGGTTTCCGGTTCAGACGCCTGGCAGAAGCCGGTCTGGCTGACGGACCTGACGCTGGGCGTCAAGGAGAGCTACGACAACAACGTGCTGCTGGTTTCAGGCAACGGCATGCAGCCGCAGGCGGCGTGGGTCAGCACGGTGTCGCCAAAGATCGGATTTAATTTCGCGCCGCTGCTGGGGAATCAAAACACGAACGCGTTGCAGACGCTGTCGCTGGTTTACGCGCCGGATTTCAACATTTACGAGGGCGCCTCGTCGCAGAGTTACGACGCGCACAAGATTGGCGACACGATCAAGGGCAGTGCCGGTGATTTTTCATACTCGCTGGACAACGCCTTTCTCTACAACGATGGCAACAAGCAGACCCCGATTTACGGCCCCGCCAACGGGGGAAACTCGTATGATCAATACCGCAGCACTTACGCTCAATACGTCCCGCGCGAGCGGATGGCGCAGACCCAGGACCGCGCCACCATTGTGTTGCAATACGACTGGGACAAGTTCTTCGTCCGTCCGACGGCTTCTTTGCTGGATTACAACCTGATGACCGACTGGCACAACACCTCGGCGATTGCGGGATCTCCAGCGCCGATTCCAGGTTATCAAGACTATGTGGATCGTTACGATGTGAACGGCGGCGTGGATTTGGGCTACAAGCTGACGCCGAAGCTGGCCGCGACGCTGGGTTACCGCTACGGTTCGCAATATCAGCAGCAATTCCCTGGCTGGGTCACAACCGACCGCCATTATGCATCCAGCGACTATCAGCGGGTGCTGCTGGGACTGGAAGGCAAGCCGTTGAGCTGGTTGAATGTGAAGCTGGCGGGCGGCCCGGATTTCCGCAGTTACAACTCCATGACCCCGGTCAATGATTTGCATCCGATCAAATACTACGGCGAGGCCGTCCTCACGGTGACCATCACGCCCAGCCAGACGGTGACGTTCAATTACAAGCAATGGCAATGGGTTTCCAGCACCGGCAAAGTGCCGTATTTGGACAGCACCTATGCCCTGGCCTACCACTGGAACGCGACCAAGCAACTAGGCTTGGACCTGGGCGGCAAAGTTCTGGAGAGCGATTACACCGAAGGTTCTGAAGCGACTCCGAGCGGACAGAATTCGAGCTTGCGGGATGACATGGAATTTGAGGTTTCCGCCGGCGTGGCCTACGCCTTCACCCCCCATTTGAGCGCGAATGTGGCCTACACCTACGACCTGGGCGACAACGCCATGAACAACCTCCCCGCCAGCCTGGGGCCGGGCTACCGTGACTTTGAACACCAGGTCGTCTCGCTGGGCATCCAATACAAATTCTGATTCAGGACAAATCATAAGGAAATGAAAACACTCAAAAATGCTCGGTTTCCTGCTGATGGGTTCGGGTCAAGGATTTGCCGGGCAACTGGCTGAAAAACCATAGCCGGAAGCGGTTGCCAGCCCCGCAAAGGATCCGCCGCGGGCAGTGCCGACGGTTTCCGGGATTTTTGAACCCATCAACGCCTGAAAAAATGTGACCGCCATGCCAGTTCCGCCGACAACGACCGCCGCCGACACGCTTGCGGACGTTGACTACGAATTTCTGCGCAAACTGGTCTATGAGCACAGCCGGATCAATCTGGGTTCGGACAAGCGCGCGCTGGTCAGCGGCCGCGTGGCCAAGCGCCTGCGCGTTCTGAAAATCGGCGGCTACCACGAATATTGCCAGTTGCTCAAAACCGCGGCGGGCGGGGAAGAGCTGGGCAATCTTGTGGATGTCATTTCCACGAACCACACCCATTTTTTCCGCGAGGAAAAACATTTTGACTGGCTGTGGTCGGTGCTGCTGCCGCACTGGCGTTTGTGCAATGCCGGGCGCGAACCGTTCCGCGCGTGGAGCGCGGCCTCGTCTTCCGGCGAGGAGCCTTACACGCTGGCCATCGTGCTGGCGGAATTTTTCGGGCCGGACGGGAAATGGACGATTGACGCCACGGATATTTCGACCCGCATCCTCGAACGGGCCGGACAGGCCATTTACGACGCAGAAAAACTGGCTCCCGTCAGCCCCGAATTGCTCCACCGGTATTTCCAGCGGGGCGTCGGCCGGTTTGCGGGACAGTTTCGCGTGAAGGAGCAACTGCGCCAGCGGGTCAGTTTCCAGCACTTGAACCTCCTCCAGCCGCAATATCCCTTCGCCCAGCGGTTCCACCTGATTTTTTGCCGCAACGTGATGATTTACTTCGACCGGCCCACGCAGGAAACATTGATTGCAAAACTCACCGAGCAACTGGAGCCGGGCGGGCATCTGCTGGTCGGCCATTCGGAAAGCTTGAGCGGCGTCCGGCACTCGCTGCAGCAATTGCAGCCGGCGATCTATCTCAAGCCTGCCGCGCCGCCAAGGCGTTGAGTCGGGGAAAATTTCCGCAAGTCAGGCGGCCTTCGAGAGCGGCTGCTTCTCCTGTTGCGTGAGCGCATTCACATCGAGGATGAGGCCGACACGGCCGTCGCCCAAGATTGTGGCCCCGGCGAAGGCGGGATTCTTGTGGACCAGCATCTCGTTGAGGTTTTTGATGACCACCTCCTGTTTGTGCAGCAGCGCGTCCACCAGCAGGCACCGGACGTTGGTGCCGGACTGCACCACCACGATGATGCCCTGCGTCGGGTCGGTCGCGCGTGCTGGGATGCCGAAAATTTCATGCAGCCGCAGCAGGGGAATGAGCCGCCCGCGCACGTTGACCACTTCGGCGCGGTTCTGAATCCGAGAAATCATTTCCGCCACGGGCCGGAAGGATTCCCGCACCGAAAGCGTCGGGATGATGTAGCGCTCCGCACCGACGCCGACGACCAGCCCGTCAATGATGGCCAGAGTCAATGGCAGCGCGATTTTGAACAACGTGCCCCTGCCCGGCGTGGAGGAAATATCCACGGTGCCCCGCAATTTCTCGATGTTGCGGCGCACCACGTCCAGTCCGACGCCGCGCCCGGAAAGGTCGGTGACTTTTTCCGCCGTGGAAAATCCGGCGGCAAAGATGAAGCGGTAAATTTCTTCGTCCGTCAGATGCGCGTCCGGCGCGGCGAGTCCGCGCTCGACCGCCTTGGCGAGGATGCGATCGCGGTTCAATCCGCCGCCGTCGTCCTCGATTTCGACGACGATGCTGCCGCCCTGGTGATAGGCGCGGAGGTGCAGCGAGCCGACCGGGGATTTGCCGGCGGCGGCGCGTTTGTCCGCCGGCTCGATGCCGTGATCCATCGAGTTGCGGATCATGTGGAGCAAGGGGTCATTCAATTCCTCGACCACGCCGCGGTCCAGTTCCGTGTCCTCGCCGCTCGTCAGGAACTCCACCTTTTTGTTCTGCTTGGCGCTGATGTCGCGGGCGACGCGCGCCATTTTTTGAAACAGGCTGCGGACCGGCACCATGCGCAACGACATGCTCACGCGCTGGAGGTCGCGGGTGATGCGGTTCAACTGCGCCACGTTGCGCGAAAACTGCGCGTCGCCGTCCGACAGCCGGGCCAGATTCGGCGCGACCAGCGACTGGGCGATGACCATTTCGCCGACCAGATCCAAAAGGCCGTCGAGCTTGCTGGTGTCCACGCGGACCATCGTGTTGCCGCCGGAGGATTGCGCCGTTGCCGCCATGATTTCCGGCGTTGGCGCCGCCGGCCTGGCGGGTGAAATTTCCGCTGACGCGGCCTGGGCGGAAACTTGGCCCGACGAAACCTGTTCAATCATTCGGGCGACTTCCGCTTTCAGCGCCTCGGTCGGGATGACGATGGCCGCCGCCGGCTTGGTGCCATTGACCTGGCCTTCAATCTCGTCGAGAAATTGTTTCAGCACGTCGCGTCCGCGCAGGATCAGGTCAATGGTCGGCGAGGCGATGGCGAATTTGCCCTGCCGCGCTAGGTCCAGCAGCGATTCGAGGATGTGCGCCAGCCGGTTGATGGGAACAAGATTGAGAAAGCCGGCACCGCCCTTGAACGTGTGAAACGCGCGGAAGACGGTATTCAGCATCTCCGCGTTGTCGGGCTGTTTTTCCAGCACCAGCACACCCTGCTCAATGTTGTCGAGATGCTCGCGCGATTCGGTGATGAATTCGCGCAGCAAATCGGCGTCGCCGGCGATGTTCAGGTTCAATTCCACTTCTGCTGCCGCAGAAACTTTCGCGGGCGCGGGGACAACGGCCGGCGGCGCGGGAGCCGGCTCCGGGGCGGGCGGCTGGGCGGGCACCGTCGGATTATTTTCAAGATTGGCCAGCAGAATGTTGAGCCACTCGATGTTTTCCGGGTTGAACGGCTGGCCGGATTCGACGATGTGGACCATTTTCTCCCAGGCTGCGGCGCATGTGGCATGAGCGGCGGCCGATTCCTGCGCGCCGGCGAATTCGTCGCGCAGGCTGCCGATGAGGTCGAGGATGGGAAACTGGCCCTGGTCTGAACCGGCGCGGGTCTGGTGGATTTCCCTGCCGAGGCTGGCGAGAAGCTGGTTTGAGCGTTCAGTTTGTTTCAAAGTTAATCCTCCGAGCTCCACGGATTGGCGGTCACGTCCACGAAGATATGGGCCTTGTCGGTGCGAAAGGCCATGCGTTCCAACCCGCCGCCCGGCACCACGGGCGATTGGGAATCCGTGGAGCGCTTCACTTCCGGCGGCTGCAATTTGCAGTCCAGCCCCGCGTCGCAAAGGTTGGATTTGAAATTGCCGGCCATGATGTTGAGCAGCTCGCCAACCACGTCGCGGATTTCATTCGCGTCCGTCATTTCTTCGGGATTCATGCCCAGAATCTCAGCAGCGGCAATCCGGGCGGAGGCCAGGTTCATCCGCAGGTAGACCGCGCCAGCCACCTTGCCGGAAAAACCGATGGTGCCGAGCAGGTGTTCGTTTTCCAGTGGTTCAGCCAGATTGCGATCAATCATTTCCAGCTTGGCGGAAAACATGGTCTGGGCGGTTTTGATGAGCGCCATGGCCAGTGGTGTGCCCATCGCGAGCACCATTGCGCACCCCACCCCGTTGCGCAGAAGGGCTTCCTCGACGGTTTCGATGGCGTATTCCGCCGCGTTTTCGGCATCGGGATTGGCCACGCGCAACAGCCGGTCACGGAGGGCGGGATCCTTGTTGATCACCTTGACGATTTCGTCCACGTCGGAATCCTGCCGCGCAACAAGCTGCGTCAGGCGCGAGGCGCTCTCCAGCTTGGGGGCGAACCCGTAGCGTCGGGATAGTTCCTGATAATTGGCGCCATTCTGCATAAATCAAATCAAGCCTGCGGCGCGGCGGCCGGTGCCGGCACCGGTGCTGGCACCGCCTCTTTTTTCTTGAGCGTCAGGTTGCGGCTCAATTTTTCGATCAATTGATCCTCCTTGAACGGCTTCACCAGATAATCACGCACGCCGAGCCGCGCGATGTGAATCACATTGTCACGGCCCGATTCGGCGGTGAGCATGATGACGGGGATTGTCTTCAGCGCCGGGTCTTCTTTGAGCTTGGTCAGCATCGTTACGCCGTCCATCACCGGCATGGTGACGTCCAGCAGGATCAGGTCGGGTTTTTCGCGCGCCGCCACGGCGAGGCCCTCCTCGCCGTTTCCCGCCTCGCACAGGACGCAATCGTAGGGCCGGAGCGCCCGGCCCACGATGAGGCGGATGGTCCGGCTGTCATCAACGCTCAAAATTTTTGAAGCCATAATATGATTTTCCTAATTAGTTTTTCCCGTTGAATTTGATGTGAACCTCCACGGCGAACCGGGAGCCGTTGCTTTCGTAAATCATTTGTTCCTGCCGCACGTCGGGCAGCGACTCGATGGCAAAGGAGGTGCCGCGGATGATGGCCGGCGTGCTGACGGCGCATTCGTAGCCCTTGTCGCACAGGGCCGATTTCAAGCCGCCGGCGAGCATGTTGGTGCATTCGCCGACGACGTCGTTGACATCGCTTTCGCCGAGGGTTTCCTCCGGCGGCAAGCCCAGCATTGCGGCGGCGATCCGATTCGCCATCTCCGTGGACAAATGAAGATACACGGCCCCGCTCACCGTGTCGCCGGCGAAGCCAACCGAGCCGGTCGTGTGCTCGGCAAATTTCGGCGGCGGACCTTCCGACACGGGGGTTGCCTTCATCGAAAGCATGGTTTGAAACACATCCACCAGATGGCCGTTCAGGAAATGGCGGATGTCCAATGCGGGTGCTTGCGCGTTCATGGTTTTATTTTAGCTGTGGGTGAATTGTTTTGGCTGCGGTGCGGAGGGTTCGCTGCAATGGTTGTGGTCGTTCCGGGACAGGACCGAGCGCACGAGCGCATCGGGAATTTCGTCCAGCGGCAGGACGCGGTCCACCACGCCCAACTCAACGGCGGCGCGGGGCATTCCATAGACGACGCACGTTTCCTCGTTCTGCGCGAACGTCGTCGCGCCTTTCGACTTGAGTTTTTGCATCCCGCTCGCGCCGTCCGAACCCATGCCGGTGAGCAGGGCGGCGACGGCGCGGCTTCCGGCGCAGACCGCCGCCGAATTGAAGAGCATGTCCACGGCGGGACGGGTGTAATGCACGGCCGGGCCTTGATTGAGGACGATGCGATAGCAGTTGTTGTCCCAAAACGTCATCATGTGGAAGTCGCCGGGCGCCACCAGAGCGAGGCCGGGATGCAACTGGTCGCCGGAAACCGCCTCACGGACTTCAAGGGCGCACGTTTCATTCAACCGTTCGGCAAAGGCCTTGGAAAAAACGGGCGGGATGTGCTGGACGATGCAGATGCCCGGCAGTCCGTCCGGCAGATGGTTGAGCACAAATTTCAACGCCTCCGTGCCGCCGGTCGAGGCGCCGAGCAGGATGATTTGCCGCGGATCGAACGGCCTGGAACCCGCGAGGCTGGCCGGTTGCGGCGCGGCGTTTCCGGCCGGTGCCCGGCGCACCGATGCGACCGCCGCGCCCTTCACCCGCTGGCAAAGCTGCGCGCCCAGGTCGCCGATGCCCCAGGCGGAGGTGGGTTTGGCCAGCACGTCCACCGCGCCGGCTTCCAGCGCGTCGAGCGCGGCGCGCGAACCGGCTTGCGTCAGGGAGCTGATGACGACAACGGGCATGGGCCGGTGTTTCTGCAAAATTCCCAGGAACGTGATGCCGTCCATGCGCGGCATCTCGATGTCCAGTGTGAGCACGTCCGGATTGAGTTCGAGGATTTTGTCCCGGGCCTGATAGGGATCGGGCGCGGTGCCGACGACCTCGATTTCCGGGTCGCGGCGAAGGGCGTCGCTGATGGCGTGGCGCACGACGGAAGAGTCGTCCACGACCAGCACGCGGATTTTTTTTTGGTTCATGCGAGGTTCATGAAATGTTCGACCTGTTTGGCTGACTCATGGACTTCAATCATCAGGCTCTCGAGTTTTTCCGGGGTGATCGCGAGGGCTTTGTTAGCCCCGGCATCCGCGAACACCGCATAACAATCCCAGCCCAGGGTGGAGCCGATCAAATGCACGAGGCAGTTGGACACATGGATCAGGGCGGACAGCTTGGGAGCCGGCGTCGAAACGGGATGATGGTGGTTGGCGACGGCTTCGACGATTTCGTCGGGCAACAGCCACGTTTCCAGCAGGCGCGCGCCGACCTCGGCGTGGTCGGTTCCCAGGATTTCCTTTTCCGCCGCGTTCCGGGGAAGATGGTTTTGGGCGATGCAGGAGCGGATGGCCGTTTGCGCATCGGCATCAAGAACCTGGTTCAGCGCGAGCTTGCCGATGTCGTGCAGCAGGCCGGCGGTGAAGGCGACCGGCGGTTCCAGTTCCATGGGGATGCCGCTTTTGACCAGTTGCTCGGCGGCCACGGCGGTGGTGAGGGAATGGGACCACAGTTCCTGGGCCTCGATGGCGTAGCCCGGCAGGGTGGTGCTCATGGCGCTGCCAAAGGCGAGGCTCAAAACCATGTGCAGAATCTGCTGGTGGCCGAGAATCAGCACGGCCTGCTCCACCGAGAAAACTTTTTCCTCAAAGCCAAAGTAGGGCGAGTTGCAGGCGCGCAGCAACTTGGCCGTCAGCACGCTGTCGTATTTGAGCACCGTCACGATGTCCTCGTTGCTCACGGCGGGCTGGTCCAGCAGGCTGACCAGCTTCAGGGCGGCCTGCGACACTGCCGGCAGCTTCTGGACTTTGGCGATGACTTCGTTTGGTGTCATAAATTGTTTCCCGCGCGCCGGAAAACACACCGGCCCCGGCTGCAAACCGGCGGGTCCACTTCTCTTTCGGCAAAATCCGGCGGAACTTGAGCCAAAATCGCCGGCGGTGTGAAAACAGTTTTGAATTGTGAGGCCGGGTGGCAAATGGTAAGGAAATATCCACCCGGACATTTCGGTTGAAGTGGAATACGACGTTTTATGACACTTGCGAAAGCCAAGCTCCTTCCTGCCGCGCTGCTCAAATCCTTGATGCCGGCCCTGGTGTCTTCGGCGATGGATGCCATCATTTTGGTGGATGAAACCGGGCGCATCATCCTGTTCAACGCGGCCGCCGAGCGGATGTTTCAATGCCGCCAGCCGGAGGCGCTGGGACAGAAACTGGACCGGTTCATTCCGGAAGCGCACCGCCGTCACATCCTGGCGCGCGAGGCGGAAACGCCGGAATCCGGAATCCGGAACCCGGAGCCACTGCTGGCACGGCGGGCGGATGGCCTGGAATTTCCGGTTGAGGCGTCCATTTCCCGGGTGGAAGCCGACGGCAAAAAAATGTTCGCCGCCATTTTGCGCGACTCAACGGAACGGGTGCACGCCGAGGAACTGCGTTCGTGGATGGCGGCCATTGTTGAATCCTCCAACGACGCCATCATCGGCAAGGATTTGAACGGGCTGGTAACCAGTTGGAACGGTGGCGCAGAAAAAATCTTCGGCTATTCCTGCAAGGAAATGATCGGACAATCCGTTGCGCGGCTGATTCCGCCGGACCACATGGACGAAGACGAACAAATCCACGATTGCATCCGGAATGGCAGGCACATGAAACCCTTCGACACCGTGCGCCGGCGCAAGGACGGTCGGCTGATTGACGTTTCCATCATGATGTCGCCCGTCAAGGACGCGGCAGGCCGCGTGGTGGGCGCCTCCACGGTGGCGCGCGACATTGCCGCCGGCAAGCGCATCGAGCAGGAATTGCGCCGCCGCGAGGAATACTTCCGCACGCTCATCGAATATGCCTCGGACGTGATCACGCTGGTGGACCCGGAAGGCGTCATCCATTTTCAAAGCCCGTCCATCGAGCGCGTCCTGAATTTGAAACCGGAGATGGTGTCGGGCCGCAACCTCGCCGAGCTGATCCATCCCGAGGACTGGCCGAGGCTGGCGGCCATGATCCGCCGGGCGTTTTCCAATCCCGATTCGCCCGTGGCCATCGAATACCGCATCCGGCATCGCGACGGCGCCTGGCATTTGTTTTCATCGGTGGGCCGGAGCATTCCGCACGATGTGGAGGGCCTGGGAATTGTCTTCAATTCGCGCGACATCACCGCCAGCCGCAATCTGGAGGAGCAGCTTTTGCAGGCGCAAAAAATGGAGGCCATCGGGACATTGACGGGCGGCATTGCGCACGATTTCAACAACATGCTCGCGGGTATTCTGGGCAGCGCCGAACTGGTGCGCGAAGACCTGCCGGCCAGCCATCCCACGCAGGAATATGTCCAGTCCATCATCACCGCGGCCAATCGCGCACGGGAACTGGTGCAGCAAATCCTGACGTTTAGCCGGCGGCGCGAGAGCGCGAAACAGGTGATGTCGTTGCAGCCCATCGTCGGCGAATGTGTCAAACTCCTGCGGTCGGCCATTCCGGCCATGGTCAAAATCACGCACCACGTCGAGACGGGCTGTCCGCCGGTGCTGGCGGACCCGACGCAGATTCACCAGGTCATCATGAACATTTTCACCAATGCCTGGCAGGCCCTGCCCGACACGGGCGGCCACATTGACATCAGCCTGCGAGCCGTGGAGGTGGATGCGGCGTTGTTGCTGGTTCACCCGGAGCTGCGCATGGGACATTTTGTGCGGCTGACCATCGCCGATAATGGACAGGGAATGGACGCCAAGACGCGGGAGCGGATCTTTGAGCCGTTTTTCACCACCAAGCCCGCCAGCAAAGGATCCGGTCTGGGACTTTCCGTCGTGCAAGGCATCGTCAAATCACACCGGGGCGCGATTTTGGTGGAAAGCGAACCGGGCCGGGGGACGAGCTTCCAAGTTTATCTGCCCGCAAGCACGATCTCCAGAAAGGAACCCTCCGCGCCGGTCGTGGCCGTTCCGCACGGTCATGGCGAACGAATCTTGTTCGTGGACGACGAGCCGATTGTGGCCAGGTCCACGGAGGAATTGTTGAAGCGGCTTGGTTATGCCGTGACCTGCTGCGAACAGTCGGAGGATGCCCTGGAACAATTCCGCCGCGCGCCGCGGGAATTCGATTTGATCGTCACCGATTGGGCGATGCCCGGCATGTCGGGCACGGAACTGGTTTCGGCGATGCGCGAAACGAGGCCGGACATTCCCATGCTGCTCATGTCGGGCTTCGTGGATTCGACGGTGCAGCAGGCGGCCAAAATGATTGGCATTGATGAAGTTCTCGTCAAGCCGGTCAATCCCGAACTGCTGGCGCAGGCCATTGCTCAAGTTCTGGCGCGCGGAGCCAGGGTCGCCAAAGACGGCGCCGGACAGGCTTGAAATTCGCCGGCGCCCGGCGCGAGAACCGCGTTCAAAAATTCTGGACAACAGCCCGTCTGAAAACCGGCTCAAACAAAAACGATCTTCGTCGTCGTTTCCTTTTCGTCCCAGCCGCGCGTCGGCTCGGCGGTGACGGAGGAAACGTCCTTGATGGAAATCTGCCGGCCCAGCGTGCGCGGGTTTTTCACCTCGACCTGTGACGGGTCGCACGTCTGCTGGCTGATTTTTTGGTGCGGCGCGGGTTTGTAGCGGACGTAAAGCAGCTTGGGCGTGTCCGGCGCGAAGTAGAGGATGCGCGATTTTTCCGGGATGCACGAATAGACCTTGTTCAAAATCGTGCCGCCGAACGTGAACCGCTTGAGGTAGCTCGCATCGCGGTCGGTGTAGGCGCAGGTGAACACGCGGTCGCGGTCCGGCAGGCCGCAGTAAAACAATTCCTGCCCGACGAAAAATTTCTCCGGCAGCTCGGTGACCTTGTAGGCGCCGTCCCGGGACACGAGCAGGATTTTGTCAAACTTCGTGCATTCGAGCTTGAACTCCTCGCCGTTGACCTTGTAGCCGACGTAGCCGCTCTCTCGGTCGTAGCTGACCTTGAACGCCTTGAACGCCGCGGCCTTCACGTCCACCTCTTCGTGCCGCGCCGATTTCGTGGTCAGACGCGGATACTGCGGGCCATATTTTTCCAGCAATGCTTCCAGATGGCCGATGACGTATTTCGTCAGCCCTTTCAAGTTTTTCCGCGTCGCGTCGAGTTCCGCCTTTGTCTTCTCCATCTCCTCGCGGTGCTTGTTGATGTCGAAAAGCGAAACCCGGCGGATGCGGACCTGCAGCAGTTTTTCCACGTCCGCGTCCGCGATGTCGCGGATCAATTCCTTTTTGAACGGCTTGAACCCGTCGTAAACCGCCGCGGTGACGGCCTCGTTCGTTTTGCACTTCTCAATCAGCTTGTAAATGCGCTCCTCGATGAAGATGCGTTCCAGCGTGCGGTAATGCAGCTCGTCGAGCAGTTGCTTCTCGCGCAACTCCAATTCGCGTTTGAGAATGGCGACGAGCTGGTCGGTGTTCTCGCGCAGAATTTCCGAAACCGTCAGCTCCACCGGACGGTTGTTCCTGATGACGACGATGCGGCTGGAAATCGTCGTCTCGCAGTCGGTGAAGGCGTAGAGCGCTTCCTCCATTTTTTCCGCGTCCACGCCGGCGGGACATTTGATCTCGATCTCAACATTTTCGGACGTGAAATCGTTGATGGATTTCACCTTGAGCTTGCCCTTGCGCGTCGCGTCCTCGATCGAGCCGATGAGCGAATCCGTCGTGGTCGTCGGCGGAATCTCCGTGATGACGACGGTGGATTCGTCCTTCACCTTGATGCGGGCGCGGACCTTCACCGAGCCTTTGCCGTCCTGATAATCGCGCGCGTCCATCAGCCCGCCGGTCGTGAAATCCGGCAGGCACTTGAATGGCTGCTTCTTCAAAATCGCAATCTGCGCCTCCAGCAGTTCCGGAAAATTGTGCGGCAAAATCCGTGCGGCCAGCCCGACCGCGATGCCTCCGTGCCCAGCATCAGCGCGAGCGGCAGCTTGCACGGCAGCGCCACCGGCTCCCGGTTGCGGCCGTCATAGCTCGGCACAAAATCCGTGATGGAGTCGTTGAAAACCTCCGTGCGCGCCAGTTCCGTCAGCCGGCACTCGATGTAACGCGCCGCCGCCGCCGGATCGCCGGTGAAGATGTTGCCGAAATTCCCCTGGCCTTCGATCAGGTAACGCTTGTTCGCCAGCACCACCAGCGCGTCGCCGATGGACGCGTCGCCGTGCGGATGATATTGCATCGTGTGGCCGACGACGTTGGCGACCTTGATGAAACGGCCGTCGTCCTTTTCGTGCAGCGCCCAAAGAATGCGCCGCTGCACCGGCTTCAGGCCGTCCGCCAGATTCGGAATCGCGCGGTCGCGAATGACGTAGCTGGCGTAATCCAGAAACCCGCGGTCCACGCGCGTGTGCAGGCCGGCGCCGAGCTTCTTCGGGTCAAACGGCTTGTGGGCGACTGCCGTCCCGACTGTCTCGGCGACGACATGATCCGCGCCGTTGCCGTTGGGTGCGGCGGACTTCTTCTTTTCCACCGGCGCGGCGGGTGTCGCGGCGGCGATGGGCAATTCAGGCTGGCCGGATTCTTTTTTGCGTTTGGCTGACATGATCAAAAGCGGCGCGCATTAAGCCACAAGTTGACGGCAGCGGCAAGATTCGCGCGCGGCAAATTTTAATCCGGCGAACGCAAATCCGGTTGTCGTTGCGCGCCGGGGCGTTTGGCTTGCGGCGAACTTGCCCGCGCGGTTCCGGTTGCAATCCGGCCCGGCGGCGGGAATTTTTTCGCGGCGTCGTCCAGCACCAGCACCCAGTCGTTGCCAATGCCGGCGGAAGGCGGAGTGAACTCGCGCGCGTCGGTTTTGGCGAAGGTGCCGGACCGTTTTGCCCTGCCGGTCCGCGGATCATACCACCACGCGACGAGTTTCCTGCCGGAGAGTTTGCCGGTTTGCAGTTTGAACGGCCTGCCCGCAGCCGTGTAAACGAAAGCATAGCTGCCATCCGCCGCGCGCAGGGCCTCGACGCGATCCAGCACCGGCAAATCTTCCCCGGCAATCAGCGACTGATCCGGGATGCGGTCGGGCATCGGGCGCGATTCGATCAGGTAGCGGACATATTGCACCTGGCTTGAACCGGGCAGCTCCAGCGATTCGCGCCATGGCAAACCCGCGCCCCAGCCGGGCAGCGGGCCGCGACTGTCGGGCGACCAAAATTCATAAACTTCCCCGCAGCCGTAAGTGTGGCCCGCCGCGCCCGCGAAGACCGCCAGGTAAGCCGAGCGACGCACGTCGGCGGCGGTGATGCGCGCGGCGTTGGCGCTGCCGCGAACGAGGCCATCGGTGATGTTTTCGTAGCCCGGCTCCATGTCGAGCGTGGGCTTGGCGGGAATCTTGGCGAAATCTTCGGCGACAAGCCGGAAATTGGTCGTGCGGATGAAATGCCCGGACTGAATCGAATTAAAGTCGAGCCACGGCGAATCATGAAACCAAAATGATGAACTTTGCCGGCCGGTGGGGTGGTAGCTGATCATGATTTTATTAACGCCGGCGGCCCTGGCGCCTTCGATCAGGCCCTGGGCCTCCAGATCGGTAATGTGCCGGATTTTCTCACCAGCCTCGCCTTCCGCAGTCGAGTCGCCGCCGAGGATCCAAAAAATATTTCTCTTTGCGTAACGCTGCGCCAGGAACCTGCAGTAGGCGTGCATTTGTTCCGGGGTGTCGCCGGTTCCCAGCCTGTCCCCGGCGTTTTTGTGCCAGTAAGGAAGGATGGCCATATACATTCCGTGCGCCTCGACCTTGTCGAGGATCGAATCAACGTTCCTGTAATACGCCTCGTTGATCCGGCCGAGATCGCCATTGATGAAGGGAAGTTCGCCATCGGCATTGGTGTGTCTGGTGTAGTCCCAGAGGGCGATGACACCCTGAATGACGGTGAACCCCTTTGCCGCGCGGTCATCCAGATAAACGTCCACGTCCGCAGGTTTCGGGTGATTGAAAACGCTCCAAGCCGTGTCGCCGAGCCAGAAGAACGGCGTGCCGTCGGCCTTGACAAAATAATGTCCGTTGCCGGAGACGCGAACCGGCTGCAGCGGTTTCACCGTGTGGCCGCCGTTCGTCGCGCAGCCCGTCAACCCCGCGAGAATCGCCAGCACGCAAACCTGAAATTGAGGGCCGATGATTTTCATTTTTGCATTACATGGACTGCGAATTTTCAAAATGCGTCCTGTCACGAAAACTTCATGTTTTCGGAAACCCGGGGCGCAGTTGCGAATTATCCACATTTTCCGGTCGCCGCAAGGATTTCTTTTACTTGGTTTGGACATCGGAAATGCCAAAATCGGACAAATGATGCGCAAAGACACATGGCTGGCAGCCGCAGCCGTTTGATTTCATGGACACGCCCCAGGTCAGCCCGCTGTTGGATTGGCTGCTGCGAAAGCATCCCGACACGCCGAAGAGCCGCGCCAAGCAATGGATTCTGGCGGGCCGGGTCAGCGTTCGCGGCGTCATCATCCGCCGGCCGCATGAAACCATGCCGGATCCGGGCGACGCCCTGGCATTGAATGGCCGCCAGGCTGCCACGCTGACGTGTGATTCGGGCTGGCAGATTCATCCGCGCGTCTCGCTGCTTTTTCTGGATGCCGCCCTCGCCATCATCAACAAAAGCCCCGGCCTCGTTTCCGTGCCGGCGGCGAACTGCCATCTTTCCGCGCTCGGCATCCTCGCCGATTTTCTGGCGGGAAAAGTGAAGGCGCAGGATCGCGGCGTCGCCGGAAGGTCATTGTCGCCCGCCTATCGCCGGCTGCATCCCCTGCCGGTTCACCGGCTCGACCAGTTCACCAGCGGTGTTTTTTGCGTGGCCATGAATCCCGCCGCGCGCCACCACCTCATCGGGCAGTTGAAGACGCATTCCATGCGGCGCGAATATGTGGCGTTCGTGGAGGGCCGTCCGCGCCAGCCCGCCGGCACCTGGCGGCAATGGCTGCAATTGAGCCGGGACGAATTGCGCCAGAAAGTGATTTCGGAAACGCGGCCCAAAAGCCCGGACGCCGAAGTCCGCGAGGCCATCACGCATTACGAGGTCGTCGCGGAATTTCCGCTGGCCGGCGGCAGGGGCATCGTCACCCAGTTGCGGCTCCGGCTGGAGACCGGCCGCAAACATCAAATCCGCGTCCAGGCCGCCCATGCCGGACTGCCCCTGGTTGGCGATCGCACCTACAATCCGGCCTGTCGCGGAGACGGCGGCGCGGCCCCGCTGATTGATTTCCCGCGCCAGGCTTTGCACGCCGAAACCATCAGCCTTGAACATCCCGATCATCCCGGCAGGCGCATGACCTGGACCGCCGAACTGCCCAAAGACCTCCGCCAGCTCGAAGCCACGCTGCGTTCCGTCCGGCGCTGAACGCGGGCTGCCGCGCCCAACTCGGCGCTTTACTTTCCGCCGTTTTGGGCAAAGCCTTGAATCGTCGCCGAATCAATGGCAACGCGCGTTGAGGCGAAACTGAATTTCAATGAAAGACCAGGTCATCCGTTTGCTGGGCCAGAAGGATTACGTCCCGCTGAACGTGCCGGAACTGCTCCGGCGTCTTCGGCTGCCGCCGCATCTCCAGCAGGAATTGCAGGCGGTGCTCAAACAGCTGGAGCAGTCCGGCGACATCGCCCGCATCAAGGGCAACCGCTATGTCCGGCCGCGCGAGGCGGATTTGATTCCGGGCCGCATCCGGATGAACCGCGCGGGCAACGGTTTTCTCCAGCCGGATGACGCCGCCCTCAAGGAAATCGCCATCCCGGCCAACGCCACCGGCACGGCGCTGCACGAGGATCGCGTGCTGGTGCGCCGCGATGTCCGGCGGAAAATTTTCCGCCCCGGCGAAGAGTCGGCGGAGACCGGCACGGTGGTCCGTGTTTTGGAACGGCGGCGGACGCAGTTCGTCGGCACGCTGCAACGCGGGCGGCAATTCCTGTTCGTCATTCCCGACGAGCCGCGCATTCCGCACGACATTCTGGTGCCGGAACCGCGCGACGTGGGCCGGCCCGCGCGCGTCGGCGACAAGGTGGTGGTGGAGCTGCGCGACTGGGAATCGCGCAACACAAATCCGGAGGGCGAGATCATCGAAGTCCTCGGCGCGCCGGGCGAGGAAGGCGTGGACATGCTCTCGGTGCTGCGCCAATACGATTTGCCGCTGCATTTCCCCAGGGCCGTCCTGCACGAGGCGCACGCCGTCGGCACGATGATCCGGCCGCAGGACATGGCGGGCCGTGTGGATTGCCGGCGGCATCCGGTCGTGACGATTGATCCCGACGACGCGAAGGATTTCGACGACGCGATCTGCCTGGAGCGCGTTTCGCCGGAGCAATGGCGGCTGTGGGTCCACATCGCGGACGTGTCGCATTACGTCAAGCCCGGCACGGCACTGGACGCCGAGGCTCGCAAGCGCGGCAACTCGACCTATCTCGTGGACCGCGTCATTCCGATGCTGCCGGAGGCGTTGAGCAACGAGCTGTGTTCGCTCAAGCCGGACACGGACCGGCTGACCAAGTGCGTCGAATTTCTCATTTCAAACGACGGTCGGGTGTTGAACGCGAAATTTTATCCCGCCGT
>Ga0181535_10003045_pt1 | contig 19829 bp, 14 predicted proteins | sample PEATcosm2014_Bin_44_FD_119774 | JGI IMG/M metagenome (GOLD analysis project Ga0181535, IMG submission 119774) | Peatland microbial communities from MTU Mesocosm Facility, Houghton, MI, USA - PEATcosm2014_Bin17_30_metaG | ecosystem: Environmental > Terrestrial > Soil > Wetlands > Peat | place... | reverse complement strand
GAGACTTCCTCGGCGCTCGCGGCCTGCTCGGTCGCGCCTTGGCTCATCTGCTGGGCGGTGGAGCTGATCTGCTGGCTGCCGAGGCTCACGTTCGCGGCCCCGGACTTGACGTTCGTAACGATGCCGCGAAGCTTTTCCACCATCCCGCCCATGGAAAGCAGGAGGAGACCGATCTCGTCCCTGTGCGTTCGGGGCATGACCACGTCCAGGTCCCCCCCCGCCAGGAGGTCCGCCGCCTCGGCGGCCGCCTTGAGCGGCTTCAGCCTGGAGTTCATGAATAAGGCGATGATGACAAGAGCCAGGACGATACCCGCCACGCCCACGATCACCAGCTCTACGGCCATCCCCAAGGCGCTCTTGGTGATGTCCGACATGGTCAGGGAAGCCAGGACGATGAGACCGTAGTCCTCGTCCTTGACGAAGGTCTGGACCTTGTCCACCCCGTTGAAGTTGTAGTAGACGACCGATCCCGACGGGCTCGCGAGCACTTTCTTGCCCCAGTCGGTGGTCGAGATGTCGGTCTTGAAGATGTTTTCCTTGTTGGGGTGGGCGATGGTCAGCCCCGCGCGGTTAGTGATGACGGGAAAGCCCGTCTTGCCTATGGCGACCTTGGTCACGATCCGCTGCGCAAAGGTACCGAGATCGATGGGCAGGCCGAATATTCCGATGACTCGTCCTCCGTCCATGATGGGCGCCGTTATCAGCACGACGGGCAGTCCCGTGCTCGGCGACTTGGTCGGCTCGCTTGCCCAAGCCTTCCCTCCGAGGGCATTGGAGATGTTGGCCTCGAAAGCCGGGCTTCGCCACTTCTGGCCTATGGCCACGTCGAGGGCGGCGGCCATGATCCTGGTATCCTGCTCGGCCGTAGAGACGAAGGCGTTCTCGTAAAGCTTCTTCTCGGCGAATATCCCCTTCACCAGAGCGGTGGCCTGATCGGTCTTTCCGCCTCGGGCGGCGGTCTTGACGACTTCGAGGCCCGCGAGGAATCGCGCCTCGTTCAGGTTGTCCTGATAGAAGGCATCGACTTGCCCGTCGATGTCCTTGGCAAAGCTTTGGAGTTCGTCTAGGTAGATGCCCTTTCCGCCGTTATAGGCCGATAAGTAGGCGATCATGCAGATGGATGCCGTCAGGACTACGATGATCAGGCCGATGATCAAAGAAAGTACCACTCTAAGACTGACGATTCGTTCACGGTTCTTCAAACTCTTCCTCCCCGACTATACGGACACTGTAAAGCGGCGATTCCCCGCCCGAACCGCGGAAAGTCATGATAAATGGCCCATTTTAGATTTCCCCCCGCATTTGCTCCAAGCGCAGGGGACTTGGTTTATAGTTTGCCGTGCGGAGTAGATGCTAGAGGAAAGCCGCTCGAATTTCGTCCTGTATTGCAAATCTTTATGCAAAAAGCAGGCGAGGCCTTCTTCCCGGAACTCTTCCCCCGGGATCGCAGGCCCAAGGAGGGAAACAGGCGAATGGACGACTCGAGCATCCTTGGATCCCTTTACTCGCTTTCCCACTGGGCAGTCGGCTTCTCGTTGATCGTCGGCGGCGTCGCATTGCATCTCTCCCCCGACAGGGACCGAGTTCGGCGAAGCCTGGGCACGATCTTCGCTTCGAGCGGTTCCCTTTTCTGCTTCAGCGCCTCGGGATTGGCGACTCGCGCCCCGGAGGCCCTGGGCAACTTCCTGGTAATCGCCGCCTTATTGGCGCTCAGCCAGGCTCAATTCGAGCTTACCGTCTACTTGTTCGGGGACGAGGGGAGACTGCGACTGGTCCGCCCGGTGCTATTCGCGGGCATAGCGTGGTCTCTCCTCATATGGTGCCTTCCCTTCCTGGATTACCTTACGGGCCGGGAAGCGACGCGGCTGAGCGTCGAAAGCGGGAGGAGAGTGGGAATCTTCCACAACGCCGCCTCGATCGCGATCTACGCCTGGCCTATCGCGGTATCCGCGATAGCCGTCCGGGCCGGCCACCATTCGCTGCGCGAAATACCCGCTCGCGCGGCCGGAACGAAGGTCCTCGTGCGCGGGGCCCTTTGCCTCATCTTTATCCTCTGCGCCATCGTGGCGGGAGCCGCCCTGCCTTCCGCCGAGCTCTATCGGTCCGGCCACTCCGCTCTCGAAATTCTCACGCTCGGCATGTACCTCCTCGCGGTCGCGCGGCCCGGCATCTTCTCCAGGGCGCGCCTCGAGATCCGCGAGGCTCGCGAGAAGCGCCTGAAGTTGAACGACGAAGAGGCGAGGTTCATCCTCGAGCGGATAGCCCGCGTCGCCGCGAGTACGTCGATCCCGTTCCGGCCGGGACTCAGCCTTCGCGGGCTAGCCGCCGTAGTCAAAGTCCCGCCTTACCGGCTCTCGATCTGCTTCAACTCCAGCCTCAAGACGAGTTTCCCCGCATGGCTCAACGGGCTGCGCATCGAAAGAGCGCGACGACTCCTCGTCGAGCGGCCCGATCGCTCCGTGCTCGACATCGCGATGGACGTAGGCTACGGCTCCAGGGCCGTGTTCAACAGCCAGTTCATGCGCATCGTCGGGATGTGCCCGAGCGAATATCGCCGGACGGCGTCGCGACGATGAGTCAGGGAGCCGCGTCGCGCGCCGGGGCCCGCGCGGGGAAGGCGAGGAAGACCCGGAGGCCGGAGAAGGATTCCCCGGGCTTCGCCGCGTCGATCGAGATCCGGCCGCCGATCTGCTCCGCGAGGGACCGCACGAGGGTGAAGCCCAGCGAAGGCGACTTCGCAGGATCGATCTCGGGCGGCAGCCCGACGCCCTCGTCGCGTATCTCGAGCCTCCTCTCAGGGCCGAAGCGGCCGTAGGAGACGAGAATCTCGCCGGCCCCGCCGGACGGATACGCGTACTTGAGGGCATTCGTCAAAAGCTCGGTCGCGATGAGACCGAAGGGCATGGCTTCGTCGATCGACAGGATGTCGGATTGGGCCTCGACGCGAACCAGGGCGTTGCCGTAGTAGGCCGATATCTCTCCGACGATGGCCTCCAGATACTCCGCGGTGTCGATCCCCGACAGGTCCTTGGAACCGTAGAGCAGCTCGTGCAGCCGGGCCATCGATCCTATGCGCGCCTGCATGTCCCTTCCCAAAGTCCTGTCCGCCTCGTCCCTGAAGGACGATTCCTGGAGCGCGACGAGGCTAGAGATCACCTGCAGATTGTTCTTGACCCGGTGATGGACTTCGCGGAGGAGCATCTCCTTCTCCGCGAGCGAGGCCCGCAGGAGCTCCTCGGCCTGCTTCCAGTCGGTGATGTCGCGTCCCGTGCATACGACTCCCACGACTTCCCCTTGCGCGTTCTGGAGTGGCACTTTGGTAGTCAGCGTCCAGCGCGTGCGCCCCCCCTGGTCGAAGGATTCCTCCTCTTTATTGATCAGGGCTTCGCCCGTCCGGATTACGGCCCGCTCATCGGCAAGGTAGCGCTCCGCCTCCGCGGGGGGATAGAAATCCAGGTCCGTCTTTCCTACCGCGTCCCGGGGGTTCTCGAGGCCCATGACGCGGGCGTTCGCCGTGTTCGTGATCAGGATGCGGCTCTCCGTATCCTTCACCGCGATATAATCCGGAAGGTTGTCGATCAGGGTCGACAGAAGCGCCCTTTCCCTCTCGAGTCCCTCCTCAGCGCGCTTGCGATCGGTGATATCCCGCGAAATGCCGAAGGTCCCAACGATGGCGCCATCCCGGTCACGCAACGGCATTTTCGTCGTCAAGGCCCAAGTCGCGGGACGATCGGGCCTGGTCTCCTTCTCTTCCTTGTTGATTATAGGTTCGCCGGTAAGGATGATTTTCTGCTCGTCCTCGAACGCGGACCGCGCGTGCTCGACCGTGAAAAAGTCGAAGTCGGTCTTGCCGACCGCGTCTCTTTCGCTCATCAGGTCGAATTCTTTCGCGTAGGCTTTGCTGAGATTTATGAAGCGACCTTCCTTATCCTTGAAATAGATCTTGTCGGGAATGCTCTCCTTCAGCGAATCCATGAGGAACAGCTGCTCCCGAGAGAGCTCGCTTTCGGCTTTCCTCTCGCCGGCGAACTGCAGCCTCTGCACCGTTTCCTGAGCGCTTTGAAACGCCGCCAGGCTCTCGCGCGATCGACGCAGTATATCCTCGATCGCGTCTACAAGACGATCGAGCGCATCGCCCCTGCCGGTTCGGGGAATCGCCGTCGAGGCGTCCCCTCGGGAAGCCTTAGCGATCGCATCGATGATAGTCGAGATGCGGTCCTCGAACGAATGCTTGCCCATTCCCCCGTCCTTCCGAAGGTGCCGAATCGCGGCCGGTTTTGCGCTGACGGAGGATTGTATCACGGATGGAGCGCGGTTCAAGGAACGAAAGGGACCTTGAGTCCGCCGAGCCGAGCATGTTCACGCATCGAATAGCGCCGCCGCCCCTAAGATCCCGGCCCTTCCGCCTAGGAGGCCGCGCCTGATATGCATCCGGTCGTACATCATGGAGCCGGCGAGACCGTAGCAGGTCGCGACCGCATCCTCGAAGAAGAACTCGGGAAGGTTCAGGAGTCCGCCTCCGAGCACTATGCCTCCCGGATTGAGCACCTGGAAGATGTTGTACATGCCAATGCCGATATAGCGCGCGAATTCCTCCACCACCGCCCGGCAAAGCTCGTTTCCGTCGGCGCAGCCCGAGGCGAGCATGGCGCCGTCGAGCCCGGCGAAATCATTGCAGCCGCCTGGCAGGTCGGCGCAGGCGCCTTTTGCGGCGAGGTTGCTTGCCACGCGCCTGGCCGCTTCAGGTATGGCGATACCGGAGGCGGCGCCCATGAGGCAACCATGGTTCCCGCAGGCGCAGGTCTGGGCTCCGGAAGCGTCGACGATCATGTGACCGAACTCGCCTGCCGTCCCGGTGAATCCGCGGTAGGGCTTGCCGTCGATGACGATGCCTCCGCCGATCCCGGTCGACACTGTCAGGAAGACCAGCGGATCGATGCCGATCCCCGCCCCGTAGTGGTACTCGCCCAGGGTCTGGGCGTTCGCGTCATTGTCGGCCAGACAGGGAAGTCCAAGCCGCGCCTCCATCCGCTCGCGGAGGGGGAAGCCTTTGAATCCTACCAGGTTTGACGAGGTGAGCGTGACGCCCGCGGGCCAGCGGATGTGGCCGGGAAAGAGCACGCCCACCCCCTTCACGTCTGCGCGATCGGATCCCGCCGCGGCGAGGGCCGCGTCCACGTTTCTCTCGATGCGGTCCAGCACCTCCTCCTCGGCCAGACCCTTATGGTCGTAGGTCACCGACTCGCCGACGATCTTCCCGCCGGAGCCTACCGCGCCTACCGCGAGCTTCGTCCCTCCGAGGTCCACGCCGATCCGGTAGCGCTTCTTCATCACAGCACCTGCTCGGTACGGGCGATGATATCGTCCTGGGTCTCCGCCGCGAGATCATTGAAATAGGCCGAGTACCCGGCGACCCTGACGACCAGGTCCCGATGCTTCGCGGGGTTCTCCTTGGCGTCGAGGAGGGTCTCGCGCGAGACGATGTTGTACTGGACGTGCCAGCCCTTGATCTCGTCGAAGAAAGTCCTGAGGAGGGCGATGAGCTTGTCTCTCTGGCCGTCGCCCGCGAGTATTTGGGGCGAGAGCTTCTGGTTCAGGAGCACTCCCCCGAAGATGTCCATCGTGGGGAGCTTCCCGATCGATTTGAAGACAGCCGTGGGACCTTGAGTGTCCGTGCCCTGCGTGGGCGAGCAGCCCTCGGCGAGGGGTGTCCACGCGCGGCGGCCGTCCGGCGTAGCCGGCACGACGGAGCCGGACGGGACGTTGGACGAGATGCTCGAGGTTCCCGGATAGTAGCCGCCGCCGATGGGGCCGCGGCCGTACCGCGTGTTATGGTACTTGGCCATTTCGCCGACGTATGCCCCGTAGGCCTCGACGACGAGGGAGTCGACGTAATCGTCGTCGTTGCCGTACTTCGGCGCTTGATTCTGGAGGCGAAGGCGGAGGAGCTCGCCCTCGGGGCCCGCGAAGTCCGACGCCAGGGCGGCGACCAAGTCCTTCGGGGAGACGGCGCCTTCCTCGCAGACGAGTTTCTTGATCGCGGCCAAGGAATTCCCGAGGTTCGCGATCCCGACCTGAAGGCCGGAGACCCAATCATAGACCGCGCCGCCTTCCTTGATATGCCTGCCCCGGGCGATGCAATCGTCGGTGAAGGCCGAGCAGAGGATATCGGGCACGAGCTCCTCGAGGGCCATATCGATGGCCGCGTCGATACCGACCGAGGCCGCCGCGTAGAAAGCGAGCTGGTCTTTCCACGCCGCCATCAGCTCATCGAAGTCTTTGAACGACTCGAGCGTCCCGGTGCCGCAGTGGAAGGTAATGCCCGTCTTCGCGTCTTTCCCGTTGTTCAGCGTAGCGAGGAAGACTCGCATCAAGTTGAGGAAGCTCATGCCGGTCGTGCGGTAGCCCCATTTACCGGGCACCGCCACCTCGATGCAGCCTATCGCCGAGTAGTCGCGAGCGTCCTCGAGGCTCACCCCGAGCTTCAGCATTCCGGGGACGACTATCTCGTCGTTGTTGAAGGCGGGCATGCCGAAGCCCTTCCTGATCACTTCGATCGCGGCCTTGAGGAAATCGTCGCTCATGCCCTTGTGATATCGGACGGAAAGGTTGGGCTGGGTGAGCTTCATGTCGCCGACCGACTCGAGGATGAGGAAGGAGAGCTCGTTGACCGCGTCCTCCCCGTCTCTCGTCAGGCCGCCGATCGTCACGTTCTGGTACAGGGGGCCGCCTGCGGAGAAGCGCGTGTGGGACCATGAGCGGACCTTCTTGACGGCCAGCAGCTTGAGCCAGGCGCAGGAGAGGAGCTCCTTCGCGGCCTCGGGCGCGATTCGCCCTTCGTCGGCGTCCTTCCTATAAAAGGGATAGAGGTACTGGTCCATCCGTCCCATGGAGACCGAGTGACCGTTCGACTCGATCTGGAGGACGAGCTGGATGAAGCATGCGAGCTGAAGGGCCTCGCGGAAACTCGAGGGCGAGTCCTTCGCGATCGCCGCGCAGGTTCGCGCTATCTCTTCGAGCTCCGCCTTCCTGGCGGGATCGGCGCACGCGGCGGCTTGGCTCCGCGCGAGGGCCTCGTATCGCCGGATCCAGGTCGCCAGCCCCTCGAGGGCATCGAGCATTGCGAGGTAGAGCTGCCGCTTTTTGAGGTCTTCGTAGCGGGTCGGGTCGAGAGCCTCGTCCATTCGCCCGACGTAGGCCGTATAACCGCCGATACCGAGCTCGAGCGCCCGGAACATGTTCGCGGCGATGTGCCCGTCGCCGGTGGTCATGTTCCCCTCGGCATGGACTATGCCCGAGTCGTTGATGGCCTTGAACATAGGGGAGAAGTTGACCTCGGCCCGGTCCTGCAAGGTCCTTCCCTTCCACCATAGGCATAGTTCCTTGATCTCGGCTTTCTGCGTTTCCGTGGCGATGTAGGATTCGGCGGGCCTGTCGTCGATCCCGTCGATCTCGCGCAGTATCCAATCCACCGAATACTCCGGAAAGATCGCCGCGGCCTTGCGCCTGGACGCGGTATTCCCGACGACGAGCTCTTCGTCGTCGATATATATGGAACACTCTTCGAGCGTCCTGCGGAGCGCGAGGGCGCGCTTCCTGACGACGGGTAGGGCCTCGTTCTCTCGATAGACGCGAGTGTAGATCCGCGCTCTTTCGGTGCAGAGCGTCGGCGCGGTCGAGAGTATCTCTTCCTTGAGCCGCGCCAGTCGTCCGTTCATGTCAACCTCCTATGGATATTCCCAGGCCGAGGGATCGGCCTCTTTCTGCGATCGCCTCCACGAGCCCAGGGGCCAACCTCAACCCGATTCGGTAGGGATAGTTTCGGCCGAGAGCCGCGTATTTCCCGGCCGCAAGATCATGATAGGGCAGGAGATGCAAGTGCCGGCCAGGCGCGGATTCGGCCGTGGAGGGGCGCGGCAGGCTCGCGGCGAACTCGAGGATGCCGCGCAAGGAGAGTTCATCGTCGTTGAAGCCGGGCACTATAGGCACTCGGATGGTCAGGTCGGCGCCCCGCCCGGCCAGATATCTGAGATTGCCCAAGGCAAGGGCCAGGTCGCCGCCTGTCCCCCTGAAGAACTTCTCCGGATCGACGTGCTTCAGGTCGGCGAGCCAGCGCAGCGGCAAAACGGCGACCCGCTCGACGCTCCTCCGGTCGGCGACTAGACAGGTCTCGATCGCGATGTCGATGCCTTCGCTCAGGGCGGCTCTCAGAAGCTCCTCGGCCATATCGATCTGCGCGAGCGGTTCTCCACCCGAGAGTGTAAGCCCCCCACCCGACTTGACGAAGAAACTCCGGTCCTTCAGAACCTCGGCCATGATCTCGGCAACCGATGTTTCGCGCCCCGCGATCCGCAGGGCCCTCGCAGGACAGACAGAAGCGAGCGAAACCGGCGGCCCGACTGTCCGGTCGATCGCGATCCCCCCTTCGGGGTTCCTCTTCACCGCTCCATTATCGGATTCCTGGAGACAGGAGCCGCAGTCGATGCAGTTTGATCGCGAATAGAGCAATTCCGGGCTGTAAGATTGGCTCTCCGGGTTCTCGCACCAAGCGCAGGCCAGGGGGCAGCCCTTGAAGAAGACCACCGTGCGGATCCCCGGCCCGTCATGTGTCGAAAATCTTTGGATATCGAATATCATTGCGCTGAGTATAGCCTAGTAATTTCATTTTGTCAATTTATACTTTCATATGTAATTTTAATTACCAATAGCTCTTTACGGTACTTTGCTAGTGGACAACCGAGAGATGGTCGGCCAAGCGCAAGGCCAACGCGACGATCGTCAACGTCGGGTTCGTGAAGCCGCTGGTAGGGAATTGGGCACAACCTGCCACGTAAAGGTTATCCACGGCATGGAATCGCGAGTTCCTGTCGACGATTCCGGCGTCGCTGCTCGCCGACATTCGTAGTGCGCCCATGTGGTGGTCTCCAGTCGCCAGCGCGTTTTCGGCCCGGCCGAAAACCCATTGATCGGCGCCCCCGCCAAGGTCCGTGACTATCCGGAAATCGGTCGCCCCCTTCCGGCGCAGATAAGCCTCGCAGATTTCCAATGCGCGGACGGCTGTCCGCTTGTCCGCTTCGATAAGCCGCCAATCGAGGCGGACCACCGGCTGGTGGAAGACGGGATCCGACTCCGACGCATCGAGGGTGATCCGGCTGTCTTCGTTGGGGACCTGCTCCCAATTGATATTGAGTTCCGCCCGGTCGCCTTCAGGATTGAACCTGAGGATAACGCGGAATGTGCCCATCTTCTCGCGGGCCAGGGTAGCGGCCGTGGGGACGAGGACTCCCCAGGCGTTGAAGACGCAATGTCTGTACAGAAGTCTCGGGTCCACCAAGGGCGCGGTGTCGTGGAGATAATCTCCGTTCTCTTCCTCGGGTTGCATGAGGCGCACCTGCTGGTCACGGAAGAAGTTGCGGATCTCGCCTGCAACGGGTCGCTCGAAGCGTACCACTGCTGCCGTAGTGAGCAATGGGTGAACCATGAATCCCCGGCCGAGCTGGTCCTTCTCGTTGTTGCCCAGGTCGCCCGAGAGCTTGAGCACCCGTACAGTCTCGATTCCCCCCATGGCCAGGACGTACTTGTCCGCGGCGACTCGGAACCGGCGGCCCTCGTGGCCGTCTTCGAGGCTGGCGCAGACCAAGGAGCTTACATGCCCGCCGTCTTCCCCGGACTCGAGGCTCAAGAGGTTGGCGTTGAACAGGACGGCAACGTCGCTTGCGTTACGAAGCTCCTCGCCGACCAGCAGTTGGAAATCATGGAGACGCTCATCGTACTGCGCGTGGAAGATCGCGCCCTCGAGCTGGTCATCCTGATGCTTCGGGAAGTTTTTCGCGAAGAGGACCCTCTCCCAAAATGGCAGGTCGTCGAAGTTGAAGGGACCATAATGGCCGAACTCCATCGCCTTTCGATAGTAGAAGGAAAGGTCGGCGAGACTGAGCGGCCAGGAAGCGCTCCGGTAACCCGGTCGGGGCTCGAAGTCGACCTCGTCGAGGGGACGAGACCAGAATCCGAAATGGTTGGTCGTCCCGCCGTACATATGAAGCCGGGACCTGCGGAGGAAGAGCGGGTCGACCTTCGAAAGGAAGTCGCCGACCTTGCCCCCGTAGATCTTCTGTCGGAAGCCGGGAGGAAGTCCGCGGTCGGCGGGCAAGCCCGCGGCCAAGACGAGTACCCTCTTCCCGGCCCCGACCAGACGCTTGGCCATCGCCAAGCCGGCGGCCCCCGCGCCGACGATGCAGATGTCGTAGCCATCGAGGACGGATCCCTGTGGGAGTCGTTCGCTATAAAGATACATGGCTCATTCTCCTCCTGCTTGCTGCGTGAGGAAAAGGCGGGAACTCAAGCCTTCGGGACGGGAACCCAGATGCCCCGGAGGGCGGCCTCATAAGCTGCGTCCGTGACGAGATGGGCGGCCAGGCCGTCGGCGATGCCGGGGCTGGGCTCCCGCCCCTCGGCGACGGCCGCGAGGAAGCGGTACTGATTTTCGGCGTGGCTCCGCTCCCATCCCACGATCGCGCGCGCCGGCGGAACCGAGGCGCCCGGATAGTTCTGGATAGTCTCGAGGCGGTTCCAGCCGAGGTCCGCGGCGGGACGCGTCGCGTCGAAGTGGTAGAGCCAATTGGCGTCCATCAGGTCGAAGCGCAGGGCGCCCTTCGAGCCTTCGATCCGGAACCGGAGGTCGTCGGCGGCTCCCGTGGCGAAGCGCGAGACGACGAGGGTACCTAGGGCGCCTGAGGCGAGGCGGGCGGTGACCCAGGCCGCGTCGTCCACCGTGACCGCGCCCTTCTCCTCCGAACCCTTGTGGAGCGGGCGCTCGGCTACCCAAGTCTTGGTGAGAGCCGCTACCTCGGCAAACTCGCCGAGAAGATAGCGCGCGAGATCGATGATGTGGGCGCCGAGATCGACGAGAGCGCCACCCCCCGACATCTCCTTGCGCATGCGCCAGGTCAGGGGCCGGGTGGAGTCCTGATAGCCCGAGTGCAGATATTCGAACTCGAAGCTGTAGATCTCCCCGAGGACGCCCTCGTCGAGGAGTCTCTTGGCCCGCATGATCGCCGGGAGAAAGCGGTAGTTGAAGGTTATCCCGAGTCTGCCCTTGGAGGCGGCGGCCAGCGTCGCGAGCTCGCGGGCCTCGGCTCCGGAGAGGGCGAGGGGCTTCTCGCAGTAGATATGCTTGCCGGCCGAAAGTGCCGCGGATATGGCGGTCTTGTGGGCGTCATTCGGAAGGACGCAGTCGATCACCGAGACTTCGGGATCGGTCACGAGCTCCTCGATCGTGTCGTGGCTCCGGGCGAAGCCTCCTTGGCGGAGGGCCTCTTCGGCCGATTCTCTCGACTTCGTGCAGACGGCCGCCAGCCGGAAAGCGGGCATGTCCGGGTAGATCGACGGCAGGGTCCGCCAGGCGAGGGTGTGCAGCTTGCCCATGCTCCCGAAGCCGAGCATCCCGATGCCGATCGGGGCCATCGCGTCCTCCTTAAGGCCCATTGCTGGCCGCGGAGACGCTTTCCAGCCTTGTATGCAGGTTTCGCACCGCCGCGGCGATGTCCCCGGCCCCGGGGCGGAACTTTCCGCCCTTGCCCTTCAGCAGGGGCGAGGAGAACTCGCCCACCGTCATGCCTGCGGCCACGAACTCGGCCACGTTGTCGACGTTGAGGCCGCCGTCCTCCATGAGGTCGACCTCTGCCTCGCGGCCGGCGGCGACGATCATATCGTGGAGGCGCCGGATGTTCGAGAACATAATGGGGTCGATGGAGTGGGGGCTGGCCGCGCCGAAAGTCGGTTTCCAGAATGGCGCTTTGCTCTCGTACGCGATGATGTCCACGAAGGGGACGTACTGCTCGAAGGCGATGAGCGGGGTGCCCTGCCAGGCCCAGACTCCGACCTTGAGCTCGAGGGTATCCTTCACGTAGATGACCTGCTGCATCAGCGTCTCGCCTGTCGTCTCGATGGGAAGGCTGATGAGGTCGGCCCCAAGCTCCTTGAGCTGGCGGAAGAGGTCGAAACTCGGACGTATCATTTGGAGCTGGATCTCGATCTCCAGGCTGGTGTGGCGCCGGATCCCGTCGAGGATGTCGATACCGCCCCGAGGCGCAGCGAAGTCCATGTATTTGCCGTCGCGCATCTCGATGTGGATCCAGTCGGCTCCGCCGGTCTCCAGTTCCTTGACGGTCTCCCCGAGCGCACTATAATCGGCCCAGAAAAGCCCGGCAGCGATCTTGGCCTGCTTCCCGACGACCCCAATCTTCGAGGTTTTTTCCATTGGAACCTCCTGACTAGGGCCAATATAGGTAGGGCATTCTGTTATTGTCAAGCATTTTGCTTTTGTACAAAATATTAATAGTTTATATATTGGTATTTATGTCTTTCATATGAAAGAATACTAGGATCAAGTTGAGCCCTATGGGACCGGGAAGGGGAGCGCATGGCATCAATCCTATGCGGTGTCGACCTCGGGGGGACAAAGCTGGGCATCGGCCTCGTGAGCGAATCCGGAGCCATCCTGGACCAGGTCCTCTACCACGACCATGTATCCCACACGCCTGACGAGATCGTGGAGGACATGGCCTCGCACATCCGGGAACTTCTTGCGAGGAACGGCTATTCGACCGCCGACCTCCGAGGCATCGGCGTGGGCACTGCGGGGCACATCCGCTACCGGGACGGGGTGGTCATCACGATGTCCAACCTCGAAGGCTGGAAGGGCTATCCCCTCCGCGATAGACTCGGCCGCTATTTCGAAGGCACCGGGATCTTCGTCGACAATGATGCCAACGCCCAAGCCTTGGGGGAGTACCTCCACTGCGGGGGGGGTGAATACGGAAGCCTGGTCTTCATGACCATCAGCACCCAGATCGGCGCCGGCATCGTCTTCGACGGCCGGATCCTCCGTGGCAGAACCGGCACTGCGGGCGAGATCGGCCACACAATCGTCGAAGCCTCGAGCGCGGAGGTCTGCCCCTGCGGGAACCGGGGCTGCCTCATCGCGCACGCCTCTGGCGTCGCCATTCCCTCGGCGGTGCGGCGCGCTCTCGCCGCCGGTTCGACTTCGACCCTTGTCGACGCTGGAACCCTCGGCTCAACGCGATTGGACGGGGAATTCATCGCGCGGGGGCTGGCTGTCGGCGACCCGCTCTGCGTGGAGATCGAAGACGAATTCGCGAGCTACATCGGTATCGGCGTCTACAATGTCTTCCAGCTCTTCAACCCCGAGGCGGTCATCCTCGGCGGAGGAATCATGAACTGGGGGGCGCCTTTCCTCGAGGGCATCAAGCGCAGGGTGCACTCCCTCGCGCGAGACATGATGTACGAGGAGCTCGTCATCCTCCAGAGCGCCTGCGAGGCCCCCGGCATAGTAGGCGCGGCCTCCCTTGTCCTCGAGGCTCGATAGCGGCCGAGGCCGCCGGGAGGGATTGATGGAAGGTTTGCATCGCTTCGATGTAGTCATAATCGGTTCCGGTTTGGGGGGCTCGGCCGCAGCCCGATCCCTCGCAAACAGGGGCCTCTCGATCCTCGTCCTCGAGCGCGGCGACTTCGTCCGGCAAGAGCGCGAGAATTGGGAGGTCGAGGAGGTCGTGGTCCGGCGCCGCTACGACGCGGGCGAGACCTGGTTCGACGCGGAGGGGAGACCCTTCAATCCCCGGGCCTACTACAACGTGGGCGGGGCGACGAAGTTCTACGGCGGAGCCACGCTCCGTTTCCGCGAATCGGATTTCGTCGAGCGTCCCCTCGGAGGAGGCAGCACCGTCGCCTGGCCCTTCGGCTACGCGGAGCTCGCGCCTTGGTACGATCGGGCCGAAGCCCTTCTGGAGGTCCACGGCGCTCTCGGCGAGGATCCTTCGGAGCCGCCGCGCTCCCCCTATCCCTTCGCCCCCCTCGAGCATGAGGGGCGGATCGCGGAGCTGGCCGAAGCCCTCCGCGCCCAGGGCCTCCATCCGATCCACCTCCCCGTCGCAATCGACCAGGGCGGAAAAGGGCGATGCGTCAAGGGCAGCCCCTGCGACGGCTTTCCGTGCAAGGTACGCGCGAAAGGCGACGCGGAAAACAGAATTCTCCGGCCCCTCCTCCTCAAGAAGCCTTCGCCTATCGCGCTCTGGACGAACAGCCGCGCGCGGCGCCTCGAGACGGACGCCTCGGGCCGCCGCGTCGTCGCGGTAAAGGTCGAGCGGGGCGGCGAGACGTTGCGCGTCGAGGGGGGCCACTTCGTTCTCGCGGCCGGTGCCGTGAACTCGGCCGCCCTCCTCCTCGCCTCAGGCAACGCGCGCAACCCCGACGGGCTCGCAAACTCGAGCGGACTCGTGGGTCGCAATTTCATGTGCCACAACAACACGGTCGTTCTGGCGCTTTCGCCCTTCCGGAAAAATCCGACCTCCTTCCAGAAGACAATGGCCATCCACGACTTCTACGCGGCCGTCCCCGGGGAGCGGCCGGCCCTGGGCGCCATCCAGCTCCGGGGGAAGATCCGGCCCGAGATGCTGCGGGCCAAACAAAACCCCCTACTCCGCCATTTCGCGCGGGCGATCGCCGAACGCAGCGTGGACTTCTGGGTGATGACGGAGGACCTCGCCGACCCGGACAACCGCGTCGTCCTCGACGGCGAGGGGAGGATCCACCTCCGGCATCGGCCGACGAACCGCGAAGCGCACGAGACCCTCATCCGGCGGCTTCGCGCCTCGCTCAGGCGGGCCGGACTCCCCTTCGTGATCCTCGATCGCCGAGGCATCGACGCCCTCCAGCACCAGTGCGGGACCCTCCGCTTCGGCATCGACACGCGGACCTCGGTTCTCGATCCTTGGTGCAGGGCCCATGACCTCGACAACCTTCACGTCATCGACGCGAGTTTTCTCCCGTCGTCGGCGGCGGTCAACCCGTCGCTGACCATTCTAGCCCAGGCCCTCCGCGCCTCGGATCGGCTTGCCGATGAGCTCGCGGGCGCGGGCGCCGCCTCCTCGCGAGGCGAGGCGATCGCGAAGCCGGGGAGCGCGCCCGCATGACCGGGCGGTGGACGGGTGCGGAGGTCGCGAGTAGACTTTCTCCCGAGGGGCCGAGAGCATGCTGACCGAAGTCGCGAAAAAAGAGGTGCTGCACTTTTTGCGGGAGGCCGGAGCGGGAACCATATCCCTCAGGTTCTGTGAGCGCTTCGACGAGAAAAGCAAGATATGGAATCTGAAGGAACATTCGCATCCCTACCTCGAGATCATCTACTTCATCGAGGGCAAGGCGAGGGTGGCGACGGGGGGAGATATCTTCGATGTCGCCCTCTTCGACCTGCTGGTCTACCCGCCCGGGGTCACGCACAGGGAGACTCTGGACTCAGGCAGCCGCCAAGAGATCGTATGCCTCTGGCTCGAGCTCGGGCACCGGGCCACGCTTCCGCATTCGTTCAAACTGAGCGATGACGGCGGGGAGCTCGGCTGGCTCTGCCAAAGCGCCCACAAGAACCACGTCGAGCGCGGCGAGCATTTCCTCGAGCTGGAGGAGCATCTCCTCAGGTCGCTTCTCCTCTTTATCGAGCAGAAGGTCTCCCTCGCCGGCCCATCGAGGAGCGCGGCCCTCGACCGTTGCCGAGTCTATATCGACGAGCACTGGGCGGAGGACTTCGATATAGAGAGGCTGGCACAGGTAGCCTACGTCACTCCATCCTACCTTTCCCGCCTCTTCAGGAAGCACCTCGACACCACCCCGATGCGCTACAGAAATTCCGTGCGCATAGAGAAGGCGAAGCATCTGCTCCTCATCAAATCGGCCTCCGTGGAGGAAATCGCCGACGCTCTCGGATTCGCGGACGCCAAGTATTTCAGCCAGCTGTTCAAGAGCATTACCTCGTTCACACCGAGTCAATTCCGCAGCAAATACCGGGCTCCCCCCTGAACCTTCGCCCACGAGCGCATAGTTCAGTTTTGCCTACCTCATAGTGCAGTTTTCGCCCTTTCCGATTCTCCAAACTGCTCTATTATTGCTTTTTGAGCGTGCGCCGGAATCGCGAACATTGATCCTTTGGGATATATAAGTCATTTTAACGGGGATATTTCCGTCATCAATAAAATATTTGAATATAGTTGAGCGATCGACTATTCTTACTTGTTAGTCTTACATGTGAGTTTCCGAACTCACTGTATGATATTTCTGGTCACTACAGGAGGTTCCAGAATGGCAAGAACGAAGAGGGTGCTGGTCATCGGGCTCGCGCTGCTGGCGGCTGTGGCTATCGGAGCGAGCGCCCAGGCCAAGGTCAAGGCGGCGTTCGTCATTTCCAACATGGCCAACGAGTCGCAGGCTTTCTCCTCGAAGCAGTTCCTGAAGTTCGGGGCGGAGTACGGCTTCGACATGTATACCTACGATGCCAAGGGGGACACCCAGGCCGAGTCCCAGATCGTCACCAACTGCATCGCGCAGAAATTCAAGGTCATCTTCCTCAACCCGAACGACATCAGCGCGATCGTCCCAAGCCTCATAAAGGCCAAGGCCGCCGGCCTCATCGTCGGCATGTTCTCCTCGGACCTCGCTCCGGAGAACCAGAAGTATCGCGATTTCTACGCCGGAGTAAACGACACGATGGCCGGCCAGCAGGCCGCCCAAGCCTTCATCAAGGCTTTCCCGAACGGCGCCAAGATCGTCGAGATCGGCGGCCAGGCGGGTCACGACGCCCAGATCAAGCGTCATGACGGCTTCAATGGCGACAAGGGAATCAAGGGCAGCAAGATCGAGGTCCTCGACTACAAGGCCTGCCAGCAATGGGCGACCGACCAGGCGCAGGCCATCATGGAGGACGACATCACCAAGTTCGGCGATCAGATCCAGGGCGTCTTCGTCCACTGGGACAACGGCGCCACGGGGGTCATCGAGGCCGCAAAGGCCGCCGGAATCAAGAACCTCTTCATCGTCGGCGTTGACGGAAACCGCGCCGGCTATTACCAGGTCCAGAGCGGAGCCCAGGCCGTCAGCATCGCCCAGGACTTCGTCGTCATGACCAAGAAGGACCTCGAGCTCGCCAAGGCGGTCGTCGCCGGCAAGAAGGTCAACCCGGTCAACTACGTACCGCTTACCGTCGTCACCAGCGCCCTGATCTCCTCAGGCGGCTTCGATCCCCCCGAGTGGTAAATCGAACCTAGCGCGAAGGGCTCGTTTCGCCTTTCGGCGGGACGAGCCCTGTTTTATACTTTTTCCGAGGATGGTCTCATGGAAAGTGTCGGGTCGGACATAATTCTCTCGATCAAGGATGTCTCCAAGTCCTTCCCGGGCGTCCATGCCCTGGACAAGGTTTCGATAGACTTCAGGCGAGCAGTAGTGCACGGAATAGTCGGCGAGAACGGCGCGGGCAAGTCGACCTTGATGAAGATCCTCTCGGGCGTCTACCAGAAGGACTCAGGGCTGGTCGTCTTCGACGGCCAGAGCATCGAGTACACTACGCCGTATGAATCCATGCAACGCGGGCTCGCCATAATCTACCAGGAGCTCAACCTCGTCAACACGATGAGCGTGGGCGAGAACGTCTTCCTCGGCCGTTTCAAGGAAATGAAGGGCATGCGCGGCACCCACGCCAAGGCCAGAGAGCTCCTCGACAGCATCGGTTGCAAAGTAAGCACGACCAAGCTCGTTTCCGAGCTCAGCGTCTCCACGAAGCAGATGGTCGAGATCGCCAAGGCCCTTTCTTTCAAGTCCAAGCTCATCATCATGGACGAGCCGTCGAGTAGCCTGACGGCCGAGGAGATGGCCGAGCTGGTCAAGATCATCCACCAGCTGAAGGCGCAGGGCATCTCCATCATCTACATCAGCCACAAGCTGGACGAGATCTTCGAGTTCTGCGACATCGTGAGCGTCATGCGCGACGGCCGCGTCATCGACACCAAGCCGAAAAGCGACTTCACGCGCAATGAGCTCATCACGAAGATGGTCGGGCGGACCATCGAAAACGAATACCCCCCGCGGCCGCGATCCGTCGGAGAGACCTTGATGGAAGTACGTTCCATCAATACGCACAAACTGCACGACATATCCTTCACCCTCAAGAAGGGCGAGATCCTGGGCTTCGTGGGCCTGGTCGGGGCCGGCCGGACCGAGATAGTCCGAGCCCTCTTCGGCGCGGACAAGGTCAGGGGGCACCGCGTGCTGATCGACGGCAAGAGCGTCACGATCCGGAACCCCAAGGAGGCCAAGGACGCGGGCCTCGGCTTCATCCCGGAGGACCGCAAGCTCCAGGGCCTGGTCCTGCCCTTCTCCGTGGAATCCAATATTTCCATGGCCAGCATCACCAACTTCTCCAAGTTCGGGTTCATCCGGAAATCCCTCGAGAAGGGCATCGGCGCGCGGCAGGTCCAGGCCCTCGCCATCAAGACTCCATCGACAAAAGTCCCCGTCGTGAACCTCTCGGGCGGCAATCAACAGAAGTGCATCGTCGGGCGCTGGCTCGAGATCGCGCCGAAAATCTTCATCATGGACGAGCCGACCCGGGGCATCGACGTCGGCGCCAAATACGAGATCTACGTCCTCATGAGGAAGATCGTCGAGGAGGGAGGGGCTATCATCCTCATCTCCTCCGAGCTTCCCGAGGTGCTCAACATGTCGAATCGCGTGCTGACCATCTTCGAGGGACGCATCACCGGGGAGTTCGAACCGGAGTCGACGCCGATCGACACTATCATGAGCGCCGCACTCGGCCTCCGCGGAGGAGCGGCATGACCATGAAGGAGAGCAATCCGGTACTCCGAACCGCGCAGGTCCTGTTCAGGGACTACCTTGTCCTCGTGATGATCGCGGTCCTCGTCGCGATCACCGCCATCGTCGAACCCAAATTCATGTCGCCGCTGAACCTGGTCAACATCATGCGCCAGTTCGGCCCCCTGATGATGGTGTCGCTCGGCATGACCTTCGTGATCATCGGCGGCTTCATCGACCTCTCCGTGGCCGGCATCATCAACCTCGTGGCGGTAGTGACCATCTCGCTCATCCAGCCCATCGGCCAGGTGCCTGCCCTCCTTACGGGGCTCGGGATCGGCGCGGCCTGCGGCGTCCTCAACAGCGTGGTGATCCTGAGTTCCGGCGCCCTCACCCAGGCCGAGGCCCTCTTCCTCACCTTCGGAATGAGCACCGTGTTCTCGGCTACCGCCCTCCTCTATAGCCACGGCTCGACGATGCACTTCTGGGACATCAAGACGAGCAAGTCGATCTTCGAGACCATCGGCGCGGGAACCCTCGGTCCAGTGTCCGTGTCCTTCGTGATTTTCCTCGGCGTCCTCTTCCTCCTCTGGATCTTCCAGACCAAGACCACGGAGGGCCGCGCAATCGGCCTCACGGGCGGCAACAAGACGGCGGCCCGGCTCTCGGGCATCAGGATCTCCCGCGCGATTGTCGTGATCTACACCATCTGCGGCCTCATGACCGGCTTGGGCGCGATTGTCCTCTTTTCGCGCATCACCACGGCCGCCCCGGTCATCGGCGCAGGCTACGAGACGAACGCCATCCTCTCCGTCGTCGTGGGAGGTACGACCCTGAAGGGCGGAAAGGGCTCAGTCCTGCGCACGGTGATGGGAGTCCTCCTCGTCGTTCTCATGTCCAATTGTCTGAACCTGCTCGGTGTCTCGACCTACCTCCAGGTCGCGGTGAAGGGCGCAATCCTGGTACTCGCGATCTGGCTCGACAACCGCAAACAGGTGTAGGAGGCGAGACATGAACGGCAAGGGAATCGGAGCTTCGCTCTACTCGATCGTCACCAGGCAGAAAGCCTTCATCTTCATCCTCGTGATGCTCGTCGGCATGATATTCTCCAGGTCGAACTTCTATTCGGCCTACAACCTCCTCGACATGCTCAACTCGACCTCGATCCTCCTCATCCT
>Ga0181535_10003044_pt1 | contig 19830 bp, 12 predicted proteins | sample PEATcosm2014_Bin_44_FD_119774 | JGI IMG/M metagenome (GOLD analysis project Ga0181535, IMG submission 119774) | Peatland microbial communities from MTU Mesocosm Facility, Houghton, MI, USA - PEATcosm2014_Bin17_30_metaG | ecosystem: Environmental > Terrestrial > Soil > Wetlands > Peat | place... | reverse complement strand
GCCGCGACGGCTTCGGAGAATCGACGAGCTCGCACGAATGTAGTGGAAACTTCGATCAAAAAATGAACGTAAGTCCTTTGCTGCCAACGAATCGACCCTCGAAACTCAGTAACTTGGGCTAAGCCCATGGTGCCGGATGGCGGGGGTTACGTATAACAGGGAAGGTGTCTAAACTAAGGCTTCGCCGTCCCGAGCCAATCAAGCGGCTAATCAAGCGACCGAGCGGCGTGGTCGAGCCAATTGGAGGAACAAGCCCATGAGACGACTGGCACGACATCATGCGGGTGCGATCGCGGTGGCAGTGCTCGTTCTTGCGGTTGCCGCGCAGGCGGCGGCCGATACCTGGACGCTCAGGTTGAAGCGGCGGCAGTCCAATCCCACCTCCTTTGACCGCGAGTCGTATGTCTATTGGTCGACCTACCCGCAGTACTTTCAGATGCAGATCGGGCCGCCGAACAGCCCCGTTCGGTATGAAACGCCGGATCAGGCGGCGTTCAAGCGGATCGTCAAGAAGGAGCCGAAGTACGTCAGCAAGCATCCATTCCGCGGGGTCGCCAAGCTCGGCTCGCAGGACTATGCCTTCGCGCTAGACACCTCGGCACCGGACAGGCCGGAAGCCAAGGAAGCGAAGCCCGGGGCCAAAAAAGCGGAAACGGAGTCGGCGCTCGCCGAGCTCACGGAGAAGTTCGCCAAGGCGGCCCCGCCTACCACGCTGGTGCCGTACGATCGGCTTTATTTCGACTTCAACCGCAACGGCGATCTGACGGACGACGGCGTCATCAAGACGGAAGGCAGATCGGCCGTCCAATCCTTTTCCAACGGATCCTACTGCGCGTTCAATTTTCCCTGCATCGACGTGACCATCGACGTCGAGGGGACCAAGCTGGACTATGCCTTTTTCCTCAGCGGATATCTGAACGTTTCGTCGGACTACGGCTATGCCGGGCTCCAACTCCACTCGGCCGTGTGCCGCGAGGGAGACATCACCCTGGAGGGAAAGAAACGTCACGTTGTCCTGATCGATTTCAACAGCAACGGCCGCTTCGACGACGAAATGAAGATCGCCAGGAACGTGACCGTCGCCCGCGGGCAAGTGAACCCCGTCTATCCCGAGCAAGGCGACATGTTGCTGGTCGATCCCACGGTGGGCATGCAGTTCGATTCGCCGTACGACGTGACCGCCAGCGATTATCGTCATACGGTGGGGAAGCTGGTCAATATCGACGGGCATTTCTACGACATGAAAGTCTCGCCGGCCGGCGACAAACTCACGCTGACGCCTTCGACGGTGCCCTTGGGCAGCGTGACGAACCGGAACGGCCGCTTTCGCGCGATGATTTACGGCGAGCGGGGCTTCCTGGCGATCCGCGGCGATAAGGACAAGCCGGCGCTGGTGCCCGAAGGCACTTGGAAGTTGCTCAACTACACGATTACGGAAACCGTAGCGCCGGAGCCGGCCAAGCCGGCCGAAAAGAAGCCCGCGGAGAAGAGCGGTTCTGCTGTATCGGCCCTGACGGGGGCGCTGTCGGCGCTGTTTGGCGGCAGCAGCGGCGTGGCCGTACCGTCCCGTCCGCGGGTCTCGCTGGTCGCGGCACAGGCGACCGCGGACTGCAAGGCGATCAAGGTCGAAAAGGGGAAGACGGTCGAATTTCCGTTCGGCCCGCCCTACACGCCTCGCGTCAGCATTCCCCCTTACCGGATGCAGCCGGGGGAAGTTGCCCTGGAGATGTCGTTGATCGGTTCGGCCGGCGAGGTATGCTCCAACATCATGGTCGACGGCGGCCGGCCGGCGAAGCCGGAGTTCACGATCACCGACCCGAAAGGCCAGGTCGTCCAAGAGGGCAACTTCGAGTATGGCTGAGGCTTCACTTGCCGGTACTCGTGGCGAGTACCAACGGAGCCGGCGAAAGCGTATCACGTCCGCGTGAAGATGACGGCGGGCCCTTTCAAGATCGAGCAGAGCAACGACAGCCTGATTCGGCCAACCGTAGCGGATGTCAAGAGGCCGTAGGCGGCCCGCGCAGGGAATCGGTCATGGCGCAGGGGTTTCAGCCTGGTTGACGAACCGGGGCGGCCTGATGCTGTTGTCACATTCTTTTCAGGAGCATACGGACATGATCAACATGCGGACGGCGTTCCTGGCGGGCTGGGGGATCGTTTCGTTCTGGTTACTGTTGCCGTCGGCAATTGCCGCAGCCGACGAGGCTGCTGTGTTTGCTGAGCAACCGGCAGACGCGAAAACCGCCGCCCTGCCCGCCCGAAGAACCGGGGTCATCGCCAGGGCAAAGCCCCGCGGCATCCCTAATATTCCGCCGCTGCCCGGCGGCTGGCGGGTCCGCTCGCTGTGGATGCGCGGAGATGGAGACGCGCAGTTTGATTTTCCGAACGGCTTTGCCAAAAGGCGCCCCTACAACGTCACCTTCACCCAAAAGACGCTCACGCTTCGCCTGGGCAGCGAAGTCTTCGCGGAGATGACGTATTCGATCGACGGCACGCAGGATCCGTGCGCGATCGACGCGAAATTGGCCGGTAGTCCGATGCTGGGCATTTGTGCCGGCCGCGACGGCGAGTTGCGCATCAGCCTCAACGACGCGGCCCAGGGGCGGCCGCGCAACTTCGATCAGGAGCACGCCGGAATCGTCATGACGCTGTACCGCTATCAAGGCACCGCGCTTTCGGTGGCCAAGGCCGACGGCAGCGATCTGAGAGAGCTAACGGCCATGTCCGACCTCACCGGCAACATGTCGCCCGACTGGTCGCCCGATGGGCGCCAGATCGCGTGGACCGCCTGGCGGTCATTGTACGGCGAGATATTGCCCGACGGGGCGCACAGCTTTGTGATCCGTGCCGATGGCAGCGGATTGAAGTCCCTGGGGCGGGGGAACGTGCCGCGCTGGTCGCCCGATGGAAAGAAGATCGTGCTCAGCCGGTCTCCGAACACCCGCGACGACCAAGCCGAGCAACAATATGAGCCGCCGCACGTGTTCGTGATGAACCCGGACGGCAGTGGGGCGAAAGACCTGGGGCCGGGCATATCGCCGAACTGGTCGCCCGACGGCAAGCAACTCGTCATTAGCCGACCGCCCGACAGCGGTAACACGACAGTGCACCATTTCGCCGTCTGGGTCATGAATGCCGACGGTTCGGGCTGCCAAAAGATCGAGGAGCTGGGGACCTATCCCGAGTGGTCGCCCAAGCGCAACGAAATCGCGTATATCGAACGGCTGGACAACAACCCCAACCTGTGCGTCCATGACCTGGCCACCCACCAGCACCGGAACCTGTCGGGAAAACAATATTTAGCGTTCAAGCTGATGCGCTGGTCGCCGGACGGCAAGTGGATTTGTTTTCGAGGCGAGCTGCCGGATGGCGGTCTGGAACTTGCCGCGGTTCATACCGAGGGCGAAAAGAAGGGGCTCAAAATCCTCTGGTCGAGCTCGACCTCCGCCGAACGGAACCGCGGGTTCTTTTCGAATGCCGCTTGGAACGCCACGAGCGAGGAGATCCTTGCCAGGGCCCGGATGCCCGCGGATCCCATCCTCCGCTTGTACGTTTTCGACATAAGCGGCGACAAGCCGCCGCGGCCCTTGCTCAAACAAGGCGCGCTGCCCGCCGAGGCACTCGCCTATTCGCCGGATGGCACGCGGATCGCCTGCTGCGGCCAACGCTCATCGAAACCATGGGCCTCGCCGGGCGGCACGCCGGCAAAGTTCGGCCCTACCGTCGAGCTCGTCCTCGGCCCCGATTCGGCGCTGGATCTGGACACGGGCAAGGTCTCGGCCGCACCGAAAACGAACCGCTTCCAACCCCGGCGAGACTGGATGCGCAACTGCGGTGCGGACGTCAACATCTCGGACACATCCGGCGGATGGACCTTGCGCGCTTCGGACATGGTAATGAAGATTGTCGATGACAATCGCTGGGACGTTTCCATGGAGGAGTTTCAAGACGCGATTCTCGGCGGGACGGGCAACGCCCCGGTGGAAACGGCTTTGGGGCTCAAACGGCAGCTTCCGGCGACCTATATCTTCAACACCCGCGAGGGCGGCGTGGGCGTATTGCAAGCGGTCGCTCTCAGCGAGGCGCCGAAGGGAGTAAAGATCCGCTACAAGCTTCTGGCCGGCGGCGTCGCCGAGAAGCCTTTAAAGTGATGCTTGCCTCGGACAAGGTCGATCGGTGCACCGCGCGCTAGCACGCGTTTGGCGCGTGTGGGGGTGCGATCCGTCTCGACTTCCGCACCAGGTAGAACGGACCAACTGGCATCCGGTGCAGCGATTGGCTAACCTGAGGGGGGAAGTTGTCGCTCTGAGCGTATCCGAGCGGAGCTTATAGCGGGAAATCCCGGTTGATTACGTTTCGCGTAAAATAGGCCGACCGAGGCTGTCACGTCAAGATCGGCAAGTGTGGCGTCGAACTGCGATTTGTCGGTTCCACCATACCCTTTCACCCACCACCAAGCAGCTTCTTGCACGGGAGAGCACCATGACGCGTACACGCACCTTCAGCCCGAGGTGATGCGCAGACAGTACAATAATATTGAGAAAGCGTTGGAACTGATTGCGAAGACGGCCGCGTATCCGCCTGAGGCGCGGTTCAAGTGGAATGCCGAGGTGCTTTGGGCCATGGACAGCTATTTGCGCAAGGCATCGCCGGAAAAACAGCAGCGGCTGATCGACGCCATCCGCGCCGGGCAAGTGGAGCTCGACGGCATGTACGGCAACGAGTTGACCGGCCTGTGCCGGCCGGAGGAACTGCTGCGGCTGATGCAGTGGGGAATTACGCTGGGCCGGCGTTGTGGAGTGAAGGTCGAGTCGGCCATGATTAGCGACGTGCCAGGGCTCACCTGGGGGATGGTGGACGCGTGCGCCCAGGCCGGCATCAAATACTTTTCGCTGGGCATCAATTTCATCGACGGCGGCCGAACCACGTCCGCCTGGGAAGACAATCCTTTCTACTGGCTAGCCCCCGACGGGCGGCAGAAGATCCTGTGCTGGCTGCCCACCAAGGGCTACCAGATGGGGCACGTGCACCGGAATGACTTGGAAAAAGCCATGCCGGAGCACCTCAGGGAACTGGAAAAGAAGGGCTATCCCTACGACATCGTGTACTATCGCTGGAACGTGGGCGGCGACAACGGTCCGCCCGACGAGGCGATCTCCGACGTGGTGAAGAACTGGAATGCGAAACATGCCTATCCCAAGATGGTCATCGCCACCACCACGGAACTGTTTCGGGCGTTCGAGAAACGATATGCGAAGAAGATTCCCGTCGTCAGCGGCGACTTTACGCCGTACTGGGAGAACGGGGCCGCTTCGTCGGCGCGGGAAACGGCCATCAACCGCACCGCGGCCGAGCGATTGGTGCAGGCGGAAGCCCTTTCGGCGATGTTCAACCCGCGTCGTTATCCGGCCGAGCGGTTTACCGAAGCCTGGCGCAACGTGATCCTCTATGATGAGCATACCTGGGGCGCGTATAACAGCATCTACGAGCCGGACAAGCCGTTTGTGAAGGATCAGTGGAAGATCAAGCAGGCCTTTGCCTTGGATGGGGATAGCGAATCGCAGAGACTGCTGGCCGACGTTCTGGCCGAGCATGGCGGCGGCGCGCGGACCGGGAGCGTGGACGTATGGAACACTTCGGGCTGGCCGCGCACCGACCTGGTCGTGCTCAGCAAGGCGCTGAGCGCCGGCGGCGACGTCGTCACCGGGCCCGGCGGCCGGGCAGTTCCCTCGCAGCGGCTTTCGACGGGCGAATTGGCCTTCTTGGCCCAAAAGGTGCCCGCCCTGGCCGGCCGACGATACACCATCGGCACGACGACCGCGATGTCCCTTGGCAAGGCCAAGGCCGAAGCAAACCGCGTCAGCACGCCAACCGTTTCGGCACAGGTGGATCCGGCCTCCGGCGCTCTGGTAAGCTTGCGCGGCGCTGCGGCGGCCGAGCTGTGCGATATGAAGTCGGGCATGGGCATGAATCGCTATTACTACGTGCTGGGCACTCGCGTGAAAGATGCCCAGCAAGCCGGCCCGGCGACGGTCGCCGTCAAAGAGTCGGGTCCACTGGTGGCGTCGCTGCAGATCGAGTCGGACGCCCCGGGCTGCGTCAAGCTGAGCCGCGAGATTCGCGTGGTCGACGGCCTGGATCGCGTCGACATCACGAACGTGATCGATAAGAAGGCCGTGCGCGAGAAGGAAGGCGTACACCTGGGCTTCGCCTTCAACGTGCCCGACGGCGTCATGCGCATGGGCATTCCCTGGGCGGTGATGCGTCCCGAGATCGACCAGATCAACGGTTCGTGCAAGAATTGGTTCACCGTGGGCCGCTGGGTGGATGTGTCGAACCGGGAACTGGGCGTGACCTGGGCGACGCTCGACGCACCGATGGTGTTGGTGGGAGCGATCACCGCCGATCGGATCGGCTCGCTGCCGAACCCGAATGACTGGCTCGCAAAGTTAGAGCCGTCCCAGACGCTCTACTCGATGGTGATGAATAACCACTGGTTCACCAATTACAAGGCGGACCAGGACGGCCCGACGACGTTCCGCTATAGTTTGCGGCCGCACAAGCAGTACGATCAGGCGGCGGCGGAACGGTTCGGCATGGAATGCAGCCAGCTGCTGGTAGCCGCGGCGGCCCAGGGCGCGGCCCCCGACGGCCGGCCGCTAGTCGAAATGGACACGCCGAAGGTAATCGTCGCCTCGATCAAACCGAGCGAAGATCGCAACGCGCTAATCGTGCGTCTGTTCGGCGCCGGCGGCCGGCCGGCCAAGGCCACGTTGCGATGGGGACGAAACCCGCCTAAGAAGGTTTGGATCAGCAATTTGGCCGAGCAGAAAGTCGCCGCCGTAACCGGGGCGATCGATGTGCCGGCCTGCGGGTTGATTTCCCTTCGCGCGGAATAAGAATAAGGAGTGCAGAGTGGGCCAAGCGTAGCGAGTCCCACTGTCCCACCCGGTGTTGCACTTCCAAAGCGACCGTTCAGGGGTATTCCGGGGCCGCCCTACGGTGGATTAAGGAGTGGATTCACGGATGTGTCGCGTCTCAATCCGTCTTTCCCCTTTGCACGCCGCTCGGATACACTCCGAGCGACAACTCCTCCAGGTTAACCAAGATTTGGTGAGACCACGTTCGCATCCAAGCATCAGGATTACTCTTCATGGCAGACTTCCTTTTGCCAAGAGTGCGGGAACATCATGTCAGCTCACCTCGTGAGACGCTGAGGCCGACGGATCAGCGTATCCGATCATGACAATTCCGATCAGAAGCAGAACCATTCCCAAGATTAGTGCCCCGCTGGCAGGCTCGGCAAAGATAAGGACGCCGGCCAGTACGGAGAACGCCGTGGCCAAACCGTTGTTAATAATGTTCGCGCGTACGACGGTGATGAGTTGAAGCCCTTTGGCAAAGAGGAAGAATGCCGCCAGATTGAACCCGCCGAAAGCCAGCATGGCCAGCAAATCCTTAGGGGCGGTGGCCAAGATGCCGTCGAACGCCAGCCGCTGCACGCTCCAGGGCCCGAGAAAGACCGTGCCCGCACAACTAATGAAAAAGACGGTCGCTTCCGCTGAAGTTGCGCCAGTAACCGCTTTTCGTACTCCCACCGTGAGCACCGCGAAGGCCAGCCCGCAGAATACGCCGGCCCCGACTCCTAGTACGGGCCAAAGCATTCGGCCCGCCTGTTTGGGAGTCTCGCGGGCGACCGCATTAGGCTGGGCAGTCGGGGCGGGCGGTTCCTCGGCTGCCTGGCCGACAGCCGTGATCGCGCTATTGCCCTCTTCGGCCCCCAGGCTCAGCAAAATGACGGCCGAGGTGATGAGCACGACGGCTGCAATGCATCGCCAGGATGCCTTCTCGCCGAGCAGAACGAAGCCAAGCACCGCGCTGCCGGCCAGCATTACACCCATCTGCAGCGGGTTGGCAATGGCCAAACCGATCATGCCGATCGACCACTGGTAGGCCACTCCACCCAACTGAGTCACGAGTCCGATGCCGACCAAGGCAATCATATCGCGAAACGGAGGCCAAGCCGATCGGCCGCGCAGGCTGCGTGACAACAGATATGCACCAAAGATCGTTGTGCTGACCGACGCCTGCACACAATTCACTAGAACGGGATCGCAACTGGTCGCGACCTGGCGCTGGCAGATCCCCATCAGTCCATAGGCCAGCGCGGATAGCCCGCAATAGATCGTGCCCCGCGTGCTTGGGACGAGCCAACGAACTCGGGCGTCGGCCTTTTCGACGGGAAGCGGTCTGCTGTCCATTTTGGCTCCTACCATGCTTGCTGGTGGGGTTGTGGTGACACACTCTGTGCGGCCGGGGTGACGCTGGCCATTTTCATCCGCCGCCCTGCTCGGCTACGAAGCGGTCATATTCGTCTTGCATTACATGGTAGTTGGCCAGCGGCATTCCGGCAAAGATCGAATTGCTGGCCATGAATACATAGCCGCTGCCGGGGCTGGCGTGCGTGAGGCAATAGCGGGCGCTCTGGCGGATCGCTTCCTCGGGACCTTCCTGGAGCAGGTTGCATTGCACGTTTCCCAACAGGGCCAGACGGCCTTGGGTCTGTTGCTTCACGCGCTTGATGTCCATGCCGGCCATGGGATCGATTGATTGCAGGGCATGCGAGCCCAGGGCCATGATCGGTTCCAGCAGCGTGGTGACATCGCCGTCAGTGTGATAGACGCCGATCATACCCAGACGCCGTATCTCGGCGAACAACGATTGTGCGTAGGGCAGCACCATCTCGGTGAACACGGTCGGCGCGAAATAAGGGCCGGCGTTGTAGGCTACGTCGTTGGGCAGATAGGCCACGTCGGCGCCGGCCTCGGCCAATTGTCGGATGCGTGCCACGGCATCTGCTTGGAATTGCCTGGCTTGCCGATGTAATTGCCCCCGGTCTTCGTGGAGGAGCACGGCAAATTGCATGTGGTTCTCAATTTGCTCCATTCCCCAGAGCGCGTTGGGCACCAAGCCAAGAATGGCCCGCTGGCGACCCGCCGATTTGCTGAGCGCGGCGATCACTTCGAGATGTGCTTTGCCGGTGAACGGATGCCACACAAAAATGCAGTCATGGTCATAGCGCTCGGCGATGGCAACGTACATCTGTGCACAAGCGTCGATCAGGCGCAGGTGGTCCATCCCCGTGCTTTGTTCCATTTCCTGTGCGTCGGGGAAGGGCACTCCGAGCAACTCCTCCGCAAGACAGAACATATCTGTCTTGGCCGGCCGGTCTACCGGTTGGAAGGCAATCGAATTGAGAAACCTTTCGCGTCCGATCATCGTTCAGGATACTCTAGGAAGGGCTGCCATAGTGCGCCAGGACGTCGAGCAGTCGGACCAGGGCTTGGTGGCGCGCGGTCGGGTCGCGCCAATCGTCACACTGCCGTAAGACCCGATCGACACGTTCGTCTCCCAGCCGGGCCAAAGGCTCGTTAAGCAATCGGTAGAGCGTTCCGCCATAGGCGTCGACAAAACCGGTTCGCCGCTGGTAGTCTCCGAAGCAAGCAAGGAACTGCTGCAAGGCCGGCCTTGGCTCTTGGCCGCGTATCAAAGTCGACCCGAGCTCGATCAACGCCGCGCGGACCGAGAGGTTATCCGCCAGATCACCGAGAAACCGGTCGGCATCACCAAACAACATGCCCGAGCAGGGGCCGAGCCGGTGCGAGCCGCCCATTCGACTCCGGACCGCGGCGGCCAGCGATCGTTGGGCCTGGGGATCATTGCCGGCAATCGCCCGCCACGCCCGAGCGAGCATGGCTCCGTGTCCGGGTAGTAGGTTGTCGCCGAAGTCATCGATCGCAACGTTATCTTCGGTTCCTCCCCGGGCAAAGTGCGCGAACAGATAGAGATTGGGCAACTGGAGGCAATGCGTCTGCGCATTGCCCAGCAGGCCGCACGGCCTGGCGCTGGCAGGGACTCGAGAGATACCGGCCGTGATGGCTGGGAGTGAGTATTCGATCAGCGGAAACGATGGCTCTCTCTCGATGAGGCCGTAAGGAAAGTACGCGCGTTTGTCGGCCATCCCCAGCCGCTCGGTCGCCTCGAAATGCTCGTCGAACCCAACATAGACTCTCCAGGGTTCGGCAAGCCGATCACGCAGAAGCGTCAGGGTTTCCACAAAGACGTCTACGTCCAACTCTGAGGCCGGCGAAGGGTGCTTGAGTACGGAATCCTTATCATTGCATGCCGCAATGCGGGCCCAGAACTTGTTGTACGTCTCCCAGCCGTACAGCATCCAATAAGCGAACGACGCGTGCTTGTTGAATCGGCGAAACAAGTCAACTTGCCTCTGAACCAGTCCGACAAACTCCGCGTTACTCGACCCGACGTAGCCGCCCGGGTCGCTGTCGATGATGGTAAGGGTGTCGGCATTAGCAATGGGTCTGAAGACCCGCTCGCGAGCGGTGAGGAACCGTTGAACCTCCGCTGAATCCCGCGGGTTGATCTTGCGTTCGCAGCGAAAGTAGGGACGTGCATAGTAGGCATAGTCGGCCGCGTGCTCATTTCCCATCGTATTGGCGCAGACAACCACTGCTACCTGCATGCCGAAGCGATTGTGCGCGTGATCGATGACTTGATGGGCGGTCCGCAAGTATTCGACATCGCTGGGCGTAGGCCGCTCGGGCATCGCATCCAGCAGTGGCCAGAGCAACAGGTGGTCATAACCCAAAGACGCCATTCCCGCCAGAAAGCCTTTCCAGTCGGCAAGAGACCAGGTGCGAGCGGCGTAGGGCCGGTTATAGGCCCAATGCGTGTGTACATAGATCCCGAGCAAGATACGCCACTCCTGTCCGCACCGGCGGTAACGTTAGACCTGCCGCGTTATCGTGGGCGCGATCTTTCCATGTAAAAGCAATCGTTGGGCAGTCGAAACGTCGCGTCGCCCTTGCTCGAAAAGCCCATCTTCTCATAGAGGGCTCGGGCCCGCACGTTCTCCTTCAGGACCGTGAGCGTCAGGAGCGGAATGCTCTGTGCGTCGGCTTCGTCGAGCGTAGCCTGCATTAACCTTCGCCCCCACCCTTGGCCATGAAGGTCCTGATGTAGACCAATGCCGAAGACCGGCTTGGGCTCGTGCAGCAAAAGCACGAAGCCGTGGCCCCAAATGGTTCCTTCGACGTCGACCAGTCCCAACGTGACATGCCTTCCGCGAGCCGCTTCTTCGAGGTGCGCGTGGAAAGTCGGTTCGGCGATCGGATCGAACGGCCGAAAACTGCGATGGACTGCCTCCGACAGCGAGGAATAGAAGGCGAGCAGACGCTTCGCGTCCAATGGTTGCAGGCGTCGAATGTCACAAGGTGATGTCATGCGTCTTATCTCAACGGATCAAGAGATGGGCTGTGCCTTGAGCAGGTCCCGGTACTGTGATTCTCCGTCGCCGACGCGACGACCTCGACTTTGGTCATATGTTCGCCCGACTTGGGCATGTAGTAAACGGTTTTCGCCGGTCGGTCCAAGTACCACTCGCCCGGCTCATCCAACTTGTCGCGGAACGTCGAACCGCCCTCGAACCCCCCGAGCTACATCAGTCCCCATGACCCGAGTCAGGATAACGGCTGGCGATTTCCCTGTCAAAGGAACAACCCATCGGATTGTGTGAAATACGCGAAGAGGCATGCTATTGTGTTTACGATTGTCCCATGGAATCGGCTGCGCGCGCTTTGTTGCCGTGGATGAAATGAAAACGTTTTCAATTCCGCCCGTGGCGATGGCCTCTATTAGCCGGGGGACGATGCGAAACGTACCTGGAATCGTCTATGATGGGTATATTGCGAAAGTCCAGAAGACTCGACGACAGATCGGGAGAGGAACAATTCGATGCCAAATCCGAAGAAGAGAATCGAGGAAGCCTCGCCACGCACGTCCAAGCCAGGTGTCGGCCGCCGGGAGTTCCTTGGTGCGACCTTGACCACAGCAGGGACGGCCGTCACCACCGTGCAAACCACGGCCCTTTCGGCGGTTGAGGGAACGGCCGGCACGGCGACCTATGCCGAGAACCTGCGGACGCCGATCGCTGGGCGATACCAGGTCATCGTTGCCGGTGGCGGGCCGAGTGGCGTGATCGCGGCTGCGGCCGCGGCCAGGAGCGGGGCGAAGACCCTCTTGGTCGATCGCTACGCTTTTCTCGGCGGCAACGGGACGGCCGGGCTGATGACCTGTTACAACGGCTTCCGCAACCAACGGCCGCCCGACGCCCTGCAAACGGTGAAGGGAATCCCGGCCGAGTACATCGCCCGATTGGTTCGCCTGGGCGGCGTGACGGGCATCGTGCCTTACGACCGTCCCGCGCACGACGTCCGCACAGGGGATCTGCCCTACTGTATCGGTTTCGACGCTGAGGCTGCCAAGGTGGCCTCCCTGGAACTGCTCCAGCACGAGGGCGTCGCCTTGCGTCTGCACAGTTGGGTGGTCGCCCCCATGATGGAAGGTTCGCGGGTGACCGGCATCATCGTGGAATCGAAGTCCGGGCGGCAAGCCATCGCCGCCGACATTGTCATCGACGCCACGGGCGACGGCGACGTGGCCGCCCGGGCCGGCGCCCCGTTCCTGAGCCCGGACGAGAAAGGGGACCGCATGGGCATGAGCCTCATGTATCAACTGGGCGGCATCTCGGCGGCAGCCGGCGATGCCCAGGGAGGCATTCGTATTGGTGACCGCGTCGTGCGGTGGGGGCCAGGCATCGGCGGCGATGGCCTGGATGTGGACAACTTGACCCGGGCCGAGGTCCAGGCGCGGCTGCAACTCTGGCGGCAAGTGCAGGCCTTGCGCAAGCGGCCCGGCTCCGAGTCCGTCTACCTGGCCCAGACGGCAACGGGAATCGGCGTGCGGGAAACGCGCCGTATTTTGGGCGAATACTTGCTCACCGAGCAAGATGCCATCCGGGGCACGCGGTTTCCCGACGCGATCGCCATCAGTTCCAATCCGATGCCGAGCTACCGCGGTCGCCGGACCTTCTTCAACCATGAGGGATTCGACATTCCCTATCGTTCGCTGGTTCCGCAGAAGATCGACGGTCTGCTGCTCACCGGGCGGTGCATCTCTTGCGAGCAGGCGCCATTTCAATCGGCCCGGTCCATGGCCCCCGCCATGGCCGTGGGACACGCCTCGGGCTGTGCCGCGGCATTGGCCGCCAATCGTGGAGTGCCTCCGCGAAGGCTCGACGTCAAGGCGATCCAAAAACTGCTTGTCGAACAGAAGGCCGAACTCCGTACCAACGTATCCTGAGAATGGTAGCCGTTACAGGGTCGCCATCGCCTACGGGGTGGTGGTGGCGACCCGACGAGCGGCCCGTTTTCGCTGGCGACGCGCCCGACGCCCGGGAGCACGGCCAACCTGGTGGTTTCGCCGCAAAAAGCCTGCTCTTGGCTTGAATTGGCCCGTTGAGGCATCGGAATAGCATATTGAGCCTCACGTGCATTTTGGTTAGGATAACAAACTGCGATTGGTGCTCGAAGGGTAATACTACGCGGGAATGCCGGCCAAAGCTTCCCGTGCGCACGGGCATTTTCGGGCAGATTACGGCACGGTCCAACGAAATCGGACGCGGGGGCGACTTGGGCGCCGCTCTTGCCCTACAAGAATCCGACCGGAAAACTATCAACGAAGATTCTGCGGAGGATCGTCATGAAGATCCGCAAAGCTGTTATCACCGCTGCCGGGCGATACCAGGACCGGTTGCCACTCCAACGGTTTGTAGACCTCGATGGAGTGGAGAAGACGGCCTTGCGAATCATTTTGGAGGAGATCGTCGACGCTGGCGTGGAAGAGATCTGCGTGGTCGTCCACGCGGGTGACGAGGGGATGTACGCGGAAGCGGCCGGCGATTATGCCCGCTCGTTGGTATTCGTCGACCAGCCCGTGCCACGGGGATACGGGGATGCCTTATGGCGTGCGGCCGAGTTCGTCGGCGCCCAATCGTTCGTTCACTTGGTAAGCGATCATTTGTACATCAGCCGATCGAAGCGCCGCTGCGCCCGGCAATTGTTGGAGGTGGCGGAAGGTGAACACTGCTCAGTGTCGGCCGTACAGGTGACGCGGGAGAGTATGTTGCAGTACTACGGGGCGATTGGAGGACACCGCGTCGACGGACGTACCGATCTTTACCAAATCGAACAGGTTCTGGAGAAACCCGCGCCCACCGTGGCGGAACAGGAGCTGATGGTCCCTGGGCTCCGTGCCGGACACTATCTGTGCCTGTTCGGGATGCACGTGTTGACGCCTTCGCTGATGGAGTTGTTGGGGGAGGACGTCAGGCAATACTCCTCGTCTGCCGATGCCGGACCGCTGATGCTGTCGCCCGCTTTGGCCAGGCTTGCCAAGCGCGAACGATACCTGGCTCTGGAACTGGAAGGTGCGCGGTACAACATCGGCATTAAGTACGGTTTGTTGCTTGCTCAGTTGGCCCTCGCGCTAAGCGGTAACGACCGTCAGGAGATCCTGGCTCGACTGGTCGATCTCTTGGCCACGCGATACTAAGGCAGGACATGAGGTGTAAACCCCATGACAAGTGACCCGGTAACGATCATTACCAGCCAGGCCCCAGAGATTCGCAATCGTTCGCTAGACGGGTTGTGCCGCGGCGCGAGTGTTGCGGAACTCCTGGGGATCGCCCGGAAGTTGGACGCCTTCCGTCGTGCCAGCACGAACCTGTACGAGCGAGTGCGGGCGATCTTCTTTCTCTGTGCGATTTACCGTTACCTCATGCCGGCGAAGCTGCCGCCGAACGCTCGGACGCAGGTGCCTTACGCGGGACACTTGCACCTTCTGGGTCGCCGGTTCGAGGAGGCGATTGAGATCTTCCTTGGCGTCCAGGACCGTGACGGTCCAAGCGATGGAATCGCCAGCGCGCTGGCAGCCGCCTATCATGCCCTCGGATTTCAGACCCTGGCCGACCAGGTGCGACGAAGCGTACGCTCGATCCGCGGCAACCACTGGATGTTCCGCATGGGCCACCCGGCCGATCATCCGCTGCGAATCCACGAGCAACTTCTTCGCCGCGCCAGTGCCGCTGACCCGTATCCGATCCTCTCGGAACGCACTCCGGTGCGGATGGATCTTTCGCACAGCGGGTGGAGTGACATTTTCTTTTTGGGAATGGACTTTCCGGAGGCGGCACGGGTACTGAATATCTCGACCGATCTCGGCGTGCATGGCCGAGATCCTCGACCACAGCAGCCCATCGAGGTTTATCTGCGGGTCATTGACCAGCCGGTTCTGCGTCTGTGGAGCCTCGATCTGAAGTCCAATGCCGATTTAACCGTGTTGGCCGATGTTTTTGATTTCGCCAAGGACTATCTGGGATTACTCAAGGCTGCCATGGTCGCCGCCGGGATCATCCCCCCCGGTCTCGAAGGTTCCGGGCAGAGTCTGGAAGATGTTCTCGCCCAACTGGTGGGCCCCGGCCTCGGGCTGGAAATCGTCAGCAAGGTCAATGACATCCCCAAGGGATCCCGGTTGGCCGTATCGACCACTTTATTGGCGGCCCTTATCACCTGCCTGATGCGTGCCACGAGCCAGATCCAGTCGTTGACCGGTGCTCTAAGCGAAACGGAGCGCCGGCTGGTGGCTGCCCGGGCGATCCTCGGCGAGTGGTTGGGCGGCTCCGGCGGCGGCTGGCAGGACTCCGGCGGAGTCTGGCCGGGTATCAAGATGATCGAAGGGCGAACTGCCGGACGGGACGATGCGGAATATGGCATCAGCCGCGGTCGGCTTCTACCCGACCATCACGTCTACACGGAAGCCGAAGTCAGTCGCCAGATGCGGCAGCAGATCTGCGAGAGTTTTGTGCTCGTCCACGGCGGAATGGCGCAGAACGTAGGGCCGATCCTGGAAATGGTCACCGAGAAGTACCTCCTGCGGTCGGAGGCTGAATGGAAGGCCCGAAAAGAGGCGATGAGCCTCATGCGCTCGATCGAGAAGGCGTTGAGCCGGGGGAGCGTCCTGGACCTCGCCCGGGCGACCACGCGGAACTTTTTCGGCCCCATTCAGACGATCGTTCCTTGGGCCTCGAATTGCTATACCGAGACACTCATCGCCGAGACCCAGGCCCGCTTCGGGCAGGCGTATTGGGGTTTCTTGATGCTCGGCGGGATGTCCGGCGGTGGCATGGGGTTTGTCTTCGATCCCGCGCGGAAAACCCAGGCCCAGGATTATCTCCAAGAGTTGATGAGCCACACCAAGTGCGAACTGCAGCACGCGTTGCCCTTCGCCATGGAACCGGTGGTGTATGACTTCGCCATCAACGATCATGGTACGATGGCGGAACTTTGGGAGCGAGAGGATGCCTTCATGCCCAGCGGCTACTATGCCCTGTGCGTGCCGCAGTGGTTGCGGCAGGACGTTCGACAGTTCAGCCCCACGGTGCAAAGCGAGATCTCGCGGTTCGCGATGGCTTTTCGGACGAATCCCCGCCTGGCTCATGCTTCGGATTCCTTGTTCGTGGAGCTCTTCCCCCAGCCGAGTGCCGAGCAACTTAGTCAGGTGAACCTCAAGCGATTGCTGGAGGAAAACGGCTTCGATCTCGAATTACACGAGCAGATCCGCGCGGACCTGCGCGCGGGCCGCATCGGCCTCGCCCAAAACCGGTTGCCGGCCAATACGGTAGTCGAAGACGTCGCCGACGAAGACGTAGTCGATTGCACCGAGCCAGGCAAGCCCGATGACGATTGCCAGCGCCTTGGTCAAGCCGCCCTTGCCCGGGGCGAAGTGGCCGTGCTGACCCTGGCGGCAGGGACCGGGAGCCGTTGGACCCAAGGGGCCGGCGTGGTCAAGGCGCTGCACCCTTTCTGCCGGTTCCACGGCAAATACCGCAATTTTCTGGAGGTCCACCTGGCCAAGAGCCGCCGCGTCGGCAAGCAGTTCGGGGCGGCTGTGCCGCATATCATTTCCACCAGCTACTTGACCCACCAGCCAATCGAGCGGTCCTTGCAGAAGAACGAATGCGACAGCTACGGCAGCCCGCCGTATCTGTCGCCGGGACGGTCGGTCGGCCTCCGCATGATTCCCATGCCCCGCGACCTGCGTTTCGCCTGGGAAGAAATGTTGCAACAAATCCTCGATGCGCAGGCGCAAAAGGTCCGGGATAGCCTGCATGCCTCCCTGATCGCCTGGGCCGACCACTGTGGTGGCGGCAACGATTACACCAACAATCTGCCGCTGCAATGCCTTTACCCGATCGGGCACTGGTTCGAGGTGCCGAACCTTCTGCGTAACGGCACACTGACCAGGCTCTTGGCCCAGCGCCCGCAACTCAAGTACCTCATGCTGCACAACCTCGATACGCTGGGAGCCGACCTCGATCCGGGCATGGTCGGGCTTCATATTCGCGAGGACGCCTGCCTCAGCTTTGAGGTGATTCCGCGACGGATCGAGGACCGCGGCGGCGGCTTAGCGCGGGTCAACGGCCGGGTGCGGTTGGTCGAGGGCCTCGCTATGCCTCGCGAAGAAGACGAGTTCCAGTTGAGTTACTATAACTCGATGACTACCTGGATCACCCTGGATCGGCTGCTCGATGTGTTTGGCCTGACTCGCGACGACTTGGCCGACGAGCAGAAGGTGACGGCTGCCGTCCGCCATCGCAGTCTCCACCTGCCCACCTACATCGCACTGAAGGACGTGAAGAAGCGCTGGGGCCACGGGCAGGAAGACGTGTTTCCGGTGGCGCAGTTCGAAAAACTCTGGGGCGACATGACTAGCCTGGCGGAGGTGGATTGTCGGTTTTTCGTGGTGCCGCGGCTCCGCGGACAGCAACTCAAGGAGCCGGCCCATCTCGACATCTGGCTGCGCGACGGCTCCGCCGCCTACGTTGACTCATTGTGCGACTGGGTGGAGGGGTGAATTCCTCCACCAAAGTTTACCTGGGCCACATGTCCGTTCCTTTGACCCTCGTCATCTCCAACCTAGACTTGCCACTTGTTCGCCTGAGATTCACTCCGCACCGATATGAGCCCCCTTCTCTGCCACGGAACGCTTCATGAGGAGCACCAGAAGGACGAGTGCGGCCCCCACCGCGGCGCACACCCAGAACACGTCGAAGTAGGCCAGCGACGCGGCCTGCTGCTGGCGGAGGTTGTCCAGCACTTGTACGGTCATTTGCCGCGACTTGGCCGGATCGCCGGCGTGCTGTAGGAAGAAAGCATGCCCCCTATCCAAGAACGAGTGCACGTGGGGGTTCAACGGTGCAAGACAGTCGCTCAGCCGCGAAAGGTGGAACTGCTCCCGGCGTTCCTGGATGGTCTGGGCCATCGACGTGCCGACGCTGCCCCCCTCGTTGCGGAGCAGAGCAAATAGGCCGACAGCGGCCCCGCGCAGACTTAGGGGAGTGTACTTGAAGGCCGCAACATTGAGCGGAGCGAAGACCATCGATAGGCCCATGATCATTACCACGCGCGGCCAAACGACCTGCCACGGGCTGATGTACAGGTTCATTAGTGCCATCCAGTAGCACCCGGCGGCCATGATTAGCAGACCCCCGCCTATGAGCCAGCGGGCATCGGTGCCGCGGCCCAGGAGAATTCCACCCGCTACCATCATCGCAATGGCGAAAACCCCGTCGCGGGAGACTGCACCAGCCCCGAGACATAAGCGTCGTAGCCAAACAGGGACTGAAGCAGGCCAGGCAGAGACGTGCTGGCGCCGTATAAGACAGCGTAGGCACAGAAGATGATGATGCAGGAGGCCGTAAGGTTGCGCTCCCGCAACGGTCGGAAGTTGACCACCGGATTGGTGATCCGCGTCTCCCTGAGGACCAGCCAGCCTAGCCCCAGCACAAACAGGCTCAGCAGTGTCTGCACGCGCCAAAAGGGGTCGCCCAGCCAGTCCCATTCCTGCCCCTTGCTGAGCATGATTTCCCAGCAAGACATAACCAAGGCCAGCAGGCCAAGGCCAATGTAGTCAAATTGGAAAGGCTGGCGGCGCAGCTCCGCCCGCCCCTTCTTGAGGTACTCCGGATCATCGACAACGTAGTAGCACAGGAGCAACGCCAGGGTGCCCACTGGAACATTGATGTAGAAGATCCAGCGCCAGTCGTACTGGACCGTGAGGTAGCCGCCCAGAGTTGGGCCAACGACCGGCGCAAGCAACGCCGCGACGCCGAACATCGTCTGGGCGGCGCCTTGCTTCTCCGGTGGGAACGCATCGAGCAGCACACCCTGGCTGGAGGGCTGGAGTCCGCCGCCGGCCAATCCCTGGATCACCCGGAACAGAATAATTTGCCCGAGGCTTGTGGCCATGCCGCACAACGCCGAGGCAATCGTAAAAACGGCAATCGACAGTAAAAAGTAATTGCGGCGGCCCAGGTGGGCAGAGAGCCAGCCGGAGATCGGCAGAATGGTGGCGTTGGCGGCCAGGTAGCTGGTGAGCACCCACTCGCTGTCGATCACCGCCGCCGACAGCCCTCCGGCGATGTAACGCAATGCGACATTGGCAATGGTGGTGTCTAGCACTTCCATGAACGTCGGAATGACCACGGCGACGGCGACCAGCCAAGGGTTGATCGCCGGACGAGTAACTGCATGGGGTGAAAGGGCCACCGTGCTCATGGGAACGGCCCGGAGTTACTTCAAGCTCCCGGACGTGCCGGAACGTCGCGCCAACGGGGAGATCCGTTGCAAGAAAGCCCCGGCATAACGCCCGGTGGGCGGTTCTTTGTAATAGACGTAAGGGACGACCGATAATCCGACGAACAAGGGGAGTCGGTCGGGATCGTAGTCGGTTAGGCAGCCCGCGGGAAATAATCTACCAGGGCTTGGGATGGATCACGAGGCTCCATTTGGGGAGGAGTTTCGAGCGTTCGAGACGCGTTGCAATGGGACGGAACTCGCGGGATGAGAGACG
>Ga0181535_10003042_pt1 | contig 19834 bp, 15 predicted proteins | sample PEATcosm2014_Bin_44_FD_119774 | JGI IMG/M metagenome (GOLD analysis project Ga0181535, IMG submission 119774) | Peatland microbial communities from MTU Mesocosm Facility, Houghton, MI, USA - PEATcosm2014_Bin17_30_metaG | ecosystem: Environmental > Terrestrial > Soil > Wetlands > Peat | place... | reverse complement strand
CCGGGTCGTTCATGATCAGCTCGCGGAAGTTCAGTTCTTCTTTCCATGCCCGCATGGCGTCGCGTTGCACGATGCGGTAAGCATCCTCGCGCAACACTCCGGCCTCCACCAGGTCAAGCAGGAGCTGTCCGCTGAAGACGAGTCCGCCGGTGGAGTTCAGGTTGCGCAACATGCGTTCCGGATAGACCAGCATGGTTTCAAGGATGTTGGTCGCCTTGTTCAGCATGTAGTCGACCAGGATGGTCGAATCCGGCAGAATGACCCGTTCGACCGACGAGTGCGAAATGTCGCGCTCGTGCCATAGCGCTATGTCCTCGAAGGCGGCCTGCACATTGCCGCGGACGACGCGCGCCAGTCCGCTGACCTGTTCCAGATTGATGGGATTGCGCTTGTGCGGCATGGCCGACGAGCCCTTCTGCTTTTCGCTGAAGAATTCTTCGGCTTCCCGAACCTCCGTGCGTTGCAGATGCCGGATTTCAGTGGCGATCTTGTCCAGGGTCGAGGCGATCACCGCCAGCGTAGCCACGTAAAATGCGTGCCGGTCGCGCTGGATGACCTGCGAAGAAACTGCCGCGACCTTCAAGCCGAGCCGTTCGCAGATTTTTTCTTCATACTCGGGTTCCAGGTGGGCCGCGTTGCCGACCGCGCCGGAGAGCTTGCCCACGCGCATCTGTTCGGAGGCAAAGTCGAGGCGCTCGAGATTGCGGCGCATCTCCGAGTACCAGTTTGCCAGCTTCAATCCGAAGGTGATCGGTTCGGCATGCACTCCATGGGTGCGGCCGATGGTAGGCGCATCCTTGAACTCGAAGGCGCGGCGGCGCAGCACTTCAATCATGCGCTCCAGGCCGACGCGGATAATCGCCGAAGCCTGCTTGACCAGCAAAGCCTGCGCCGTATCGACCACATCGTTGGAGGTCAAGCCATAGTGCAGCCAGCGCGCCTCGGGACCAACTTTTTCGGAGACCGCGGTGGTAAACGCAATGACATCGTGCTTCACCTCGGCCTCGACGGCCTGTATGCGCGCCAGGTCAAAGTCTCCCTTGTCGCGGATGGCGCGAGCCGCCGATTGCGGCACCAGCCCAGCCTCGGCCAGAGTCTCCGTGGCGGCAACTTCAACCTGCAACCAGGTGCGGAACTTGTTTTCTTCACTCCAGATGCGACCCATCTCCGGGCGTGTATATCGTGGAATCACGGCATAGCTCCTTGCATCTAAATCAGGATTCTTGGTTGACCGGATTCGCGGAAGGTGTACCCAGCCAAAGAGCCGGGCGCCCTGCCCGGCGGTGCACGTACTGGGTACATCAATCTCAGAATCGCTCTTTTGACTGAAGGAGTATTGTACCCGTTGCGGGCTGCTGGCCCAAACGGGCCAGTAAAGCTTAAAATTGCTGGTTAAATTACTTCGCAGAACGATGCACCGGGAGTATCCGCAATGGCAAGTTCCGCCGATTTGGATGTGAAAGATTACCAGTTATTGGCCGAATTACGTTACCAGATTCGCAAGTTTTTGCGCTTCAGTGAGGGAGTAGCTCGCAAGGCCGGCATCGAGCCGCAGCATCACCAGTTGATGCTGGCGCTCAAGGGACTTCCGGATGGGATACGTGCCACAGTGGGGGAACTTGCCGAACGTCTCCAGATTCGGCATCACAGTTCGGTAGAGCTTATCGACCGGCTCACCAAGGAGGGACTGGTGCAGCGCCGCCGCTCGGAGCAAGACCGTCGGCAGGTGTTGGTGACGTTGACCGCGCGGGGCGAGCGCATCCTGCGCGAGCTCTCGATCCACAATCGTGAGGAACTTCAGGCTACCGCTCCGCGATTGATCGGGGCGTTGCGGGGCATAGTCGCGTCCGGAAAACGGCGCGCAAGCACCCAGCTCTCGCGGAGGCTTATCGCCGGTCGCCCGCCAGGGGAGCGGCCAAAGTCGCTTCGCTCGGCACGACCCTAGCGTGCTAAAGAACACTTATCTCTTGACCAAGCCGTCGGAGACGCCCAACAGCTCCGCCATTTCCTCGTAGAGGAATCCCTCGCCCGGGCGATAGGGCTGGACCCAGACTCCGTCCACCACGAATTGCGGGATAGCCCGCTTTCCGGTCCTGCGAATGACCTCGTCGGCGGCTCCCGGAGTGGTTTCTATGTCCACATCCTGGTAAGCGATGCTGTGTTTGTCAAGAAAGCGCTTTGCCTCGCGGCAGTCGCGGCACCAAGGGGCAGAATAAACGATTAATTTCATAGGCTATGGCCAGCTGCTCTGATTGTGCCAGAAAATGCGGCGGAAGTGGAGAATTGGTATCAGGCAGCACTTGTGATAGCTGGGACTGTTCGCCGGGAGCACGAGGGCTTATATTAGTTCCGAAAGCAAGTGGCACCAGAGCAGATTAAAAGTTGAATTGAGGAGATGATTGAATGCGGCACTACAACATTGCAGTAATACCCGCGGACGGGATCGGGTCGGAGGTTATGGCGGAGGGCGTAGCGGCTCTCAAAGCGGTTGCCGAACTGGACGGCGGCCTGCAGTTCAAAACCCAGGACTACGACTGGGGCTCTGAGCGGTATCTTCGCCAGGGAGCGATGATGCCTCCCGACGCGCTAAAGGTGTTGGAGGCGGGCGCATTCAACGCCATCCTGGTTGGCCCGGTTGGCGATCCGCGAATTCCCGACCATATATCGCTATGGGGCATGCTGCTGCCCATTCGGCAGGGATTTGACCAGTACATCAATCTTCGTCCAGTGCGCCTGCTGCAGGGCGTTCCCAGCCCGCTGGCCGGCAAAGGCCCCAAGGATATCAACTTCACTTGCGTGCGCGAGAACTGCGAAGGCGAATATTGCGGAGTTGGTGGCCGCGTCTACAAGGGAACCCCGCAGGAGTCCGCGGTGCAGTCGGCGGTCTTTACCTACTATGGCACCGAGCGAGTGATGCGCTATGCCTTCGAGTATGCGCGCCGGCACGGACGCAAGAAGGTGACCAGCGCCACCAAGTCCAACGCCATCAATTACAGCATGGTTTTCTGGGACGATGTGTTCCGCGAAGTCTCCGCCAAGTACCCGGATATTCAGCACGAACAGCAATTGATCGACTCGCTCTCGGCACGTTTTGTCATCAAGCCGGAGAGCCTGGATGTGGTCGTGGCCTCGAATCTGTTCGGCGATATCATCACCGATCTTGGCGCGGCCATTGCCGGCAGCATGGGACTGGCTCCCAGCGCCAATCTCAACCCCGAAGGCCGTTACCCGAGCCTGTTCCAGGCGATCCACGGCTCGGCGCCCGACATTGCGGGCAAAGGCATCTCCAATCCGATCGCCACGATCTGGTCAGTCTCGATGATGCTGGATCACCTTGGCGAACTCGAACTTGGCGAGGCGCTGTTGAAGGCCATCGAAAGCGTACTTGCCGAAGGCAAGGTCCGCACACCGGATCTGGGCGGGAAGGCTACAACAAAACAGATGGGAGAGGCAGTCATTGCCGCCCTGCGGAAGCCGAAAAAGGCAGCCAAACCCGCTTCGCATTAGACCAGTTGTCGGGCTGCAATTTGCGAACAACCAAAAAAGCCGCTGGAGCTGTCTCCGGCGGCTTTTGCTTTGATCACACGCGGCTACGGCTCCATGGGCGAAACTTCTAGCGCAAAGCTGCACGCTCCGTTAGTCAGCTGCGTCGGCAGCACCGGCGGCGTGGCCAGCGCCGGGGTTGTGAAGTCGAACATCTCTGTCATGTCATCTTGCGATGCATCGCGCTTGGTAAGCGGGGCCAGCTTGAAGCGTGTTTCGATGAATGTAAGGAGAGATGTATTCTCGCGCGGGACGTGGGAGACATACCCTGGCTTGACCCATGGTGAAATCACCAGCAGCGGCACTCTGAATCCGGAGCGGGTGAAGCCGGGTTCTGTGGGAGCTGCTCCTGGATCCTCGGAAAGGTTTGGAGGAATGTTGTCGGGCGCCTGCACCGTGATCGGCTTCACATGGTCATACAGCCCGCCGTGCTCGTCGTAAGAGAGCAAGAACGCGCCGGTCGCGTAGTAGGAGCTGTTGATGAACGCATTGATAAAGCTAGACGTCTCCAAAGCGCCGACCTGAACATTGTTCTCCGGGTGCTCGTCATATCCGGAGCCGTCGCTTTCAATAAATGAGACGACCGGCAATGTTCCGTTCTGCAGGTCGGTGAAATACTCGGTGACCGGAACGATCTGGCTGGGGTTGGTTTTCGATACGTTGAACCCGGTGATATTCAGGCCCTGGGGAACCGGGATAGTCGGAATGTAATAGTATTTCCAACTGAGTCCGGCAGCCGTCAGGCGGTCAAAGATGGTGAGCGCCGTCTGCGGAATCGGTCCGAAATCGACGTTGCCGTAGGAACTCGCCCCCATAATGTACATGCGGTTCACCGGACTGCGGGCACCGACAGAGGCAAACTGGCGGTCGCTGGTCGCATACTGGGTCGCCAGCTCATAGTAATAGGGCAGGTCGGTCCAGTCGTAGTAACCCATCGCGCGCGTCCCGTTGGGGTCGTCCGGACGGTTCGGCAGGGTCTTCATGAACCCGTCCAGCTTGCCGCCGGCGTATTGCGTAATGCTGGCGCCCCAGGCGGGCGTGATCGCATCGGTGCACGCTGTCTGGTAATGGTACGGTTGGATCGGGTTGCCGGCCAGGTCGTTGAGGACGACATTGAGCGGCAGCGCTTCTACCTGCGGGTTCGTTATCCCTTTGACCGTCTTCTGATACGCGTTCAGCATGCCGAAGTAGCTGTCAAACGAGCGGTTTTCCTGCAACATGAAAACGACGTTCTGAATGACGTTAATGGTGCCGATGCCGGGCAAGGTTGTCGTCCCGCCACCGGTTGTCGTGCCGCCGCCGGTTGTCGTGCCGCCGCCGGTCGTCGTGCCGCCACCAGGGTTATCAGTGCTGCCGCTGGTCGAGGTTTGCGTGCTTGAGTTACCGGAGCTCCCGGAACCGCAGCCTGTCTGGGTTAAGCTTACGGAGAGCAAACCTGCCAACATCCCCGCCAGAAACATCAACTTTGCAATTCGATACATGGCACCTACCAGGAAGCTTTCTAGCCTGCAGGTGCTTGGAATCAGAACAGCAGCTCTGAGTTGTATTTGAAGTTAATACCGTGCAGGTAAATTGCACAATTGGGAAAGGGCCGTCCGGGCGCGAGCAGCGTCCCACGGCTGGAAAGTGGGTCGGGACGTGCACATCTTTGCCTGGCATGCGCGCAAAGCCTGACATGCGCGCAAAACGAAAGCCGCCGGAGATTCCGGCGGCTTTCCCCAAACTAAGGGCTGGTTGGCCCCACTCGATTTCAGTTGTAAAGCAGCGCTCCGTCCTTCTTTTCCTCGCCCACCTCGCGATAGTAAAGCTGGTTGTTCTCGAGGTAGACCTCAAGGAACGCCGGACGCGTCTTGATGGTGCCCTGTATGAGCGCCTCAGACAGCGGATCCTCGATGTACTTCTGCAGTGCCCGGCGCAGCGGACGCGCACCGTAGCTGCGGTCGGTAATCGTTTTGTCGAGAATCCACTTCCGCGCATCTTCGGTTACGGTAATCGTGATCGCCCTCTGCGACAGGTTCTGGTTCAACTGCGCCACCATCAGCTCCACGATCTGGATCAGATCCTGCTCGGTCAGCGCCTGGAAGATGATCACTTCGTCGATACGGTTCAGGAACTCGGGGTTGAAGGTCTTCTTGACCTCTTGTTTCACCAACTCCTCGACTTTATCGGAAACCGTCTCTTCCTTATCGCTCTGGAAGCCAAGCCCGCTACGCTTCATCAGGTGACGCGCGCCGATGTTCGAAGTCATGATGATGATCGCGTTCTTGAAGTCGACCGTGTTGCCGAGCCCGTCGGTGAGTTGGCCGTCTTCAAAAACCTGAAGCAGGATATTAAAAACATCCGGATGCGCCTTCTCGATCTCATCCAGCAAGACCACCGAATAAGGCGCGCGCTTCACGCGCTCGGTCAACTGGCCGCCCTCTTAGTAGCAGACGTATCCCGGAGGCGAGCCGATCAGCTTGCTCACCGAGTGTTTTTCCATGTACTCGGACATATCAAAACGTATCAGCGATTTCTCCGTGCCGAACATGAACTGCGCCAGTGTGCGCGCGACTTCGGTCTTGCCGACGCCGGTCGGACCCAGGAAGAGGAATGAACCAATAGGACGGTTCGGGCTCTTCAGACCAGCGCGCGAGCGGCGGATGGCGCGAGACAGGGCCGAAATGGCCTTCTCTTGCGAGATGACCCGCTTGTGCAGCTCCTCTTCGATGCGCAGCAGCTTCAGCGACTCTTCTTCCTTGATTGAGGAAATCGGCACGCCCGTCCAGCGCGAGACCACTTCCTCGATGTCTTCGCGGGTCACAATGCCCGTCGAAGTTTCATCGAGATGATACTTATCCCGAAGAGCACGCAGGTTCTCGCGCTCCTTCCGTTCTTCGTCGCTGTAGAAGCGCGCCTTTTCGAACTCGTGGTTCGCGATGGCGTTCTCCATGCGGTGGACGATGAACTTGATCCGCTTCTGGACCTCGGTGATCTCCTCCGGCAAGGCAGTCTGGCGCAGTTTCACGCGAGCACCGGCCTCGTCGATGAGGTCAATTGCCTTATCGGGCAGGAAGCGGTCGGGAATATAACGGTTGGAATGCGACACCGCGAATTCGATCGCATCCTCCGTGTAACTTACGGCATGAAACTTCTCGTAGCGGTCCTTGATGCCGCCCAGAATCTTTTTGGCATCCTCTTCGTTCGGTGGCGGCACTTTGACGGCTTGAAAACGGCGCTCCAGCGAGCGATCCTTCTCAATCGATTTGCGGTATTCAGCGGGCGTCGTCGCGCCTATACACTGAATTTCGCCACGCGAGAGAGCAGGCTTCAGGATGTTGGCCGCGTCGAGCGAGCCCTCGGCCGAACCGGCGCCCACCAGCGTGTGCAGCTCGTCGATGAAGATGATGCAGTTCTGCGACTCCATCAACTCCTTCATGATGGTCTTGAGCCGTTCCTCGAACTGGCCGCGATACTTTGTCCCGGCAACAATCAGAGAAAGATCAAGTCCCAGGATGCGCTTGTCCGCCAGGAACGAAGGCACCTCGCCGTCGGCGATCCGCTGTGCCAAGCCTTCCACAATTGCGGTCTTGCCTACGCCGGGCTCGCCAATCAGCACCGGGTTGTTCTTGGTTCGTCGGCAAAGGATCTGAATTGCCCGGTCGACTTCCTGGTCGCGGCCGACCAGAGGATCAAGCTGATTCTCCATGGCCGACTGCGTCAGATCGCGCGAGAACTCAGCCAACAGCGACGATTCGCGGTTGCGCTGCGGCTGTGCCTGCACCTTCTCTTGCGTCGTGCGCTGCATTTCCTCGCGAATGGTCTGGAGCTTCAGTCCGCGCTCGTGCAGAATCTCGGCGGCAAAGCATTTTTCTTCTCGCAACAGTCCAAGGAGCAAGTGTTCCGTGCCGATGTGCTTGTGCGAGAGACGCTCAGCCTCCTCCGCTGCATAGGCGAGCACACGTTTGCATTCATTGCTCAGCGGCAGGTCGACGCTGGTCGAAACCTTCTCGCGGATCGTGGTGTGCCCCTCGATTTGCTTGCGGATGGAGTCCACCGACGAATGCTGCCGAAGGAAACGATTGGTCAGAGCCTTATCCTCGCGCAGCAGTCCAAGCAGCAGGTGCTCCGTTTCAATGTATGGAGAACCAAACTGGCTTGCTTCATAGCGTGCAAAGAAAATCACGCGCCTGGCTTTTTCGGTGTACCGTTCAAACATTTAGCTTCTCCGCAGCTCCCCCGATCATTAGTCTTGCCCAGTCTTTTTGAGCCGTCCGTATGATCCGGAGCCTGAACCCTGCCCAACCTGATTGTCGTCCTATCCCGGTGATGCATCCAATAAATAATTCAAATACACTCCAGCAATTTGCCCGCCGTTCTCTTTCAACTTCTCGCCTACGTGCGAATTCCTCTCTGCACCCGCTATGCCGGCAAAGATTCCGGCGCAATTTCTTCGACTCGGCCGCTATGCAGCACCAGCACGCGGTGACAGCGCCTCGCAAACGCGGCGTTATGCGTAACAATGAGGGATGTCAGCTGGTAGCCAGAATGTAGTCTGGCGATCAGATTAAATACTGCATCCGCCGTGCGGCTGTCGAGGTCACCCGTTGGCTCATCGGCCATGAGCAACTTGGGCCGTGTCACCAAGGCCCGAGCGAGGGACACTCGCTGCTGCTCGCCTCCGGAAAGCTCGCCTGAACGGTGATGGCCGCGATCGGTCAGCCCCACTTCGTGCAACCACGCGCCAGCTTCGGCTTCTGCCTTTCGTCTGCTCCATCCCCTTAGCAGCAAAGGCATTGCGATGTTCTCAAGGGCCGTGAATTCTGGCAGCAAGTAATGGAACTGCCAGACAAAGCCAATTTCGCGGTTACGAAACTCGGCGGCGGCTTCCTGGGACAACGCCTCAAGATTGCGGTTGTCGAAGTATACGTTACCCCTGGTCGGCCTATCAAGTGTGCCGATCAGGTGAAGCAGCGAGCTCTTTCCCGCTCCCGATTCGCCCACAATCGCCAGCATCTCTCCCTTACGAACTTGGAACGACAGGTTATCAAAGAGCACTAAGTCGGAGTTTCCCGAACGGAAGACCTTTGTCAGGCCCTCCACGCGCAAAAAAAACTCACTCTCGGTCATTGGATGCGGATGGCTCCAATCCCGGTTCAGGTTTCCTGCCGGTTAATTCCGGCCGCTGAACCCTTATGAAGAATTAGAACACGCATGGCAGCCCAAATGCGCGTTTTCTGCCGAGAAGCATCGCGGGCGACACGGCGCTCTGCCTGCGTGATTCTAGCGGTCTTCTGTTTCTTGGAATCTATCGCCCGATTTTTGGAACTTGGCGGAACTTCTATTCGTATCGTAACGCTTCGGCTGGCAGGATTCGCGAGGCGGAGTACGACGGGTAAATAGTTGCGATCAAGCTGATTCCGAGGGCAACCAAAGCAACGAGAAGGCCGTCGAGCGGTCGCGGCGCGAACGGCACGTAGTCGATCGAGTAAACCTCAGCGGAGAGCGAGATCAGGTGATAATGCCCGCCCGCCCAGGAAAGCCCATAGCCGACGACGAGACCGATCACGGTGCCGATCACGCCGATCAGCACGCCTTGCAGAATGAAGATGCCGCGCACCTGCGACCTTTTGGCCCCCATCGAAACCAGCACGGCAATGTCTTTGGCCTTTTCCATGACCATCATGATCAGCGAGATCAGGATATTCAGCGCGGCCACAAACACGATAAGGCCTATCGTGATGAGGGTGACGAAGCGCTCCAGGCGCAGCGCCCGGAATAGAGCGCGGTTTTGCTCCATCCAGTTGGTTGCCATAAAGCCCTTTCCCGCCTCTTTCTGCAACGCGTCGCCGACCCCGCCAGCCTTGTAGATATCGTCAATCTTGAATTCCAGAACTGAAACCAGGTCGCCCAGTCCGAACAGCCGCTGCGAGTCGGCCAAGTCGGTCATCGCCCACGCCGAGTCGTAGTCGTAGAAGCCGGACCTGAAGATGCCTACCACCTTGAAGCGCATGTATTTGGGCACAATCCCGAAAGGAGTCAATTCGCCCTGCGGACTGGTGACCAGCACCACTGAATTCACGCTCGCACCGAGATCGTCAGCCATGTCCTTGCCGAGAAGGATTGGCGGAAGCGCCTCGAAGCGTTCGTGCGCGCCCTCAAGCGAATCGGGAGAAGTGCTGGCGGAGGACTGCGGCGGCGGCTGACCGGCCTCGCGACGCTGCTGAGCATCTGCCAACGGCTGGGCCGAACCCTCCACCACATAATTCAGCAGCTGGCTGACGCGGCGCTCGCGTTCCGGCAGAATTCCCTTCAAGATTGCGCCCTTAGCCCGCGCCCCGCGCGAGATCAGGACCTGCTCGTAAATGGCGGGCGAAGCGGACAACACGTGCGGCGCTTTCCCCAGACGATCCAAAAGCAAATGCCAATCCCTGATGCCGTCGTTTTCCACACGCATCAGATTCACATGCGAAGTCGATCCCAGCAGCCGATCCTGCAGGTCTTGACGGAAACCGTTGTTGATGGCCAGCGCAATGATCAGCGAGGCGACACCTGCGGCCACTCCAATGACCGATATCACGGTGATGACGCCGATCACGGCTTGGCGCCGCTTGGCTCGCAAGTAACGGGCGGCAATGAAAAGTTCAAATCTCATGCAGTGGCCTGCGCAACCACGGCGCACGCTGGGGACGACTCGGCTCGATTTCGCTCGCCATCATAATGAGATATGTCATGAGTGTCATCCTGAGCGCAGCCGGGTCGCACAGAATGACACCTCAAAAGGACGCACCCACCTGGCATGAAAACCTTCATCCTACCTATCGTACCGCTTCCACCCGTCGGCTATTGTTACTTGCCCGCACGCACCACCATCTTGGCAGTGGCCACGTTATCGGCATGATCGTAGACGCGCACAATGACGATGTGCTCCTCCGCTCCAACAGGCGCAACTGCGGCGCTTGGGGTCTGCGGCGCAGCGCTGTTTGCGAGCGCTGAACGGCGCCCACGGCGGCGCGCGGGCGAGTCAATCGATGGCGATTCGCCGGGAGGCTCAGGCTGCGCGGACACTGGCACTGTGAAATCATAATTTTCTGTTCTCGAATCCGAAATCTCCCCGATCGGAGCGGCGAACTGCCAACTCCCGGCGTCGATCGAATACTCGGCTCGCTGAATTACCGAGAAGGAATCGGTCGCGCTGAAGCTGACGTGCACCCGGTCGCCGGCCATGGTGGCATTGAGATTCTCGATTCGGGGAGGCGTCGTATCAACCTCGAAGTGGGCGCTATCCTTCCAGCCGGTGAGCGCCTCGTTCGGCGGGTGCGAAGGCGCGTCGGAGGCGACCACGCGGATAGTGTAGCCGCCGTCGGGAATCAGGCTCGGATCGAAAGCATAAAACCGTTCGCTGAGATCATCTTTCAGCAGCAGCCAGCGCTTATCGCCATCGCCACGGTAGTAGATGGAGAAACGCAACTGGTCGCCGTTCTCGTCGTGTGCCGTCCAGCGCACCGTTATGTCGTTATTGTGCACCGGACGCAATACGACCATGGAAGGACTCGGGCTCGGATTGCCGGCTTCAGGATGGATCGGGCTCGCCGCTCTGCCGATCTGGACGGTCACATCATTCACTTCCGGCGCGACGTTGTTGGGCAGGTAGTACAGCCGGACGCTATTGACTTGCGGTGCAGGCGCACCCGAATGCAACACCGCACGCCACTGCGCATAACGTGCCGGTGGAATCTGCGTTTCCCCTTCGCCCTTGAGACCAATCTTGCTCCACGGACTCCAGTTGCGGTCGGGGTTGTCGACGTTGCCGCTGCGCGCATAGAGATCAACCAAACCCTGTCCGCGCATCTCCGCGCGTCCCCAGCGGGAAAAAATCCTGGCGTCGAAAACATCGCTCTCGTACGTGCCTTCGCGTTGTGAAGAATCTTCCATCAGGTAGATTTTGCCGAGGTTGCTACACGCGGCGTACATGCCGCCGTTGGGCGCGGGCGCAAAGCTGGTTACCTGGTTCGCGCTGGCTTTCAGCAGGTCGGCGAATTCGCCGTTGCCTGCAATCGCGTAGATTTTGCCCTTGTTCCCGGTGCCTGCGATGAGCCGTCCGTTGTGATCGAAAGCGAGGGCATACACCAGGTCCTCGCGAGACTGCCAGATGCGTTTGGGAGAACCGTCAGGGGCGATGCGGTAGATCTCGGAGCCGGTGGCGCTCATCCCCGGCGTCAGTATCGGCGCGGCGGCTGGTGCAGCGGGTGCGGGAGCTGCCGGATTGGCTCCAGGTGATGGTGGTGCAACGGTAAGCATGGTGACAGCGCCGGTCAGAGGGGCGGTCAAAATTGCTGACGCGCCAAGCCGGGGGGCTGGCGGGCGTTTTTCACCAGACCCAGCGGCATAGATGTTGCCTTGTGAATCCAGCGCCAGAGCGGTGATTTCCTTCTTGGGAGCACCGTACAACACGAAGCCCTGCCCGGAAGGAGTGATGCGATAAATCAGCCCGTTGCCGTCGGACCCGGCGATGAGGTTGCCGTCACGGTCGAACGCGAGGGCGCGGATGTGAGCTTCATCGCTTTTGAAAAAGACCGAGCCAGTGCCACTCTTCTCCACGCGGAAGATTTCGCCGTGATCGCCGGTGGCTACATACAAGCGTCCCTGGCTATCGATAGCCAAGGACCAGATGTATTTTGTCTTTGGGTCGAAGTAGACGCTGGAGACGTAATTTGGGTCCACCTGCTCGTTGTGAGCGGCGGCGGCGGGGGCTTCCGTTTCCGCAGCGCCAGCGGGGCGGTAAGCGATGCGGTAGACGCGTCCATCGGGAGATGTGGCCGCGTAGATTACGCCATCGCGATCCACCGCCAGCGCCTGCACTTGAAGTTCGGGGGCGGCAAAGACGACGCTGACCTCGCCCTTGAGGGTTATGCGATAGACCCGTGCGGGAGAGCCGGCGGCGGCGTAGAGGTTTCCGCCCGCATCACTGGCCGTCGACCAGAGATAAGTTGAGGACGTGGTGGCAACCTGCCGAAAGGCGGGTGCCAACTCCAGCGCGCCATCGCTGCGGATGGAGACGCCCTTGGCGGTGCCCTTTTCAAATTCCGCGAGGTTCGACTGCTCCCAGCTTTGAGTAGTCTGAGCGGGGGCGGCTGCCGTCAACAACGCTAAAACCAAAGCAAATCGGAGAGCTTTATTCATGTGAGTAGGAAGGAAAGGTCCGTTCATGTGTACATGAGATGGTAAACCACAAGACGGCAGTCTTGCTGGCCCCGAGCGCAGGCCGCACCGGCATCAGCACCTTACAGAGTAAGCGCCGCTTTCATCAGTGGCTGCCGACGGGCGAGCAGGTCAGACTTCTCGGTTCGGCACCTTACAGACGAAAAACAGCTTTTCGTCAATGGCAGTAGCTGGATTTGCGATTTTAAGATCGGGCAAGGACGAGGAGCCGGGAGGCCTTCAGCCGAAAGCCCCCGGCCCAATTTGGGACATCAAGTCACAAGAGCGATTCCGGAGCTGACGACTTCCCAATACCGCCTGACGCCATCTGCTCCTGAATACATCCACACGCATCCGGTCTAACGCATTATCGGACGTTGACGGTGATTAGCTGATGGCCGGAAACAACGTAATCAAGAGGCGTCGAAGCCTCCCTGACCGAAGATTCGGCCGAAACAACCATGTCTTGCGTGCCGCGCATGCCTTCCATCACGTTCATCACCGAGAATGGCAGGGCGGGCATCACCTTGTCCTGCACCGTCACCTGCGGGTTTGCCTCCAACAGCGAAACATAAAGCCGATGGTTGGCGTGGCGATTGTTCAACATGGCAATCGCCGAAGAAAGATCGCAGCGTGCGGGTACGGTGCTCTGGCGCTGCATGCGGTCCAGGGTATCGCCGTCGCTGACCAGTATGCGGAGCGTGCCACGCGGGGCCGAGGTCGGAATCCGGATCGGTATCTGCCGCATGAGGTGTTCGCCGCGATAGGGTCGAAGCACGGTTTCGACGACGATTTCCTCACCTGGGCGAGCTTCGGTAACGTCGGTGCGCGCCGTTTCCAACCGCGCAAAGCGGCGCTCCGGGATCACGTTGACGGTCAGTTCCACGCCGGTGATATCGGGCCGCTGGTAGGGGTTTTCGAAGATTTGGGAAAACCGCTCGCCTAGCGCCGTGGCGATGGAAGCCGCTGTCGGCTGCCCGCCGTCGGAGGGGGCAAACATGTCGTCGAGCGTCAGCTTGGCATGGCCCGAGATGTTGATGCTGCCTGCGACCCGGAAGGTCGTATCTGCGCCATATTCATTGGTGCCCTGGACGGCGTTGTAAACCGTGGCCATCATGGCAACCGGAGTGATGCGGCCGTTGTTAAGCACTTCAAAGTGATAGCTGCGCGGACGCGCTGCGCCGGTGATATTAAGCGTAACGGGAATCATGTGTGCGTCTTGGCCGAAGCGTCCCATGATTCCTGTGTGGCGATCTTGCACGAAGGCGCCGATGGTTTCGGTTGCCGTAGCAATCTTGAAGGAGTTGGACGGCGAAGGCAGGGTAGCCAGCACCTGCGACTTGGTCATCGGCATCTCGACCGCCCCGCTGCCCATCAGCGGATGTCCGCAGGCTAGCAAGCGATTGGCGTCAACATAAGTGACGGTGCAGGTGGCGGAGATGTCCATATCGCCGCGCACGAGAACTGCGGCTACGGAAGAGCCAGCCTGAATCGGCATGGGATCTTTAATGCTTGGGTCGGCCGATCCGGCTCCCATGACCGGCACGATTCCGGCCGCTGCAAATTGCGACGAGAAACGCTGAATCGTCTCTTGGTTAAAGCCATTGAAAACCAGGGGCGCGTCAATGGGTTGCAGATACTGAGCCACCGACGCTATCAGCGGAGCTTCGCCTGGACCGCCGGTGCGCGCGGGAATGATGGCGGGAGACTTGGCGCTGGCGGCGTCCTCAGCCGGCGTGGAATCCAACTCATTGATCTCCAGCATCGAAGCGATAGGAGTAATGCCGGCGATCGGTTCCTTAGAAAACTGGCCAATGCGGAATGCAAGCGCACCAACGAGCTTCCCGTCGATGTAAACCGGGCTGCCGCTCATGCCGGCAACGACACCCGTATACTCTGGTTTTTCTCCGTGGAGACGGACCAGGATGACGTCGCCCTTAGGTCCGGTCATGTTACGTAGGATTCCAAGGACCTCAACCTGCATGGGTTCGGGCTTGTTGCCTTCAAACACGGTGTAAGCGGTGCCGTGCATTCCTGCCTTTACGTCTTTCAGTGGCATGATCGGCACGGTCATCTTCGGTTCAATAGCAACGGCCGGAAGCGCAATAGATAGAGCCAGGAAGCAAACCGCCGCAGTCGCGAGTAAACGGTGCAGACTTACCCAGCCGAAGGCAGTGTTGATATATGCCCGGTATCGCGATTTGCTGGCGAATTCTGGACGGACGACGATCGGATTATGCATCCTGCTCCTGTGGCAGCTCACGCAAGACGAAAGCTTGCGCAATTAACTGAAACTGCACGGCTAATGTGAAGAGGTACTTGAACCGAATTTATCGTAGCAGAGCGCTTGGCCCGAGAGGCGAGGTATGAACCTTAGATTACTCACGAAAATACTTAGTCCCGGTCCGTTTGGAGTGGTACTTGCGCTGTTGCTGCTGAGTTTGCCACTAACGTGGGCACAGCAGCAGCCCGCACCCGACAAATCTCCTGCCCAATGGGAACAACTGCCGGAGGCCGGCGGTCCGAAGGGAGAGCTGGGGCCTTACGCCATTCCGAAAGAGGCCGAAGCGCCGCCCCTGCCCCCGCCGCCCTCGGCTCCCAAGCAACCGGAGGGCATGCCGAGCTATTCGCTCAGCGTGAACACGCCCATGGTGACCGTGGACGCAATCGTGCTCTCTAAGGACGGCCAGTTTATTCCCGGTCTGAAGCAGGAAAATTTCCGTGTGCTGGAGGATGGCATTGCGCAGCAGATCACCAGCTTTGGGCAAACGCAGGCGCCAATTACCGCAGTTCTGTTGATCGAGTTTGCCCAAAGCAATTACACAACGGCCTTTCTCGCCGACGCGCTGCGCGCTGCTTACGCTTTCGCCGACAGCCTCAAGAAAGAAGACTGGATCGCGGTGGTCGAGTACGACATGAAGCCGAATATCCTGCTTGATTTCACGCAGAACAAAGCATCGGTCTTCGGCGCGCTGAATAAGCTGCGCGTTCCCGGCTTCAGTGAACGCAACCTGTTTGACGCCCTCTACGACACGCTGGACCGCATCGACGGCACGAAGGGGCGCAAGGAAATTATCGTGGTCGCGAGCGGCGTGGATACTTTCAGCAAAATTACTTACGACCAGATACAAAAGAAGATCAAGGAGACGCTCGACGTCACGATCTTTACGGTGAGCACGGGCCGCGCCTTCAACGATTGGCTCGATGCGCGTTACGGCATGTCGGTGAGCGGACAAATGCGTTCGCTCGACTATCTTCAGGCCGACAACCAGATGCGGACATTCGCCCAGATGACGGGAGGACGCTGGTACAACCCGTCCATGCAGGCCGGGTTCCCGGATGTCTTTCGCGATATTTCGAACACGGTGCGCAACCAGTACACGATCAGCTACAAGCCCTCGAACCCGAAGCTGGACGGCGGCTACCGCAAACTGAAAGTTCAACTGACGGAGCCGGGAACTGACAAGCCGCTCACCATTCGCGACCACAAAAACAAGGAAGTGAAGTACAACGTCATCGCGCGAGAGGGCTACACCGCCGGCAGACCAGTGGAGTAGGCGACGGCCGATCAGTGCAGATGAAAGCATTGGTCAAGCAGAAACATTACGCCGACGCCGACGAACACGAGCAAGGCCATGCGGACTCCGGGTTCGCGGTTCACCTCGGGCAGAATATCGCTGGCGGCAACATAAATCGTTACTCCGGCCGAGATAGGCAGGCCGATGTTTACCGCCGCCTGCGTGATAGCCATGGTCAAGACACCCGCCAGGGTGGCAGCTCCAAGCACCATCGACGCCCCCCAGGAACTCATGCGGCTGTGTCCACTGGCGAGCATTACCGAAGTGATGGTGAAGCCTTCCGGAATTTTGTGCAGAAAAACCGCGATGAAGATAATCCATCCGAGACGTTGCGAAACCAGAAACCCCGAGGCGATGGCGATTCCGTCAAAGAAGGTGTGAATGATCAGGCCCAGAAGCACGGAGATGCTGCGGTGACTCGTCGCGAACTCGTGTTCGTGCGTCTCTTCCCCAAAGTGAAAGTGCGGCGTCACCGCGTGCTCAAAGAAATGGATCAGCAGGTACCCGAACAGCACCAGGTAGGCACCGCTTCTGCCACGCAATTCGAGACTGGTGGGAACCATTTCCACGATCGCAGTGGCAAGCATGAACCCTGCGCCAAGCGCCATGAAATACTTCAAGTAACGCGGTTCCCAATTTTTGGAAACCAGTATGGCCCCGCCAAAAACATTAGCGAGCGCGGCCGTCAGGCCCAGCACAACGCTGAGAAGGATTGGCGTCATGGGCTCTAACCCGAATGCCGTATATGCAGAATATCTCCATCCTGCACGATGTAATCTTTGCCCTCGAGCCGCAGTTTGCCGGCGGCACGCGCCGCGGCTTCCGAACCCAGTTCGAGCAGGGTGTCCCAGCGAATGGTTTCGGCGCGAATGAAATGATGTTCGAGGTCGGTGTGGATGGCGCCTGCGGCGTTGACGGCACGCGTGTTCTTCTCGATAGTCCAGGCACGGCATTCGTCTTCGCCTACGGTGAAGAACGAAACCAGTCCGAGCAGGGCATAGCTGGTGCGGATCAGGCGGGTGAGACCGCTCTCTTTTAGTCCGTAGCTGGCAAGGAACTCGGCCGCTTCTTCGTCGCTCATCTCCGTCAATTCGGCCTCCACGTTGCCGCAGATGGCGGTAGCCGCGGTATTGGGGCGTGAGGCAGCTTCGCGCAAATGGAATTTCTCGACGGCAGCCTCCAGGTCGTTGCCCAGCTGTGAGCTCTCACCGATGTTCAACACGTACAGCATCGGTTTTTCGCTCAGGAACATGAAGCCGCGGACGATCTTCTTCTCGTCCTTTGTCATTTCCATTTCGCGCAGGGGACTCTCGGTTTCCAGATGGGCCTTGGCGCGAAGAAGCAGCGCATTTTCTTTCTCCAACTCGGGAGTTTTCTTTTTTTTCAGATCCTTTTGCATGCGCTCCAGGCGCGTCTCCACCTGCTCCAAATCGCTGACGATCAGGTCTAGATCAACGCTCTTGAGGTCGCGCAGCGGGTCGATGTCGCCGCTGTGCGGAATCGAGGGATCTTCGAAGGCGCGCAACACGTGGGCAAGCGCGTCCACAACTCGCAGGTTGGAAAGAAAGGCGGTTTCTTTCAGTGCTTCCTGCCCAATCGCGGCCACGTCGACATATTCCACTTGCGCGTGAATAAGCTTTCGCGGGTTGCACAACTTGGCAAGGCGGTCGAGCCGGTCATCGGGAACAGTTGCAACTCCGATGTGCGCCTCGCGCGGATTGGTGCGGCTGGAGACGTCCGCCTTGGTCAACATCTTGAACAGTGAAGTTTTGCCCACCTGGGGAAGGCCGATGATTCCAGTCTTCATGATGTTTGCACCATGGCTTTCTCGCTACCGGGGAAATGCACAGTGGCCGGTGTGCCGCTGAATGTCGCGGTCCCAAAACCCGACGGATAACCGGCCTCGACGATGTTACACGGGAGCGGACTCTATGATAAACGCCGCGTGGTAAGAAACAGAACCGCTAATCCCAGGATCAGGATGGTTCCCTCGGCTCGCGTTGACCAGACGTGCAGGCGATTGAACTCCAGGCGGCGGGGATCATTCTGTGCAACGTTGTCGATCACACCCATGTCGGCGCGTAATCGGTTCATCTTGCCGGCGATGCCGAACTGCGCAATCAAAACCAATACGATCATCAGCAAGACAAGTAGATGACGAAGCGTAAATGGCTGAAACGAGCCGCCGACGCGCGAAAGCATCAGACTGAAAACGAGATAAGCGATACCGCTACATAAGCCGATCCAGTGCAGCCGCGCCAGCGAGCGGCTCACCACCATGCCGGCCAAATTACGCGTCGGCAGCACCGAGAAAACGGTTGGGGCCAGCACAAAGGCGAAAAATATGATGCCGCCGACCCAAATCGCAAGCGAGAGCATCATCAAAAAGCGCAAGAGCGACATACCTCAGCATACCGAATCTTGATCCCCGCGAGCGCAAAAACGGTTCAGGCGGATTGCAGACTGACGTCCGGGGATTGTCAGGCCCAAACTGAGCCGGCTTTGCCGGACTAATCAGATTACTAGCCGCTTACCCCAAGATCCAGAGAAGACGGCCTCGGCTGATTTTTGTGCTAGACATCTCAGCATGCAGTGCGTTTCTATTGGTACAAGTCCAGCGCAACCTCGCGATGAGTGACGATCTGATCAGTGCCAGGCAGGTTCGCGCGAGTTCGCGGACTTTTACGCCGCTGGTCACGACGACGCATCGCCGCAGGCGACGTATCATTCATAAGGACGGATCGCTATGAAGATGGAATTGGTTTTTCAAGGATTCCCCGGGAAGCTGAGCCGAGGCTACATGGGCTGGAGCTCGGTGGTGTACATCGAAACCCAGGGGATAAAAATCGTATTCGATACCGGCGGACCCGGCAAGCGCAGCGATCTTCGTGCACGGCTACAGGAATGCGGAGCTAAGGCCGAGGATATCGACATCCTGGTCTTCAGCCATTTCCACGATGATCACGTCTACAACTTTGACTACTTCCCGAAGGCCAAAATCTTTTTGCACGCCAAAGAATCGGAATGGGTCAAGACCGATCCCGATCATTTTCCGATTCCAAAGTTCATGTATCCGGCGGTGGTCAATACCGGCCGTCTGCAACTGATCGAGGGAGAAGTTGAGATTGCACCGGGTGTGCAGACAATTTTCACTCCCGGCCACACGCCCGGGTGCATGTCTCTGGTTTTGCGCGATAAGAATATGCCGACGACGGTACTGGCAGGCGATGCGGTCAAGAATATCAGTGAACTGGCGACCGGCAAGGTGGCCATGAGCTGGAACAACGATATCAGCGCGCAGTCCATCGCCAAGATCCGGAAAATCGCGGAAATCGTTGTTGCCGGCCACGACCGCATGTTGCAGGTGTTTCCCGATAAGGTGTCGGCAATCGGTTCGATTCATGAGACGATCATCATTCCGCCGGGAGTGGTGGACAGGGAGAAGCCGAGGTATTTGGAATTGGTGATTGAACCGACTTCGCTGCCGATCAGCTAAGATAAGGGTTAGGATTTTCAGGATTTCGGCGTTGATG
>Ga0181535_10003040_pt1 | contig 19842 bp, 19 predicted proteins | sample PEATcosm2014_Bin_44_FD_119774 | JGI IMG/M metagenome (GOLD analysis project Ga0181535, IMG submission 119774) | Peatland microbial communities from MTU Mesocosm Facility, Houghton, MI, USA - PEATcosm2014_Bin17_30_metaG | ecosystem: Environmental > Terrestrial > Soil > Wetlands > Peat | place... | reverse complement strand
TGCGAGAGCACGGGATGATGGGGCGAAGCCGCCCGGAGGTGCGCGCGAACACGGTCAGCGCCTTCGCGCTCGGGGACTACGAGTGGCTGCTCGCGTTCGAATGCGACGAGCTGGAGCCGATCGTCGACCTGATGCGCCACCTGCGAGGCGCGCAGGCCCGCCGCCACACGCGCGAGGAGCTGCCGTTCCACACCGGGCGCCGCCGCTCGCTGACAGACATCGTGGCGGACCTTCCGTAGTCGGTCTTTCCCGGAACGCTGAACGGGAAACGGCGAGTGGATGGGGTCGGCCGGCCAGGACGCAGGGAGCGAGCCATGGCGGGGACATTGCTGCCACCGAGGACGCCGCCAGACGGCGTCCAGACGCCGCCGAAACCGGTGGCGTATTTCGAGAAGGCCCGCTAGCGCGACGCTCGCCGGCGCGTGAGCGCCACTCCGGCCAGGCAGAGCACGCCGCCCCCCATCGCGACCACGCCGGGCACCTCGCCGAGCGTGAGCCAGCTGAGCGCGATCACGAGCGGCGGCACGAGGTACGTCGTGGCGCCCTGCCGCGCCATCGTGCTGCGCGAGAGTGCGTAGGCCCAGGTCGTGAAGGCGATCGCCGTGGGTCCGGCACCGAGATACACGACGAGGAGCGTGCTCGATGCCGGCGCCGCACGCAGATCGGACAGGAGCCCGGGCAAGAACGGCAGGCAGGCGACCGCCCCGGCGAGGCACGCGGCCCATGTCACGGCGATCGGCGAGACGCGCGCGAGCACGGGCTTCTGGACGATCACGGCCACGGTGTAAACGGCCGCCGCCAGCACGCACAGCAGCACACCGCCCAGCCCACCGTGATGGTGAGCCGAGCTGACGGCGATCACAGCGGCTCCGGCGAACGCGACGCCCAGCCCGCCCAGCAGCCACGGCGACAGGCGCTCGCGCAACACCCACGTGGCGAGCACGGCGATCATGATCGGAGCGACGTTGACGAGCATCGCCGCGGTGCCGGCGTCGACCAGCCGCTCACCCTGGTTGAGCGCCACGTTGTAGACGCCGAACCAGAGCACGCCGCAGACGATGATCGCCGGCAGCTCGCGCTTCGCCGGCAGCGCGATGCGCCGGCGGACCATCAGCGCGCTGAGCGCCACGGCGCCGACCAGCAGCCGGCCGAGCGCAAGCGGCGCGGGAGCGAAGTGCGTGCGCGCCGTGCGAATGGCCACGAACGCCGAGGCCCAGAGCAGCGTCGTGACGATGATCGCAAGCACCACCTTGGGATCCTCGAGGCGCCGCACGCCCGCGCCGCTCGCGGCTGCGCTGGTGGTCGTCATCGCGGTGTCCGTGCGCATGCGGTCCTGCTCATCGCAACGGACCATAGTGGCGCGTGAGCGGCTCGGTCCACACTGCACAAACGCCCGGGGACGCGAATCCGTGAGGCCGGCTGCTCGCACTCCGCCGCCGGCGCCGCGTCGATGCTGCGAAACTGCAGCGATCCCCCCATCGCCCGGTGATGCGCAGGATCGCAGCCGCGCCGCGGACGCCTCTGCGGCAGCGCGCGAGCACGCCACGAACGGCGACGCGGCGACCGAGAGACCCGGCCCCTTCCTGAGCCTCAGCGGCGAGGAGATCCGCGCGCTCTACACGGAGACCGACCTGCCCGAGCGCGGCCAGATCGGCCTGCCCGGCGAGTACCCGTTCACGCGCGGCGTCTATCCCTCGATGTACCGTGGGCGGCTGTGGACGGTCCGCCAGTTCGCGGGCTTCGGCACGGCGGTCGAGACCAACGAGCGCTTTCGCTACCTGCTGGGGCGCGGCCAGCACGCGCTGTCGACGGCATTCGACATGCCGTCGCTGATGGGCCACGACTCGGATTCGCCGCTCAGCCGCGGCGAGGTCGGACGCGAGGGCGTCGCGATCGACACGGTCGACGACATGGCGGATCTCTTTGCGGGCATCGACCTGCGCGAGGTCAGCGTGTCGATGACGATCAACGGCCCGGCGGCGATCATGCTCGCCTTCTTCGTCGCCGCCGCTCAGGCACGCGGCGTCGCGCCGGCGGAGCTCGCCGGGACGATCCAGGCCGACATCCTCAAGGAGTACATCGCCCAGAAGGAATGGTGCTTCCCGATCGAGCCCGCGGTTCGCCTGCAGGGCGACCTGATCGAATGGTGCACGGCCAACATGCCCCGCTGGCACCCGGTCTCGATCTCCGGCTACCACATCCGCGAAGCCGGTGCGACCGCGGCACAGGAGCTCGCCTTCACGCTCAAGAACGGCTTCACCTACGTGGAGGAGCAGATCGCGCGCGGGCAGGAGGTCGACAGCTTCGCGCCGCGCCTGTCGTTCTTCTTCAACGCGCAGATCGACTTCTTCGAGGAGATCGCGAAGTACCGCGCTGCCCGCCGGATCTGGGCGCGCGAGCTGCGTGAGCACTACGGCGCGCGCGATCCTCGCTCGTGGCTGATGCGCTTCCACACCCAGACCGCCGGCGTCTCGTTGACCGCCCAGCAACCGCTCAACAACATCACGCGCACGGCGATCGAGGCGCTCGCGGGAGTGCTCGGCGGCACGCAGTCGCTGCACACCAACAGCTACGACGAGGCACTCGCGCTACCCACCGAGGAAGCCGTCCAGGTCGCGCTTCGCACCCAGCAGGTGATCGCGCACGAGACGGGTGTGACGAACACCGTCGACCCGCTCGGCGGCAGCTACTTCGTCGAGGCGCTGACCGACCGCATCGAACGGCAGGCCTACGACTACTTCCAGCGCATCGACGAGCTGGGCGGGATGATCGAAGCCGTCAAGCGCAACTACCCGCAGCGCGAGATTGCCGACGCAGCCTTCGAGTTGCAGCGACGCATCGACAGCGGCGAACGGGTCGTCGTCGGCGTCAACAGCTTCACGGCGGGGGACGACCGCCCGATCGCGACGCTGAGGATCGACCCGACGCTCGAGCGCCGGCAGCTCGATCGCCTCGCGGCCGTGCGCGCAGGGCGCGACGACGCCGCGGTGCAGGCCGGCCTCGCGGCGCTGCGCGCAGCGGCGCAGACGCCGCACAACCTGATGGAGCCGCTGCTGGACGCCGCGCGCGCCCGCGCGAGCGAGGGCGAGCTCGTGCAGGCCCTCCAGGACGTCTGGGGCCGCTTCACCGAGACGCCGGTGTTCTGACGAGCTGTCAGCAGCGCGACCGGCGGTCCGTCGCGACGACGCGCATCCGCGCGCCGTCCGGCGTGCCGCGAGTCGTCCCCCGTGCGATGGCCGCGCCTGTGTGTGAGCCCTGGCGGCTACTCGACGATGTCGGCCTCCGAGGACCCGTCGGATGCGCCGCCGTCGCCGTCGGCTCCCGCGGACGCCTCGCCGCTCAGGCGCGCCTGCAGCTCCCGGATGTGATCGACGCCGGCTGCCAGGTCGCCATGCGAGATCTCGCCGCGGTCGACCAACCCGAACGCCGTCTTGCCGAGGTCAGCGTACGCCTGACCCAGCTCACGCTTTGTGGCAACGGTTTGCGCCTGCTTCTGAGCTGTGCTCGCGGCCTGCTCAGCGCCGGCCTTGACCTTGTCGAATAGGCCCATCTTCGTTCGCCTCCATCGTGGGTGGTTTGATCGAAACTCTAGCTTCCCACCTCCGCCCCCGGTTCGGGGCGTCCTCGACGCGGCGCTCGCGCGTCGGCTGCGGGATCGCCCCGTGCTCGGCGATTCTCGGCGGTCTGCGCCTGTGCTGCGCCCGCCGGCCGCCGTGTGTAACGCTGCACGCACCCGCCGCGCCCGCGGCTCAGCCGATGTCCATACCCACAAGCCCCGAACCGATCATGGCCCGCGCCGCTACGGAGAACTTCCCCGTCGCGTCGCGCCTGCTCCCGGCGCCGCTCCGCACGCACCTGCTGGCGATCTACGGCTTCGCGAGACTTGTCGACGAGCTCGGCGACGAGGCCCCGGGCGACCGGCTGGCGGCCCTCGACTGGCTTTCGGCGGAGCTCGACCGGGCGTTCGCCGACACCGCCACGCATCCCCTGCTGCGCGCGCTCTCGCCAACGATCGCGGCATGCGAGCTTTCGCGCGAGCCGTTCGAACGGCTGATCGAGGCCAACCGCGTCGACCAGCGCGTCCACAGTTACGACACCTGGGACGCACTGCTCGGCTACTGCCATCTCTCCGCGGATCCGGTCGGCGAGCTGGTGCTGTGCGTGTTCGGCGCCGCGACCGCGGAGCGCGTCGCGCTGTCGAACGCCGTGTGCACCGCGCTGCAGCTGACGGAACACTGGCAGGACGTTCGCGAGGACCTCGCTCGTGGGAGGGTCTACCTCCCACTCGAGGATCTCGCCCGCCACGGCTGCACGATCGAGGATCTGTCGGCGGATCGCGTCGGTGACCGGCTGCGGCGCGTGCTCGCACTCGAGGCCGCGCGTACGGCGGCGCTCTTCCGCGAGGGCGACGCGCTCGTGGCGAGCCTGCGCGGCTGGCCGCGACTCGCGGTCGCCGGCTACGCCGGCGGTGGGCGCGCGGCGCTGGAGGCGATCGCGCTGGCCGACTACGAGGTGCTCGCGCTCACTCCGCGACCGACGCGCCGGCGCACGCTCGGAGCAATCGTCCGCCTGCTCGTCCGGGCCGCCGGCGGATGAGCGATGCGGCCGTCCGGTACTGCGCGCAGATCACACGGCGCCAGGCCGCGAACTTCTACTACGGAATGCGCCTGCTGCCGGCGCCCAAGCGCGAGGCGCTGTTCGCGATCTACGCCTTCGCCAGGCGCATCGACGACATCGGCGACGGCACCCTGCCCGCCGAGCGCAAGCGCGCGCTGCTCGACGAAGCCGCGACGTCGCTCGGCGAGTCACCTGCGGACGATCTCGTGCTCGCCGGCCTGCACCGCGCCGAGCGTCGCTTCCCGCTTCCGCGCGAGTCGTTTCTCGACCTGATCGAGGGTGTGCGGATGGACGTGGACGGAGTGACCTACGCGAGCTTCGACGAGCTGGTCGTCTACTGCCGGCGAGTCGCCGGCTCGATCGGGCGCCTGTGCGTCTCCGTCTACGGCAGCGACGATCCCCGCGCGGGTCGACTCGCCGACGACCTCGGCGTCGCGCTCCAGCTGACCAACATCCTGCGCGACGTGCGCGAGGACGCCGAGCACGGACGAACCTATCTGCCGGCCGAGGATCTCGAGCGCTTCGGCGCGCCGAGTCCTGAGACGATCGGGCCGCTGGTCGCCTTCGAAGCCGGGCGAGCACGCGAGTGGTATTCACGCGGCCTGGAGCTGACGGCGCTGCTCGACCGCCGCAGCGCCGCCTGCGTGCTCGCGATGAGCGGCATCTACCGCCGTCTGCTCGAGCGCATCGCCGACGACCCGCAGGCGATCCTGCAAAGGCGAGTCGCGCTGCCCACCTCGACCAAGCTCGCCGTGGCTGCCCGCAGCCTGCTCGGAGCGGGCCGGTGAACGTCGTGGTCGTCGGCGGCGGCGTCGCGGGCATCGTCGCGGCGCTGGACTGCGCCGCGGGCGGCGCCGCCGTCACGCTCGTCGAGGTGCGCCCCCGGCTCGGCGGCGCTGCCTACTCGGTGGCACGTGACGATCTGTGGCTCGACAACGGGCAGCATGTCTTCCTGCGCTGCTGCGCGGCCTACCGCGCCCTGCTCGAGCGGCTCGGCAGCGATCCGCTGGTCGAGCTTCAGCCGCGGCTCGACATTCCCGTGCTCGCACCCGGCCGCGACACGGTCAGACTGCGCCGCAGCGGCGCGCGCCCACCGCTTCATCTGGCCGGCGCGCTGCTTCGCTACTCGCATCTCTCGCTGCGTGAGCGGATCTCCGCGGGACGTGCCGCGCTCGCGCTCGGGCGAGCGCCGCTCGACGACTCGCGCACGCTCGGCGAGTGGCTGACCGACCACGGGCAGAGCCCGCGCGCGATCGCCGCGCTGTGGGACCTGATCGCACTGCCGACGCTCAACCTGCCCGCGGCCGAGGCTTCGCTCGCGCTCGGCGCGTTCGTCTTCCAGCGTGGCCTGCTCGCCGACGCCGCGGCCGGTGACGTTGGTCTGCACCGCGCACCGCTGCAGGCGATCATCGGCGAGCCCGCGGTGCGCGCCCTGGCGAGCGCCGGCGTCACCGTTCACCTGCGCTGGCCGGTTGCGCGCGTGACCTCGATCGGCGACCGCTTCGCGGTCGTCGGCGCGGACTCCTGGCTGGGCGCGGACGGCGTGGTGATCGCGGTGCCGCACGACCGCGCGGCGGCGCTGGCGCCGGCGGAGGCGCTGCGAGGGGCCGCCTGGCCCGGAGCGCTGCGATCCTCGCCGATCGTGAACCTCCATGTCGTCTACGACCGCCGCGTGCTCGAGCACCGCTTCGCGGCGGGTGTCGACACGCCCGTGCAGTACGTCTTCGACCGCACCCCTCTGGATTGGACCGCGGGCCAGTACCTCGCCGTCTCGCTGTCGGGCGCGCGCGCCGAGATGGGGATGAGCACGGCAGCGCTGCGCGAGCGCTACCTGCCTGCGCTGACCGAGCTGTTGCCGGCTGCGCGCGATGCTCGCGTCGAGAGCTTCAGCGCGACCAAGGAGCACGCCGCCACGTTCCGCGCGTCACCCGGGACAGCGGCGCTGCGGCCCGGGCCCGCCACCGCCCTCGAAGGCCTCGTGCTCGCCGGCGCCTGGACCGCGACCGGCTGGCCGGCGACCCTGGAGAGCGCGGCGCTGAGCGGCCACGCCGCCGCCGAGGTGCTGCTCGGGCAGCTCTGAGCGGCGCCGTGCTACGGCGTGAGGTCGAGCGCGGCGAGCAGCTCCTCCGGGCGCAGACCGCTGACACGGATCAGCTTGAGGCGGCCGCGCTCGCCGCGGATCACCTCGACGCGCGAGGGCGCGACGTTCGCCCGTTGCGCAATCAGGCGGCACAGCGCGCGGTTCGCCTCCCCGTCGACCGGCGGCGCGCAGACGCGCGCCGCCAGCACGCCGTCGCGAAACCCGAGCAGCTCATCGCGCGAGGACCGCGGCTGCAGGCGCACCTCGATCCGCGCCTCGTCCATGCGTGGAATCTAGCTCCGATGCGCCCTCCGTACGACTGATCGGTTAGGCTCGCGCCGTGTTCCACGCCCTGGTCGCAGCCACCGTCTTCCACGATCGAAGCAAGACGCTGTTCTTCATCGCCGCCGGCCTTCTCGTGGCCTGGGCGGTGTTCGTCTCGGCGATCGGGATCCGCAGCGAGCGCTTCCCCTCATCGGCGCGCCAGGGCCGACTGCTGACCGCCGGCACCGCCGCGCTGGTGGCGTTCGCGGTGGCGATGGCGGTCGCGACGGCCAAGACACCGCCGGGCGTGCCGCCATACAAGTCCCCGGTGGTGACCAACGGCGTGGCGCCGCAGGTCACGCCGGTGAATGCCGCGCCGACCAACGGCCCGCTCCAGCTGTCCGCCAATCCCCAGGGGCAGCTCGCCTACAACACGACGGCGCTCAGTGCCGGCTCGAGTCACGTGACGATCGACTTCACCAACCACTCCCCGCTCGACCACAACGTCACGATCGCCAACGCGCAGGGAAAGGTGCTCGGCCACACGCCGACCTTCATGGGAGGCACGAAGGTGCTGACCCTCAACCTGCCGCCCGGGACCTACACCTTCTACTGCTCGGTTCCCGGCCACGAGATGGCCGGGATGAAGGGGACGCTCACCGTCCGCTAACCGGCCGTCCGCGGATTGGGCTCCGGGTCGAACCCGGCACACGCGAGCACGGGCAGCGGCGGGTAGCGCGCGAAGGACTCCGGTTGCGTGCGCGAACGCTCGCACAGGGAGAAGACCGAGCCTCGCGTGTTGGACACCAGCCGCTGGTGCACGCAGCGATCGCACAATCCTGGGGGTAGTGCCGGGGCCAACCCTCGGGCACTATACTTTATGAAGTGACTACTTTCGGCCGCCTGCTCGGGTTCCTGCGCCCCTACCGCCGAGGCGTCATCTGGTCCGGAGCACTCGCGGCGCTGGCGATGGTCGCGACGGTCGCGATCCCGGAGCTCTCGGGCGAGGCGATTGACGCGATCAACGCTCACCACCGTGGCGCCCTGCTGACGATCGCGCTGTGGGTGGTGGCCGCCGGACTGATCCGGCTCGGGCTCTCCGCGGCTCGGCGGCTGGTCGCCGGGCGCGTTTCGCTCGGCGTCGAGTACGACCTGCGCAACCTCATGTTCCGCCAGCTTCAGTCCCTCGAGCTCGCCTTCTTCGACCGCCAGCAGACCGGCCAGCTGATGTCGCGCGTAACCGTCGACCTGCAGGCGATCCGCTTCTTCCTCGGCTACGGACTCGTGTTCATCGTGCAATCCGGGCTCGCGATCGTGCTCGCCGCGGTCGCGATGTTCCTGATCGAGCCGAGCCTTGCGGCGATCGCGCTCGCCCCGGTGCCCTTCGTCGTCTACGTCACCAACCGCTACAGCCGCGTCGCGCGACCGGCGCTGCAGGAGGTCCAGCAGCGGATCGGCGAGCTGACCGCCGACGTCCAGGAGAACATCGCCGGAGTCCGCGTCGTCAAGGCGTTCGCCCGCGAGGCCCACCAGCGCGCTCGATTCGAGCGCAGCGTCGCGCGTGTCTTCGAGCAGTCGATGGTGGAGGCGCGAATGCAGGCCCGCTACAACCCGCTGATCGGGTTTCTGCCGCAGATCGGGCTGGCGGCGATCCTGCTGATCGGGGGCCACGCCGTGATCCACGCACAGCTCAAGATCGGCCAGTTCACGGCCTTCTACATCTACCTGCTGATGCTGCTGAGCCCGATGCGCACGCTCGGCGTCTCGCTCGGCATGGCCCAGCGGGCCACCGCCTCCGGTGCGCGCGTGTTCGAGCTGCTCGACCGCTCGCCGGAGCTGACCTCACCGGCCGGCGCGCCGCCGCTCCCGCCCGGCAGTGGCAGCGTGCGCTTCGAGGGCGTCACGATGCGCTACGCGGGCGCGGGCAGGCCGGCGCTGCGCGACGTCGACCTCGAGATCGCGGCGGGACGAACGGTGGCGCTCGTCGGCGCAACCGGCTCGGGCAAGACGACGCTGGCCGCGCTGGTGGCGCGGCTCTATGACCCGACCGAAGGGCGCGTGCTCGTCGACGGAGCCGACCTGGCACTCGTCGACGTCGCGTCGGTGCGCTCTGCGGTCGCCGTGACCGGCGACGATCCCTTCCTCTTCAGCACCAGCGTGCATGAGAACATCGCCTATGCGCGTCCGGATGCCAGCCGCGCCGAGGTTCAGGAGGCAGCACGACGGGCACAGGCCGACGGGTTCATCCAGCGGCTGCCGGACGGCTACGACACGCGCGTCGGCGAGCGCGGGCTGTCGCTCTCGGGCGGCCAGCGCCAGCGAATCGCGATCGCCCGGGCCCTGCTCGCCGACCCGCGAATCCTGATCCTCGACGACGCGACCTCCTCGGTCGACGCCACGACCGAGCGCGATATCAAGCGGGCGCTCGGCGAGGTGATGGCCGGCCGGACCACGTTGATAATCGCCCACCGCCTCTCGACGATCGCGCTGGCCGATGAGATCATCGTGCTCGAGGACGGCGCCGTGCTGGCGCAGGGCACGCATGACGAGCTGCTGGAGCGCGCACCGCTGTACCGCGAGATCGTGGAGAAGGGCCTTCCCGACAGCGTCTTCCTCACCCGCAAGCCGCGTGAGCGGCAGGTGGCAGGGCTGTGACGAGCGCCCCCACCTCGCGCGCCGCTGAGCTGCGACGCCGGCTGCGCGGGACCAGCGGTCGCGGGCGCCGTCTGCGGGGACTCGCGGCGCTGCTCGCTCCCTACCGCCTGCGCGTCGTGGCGATGCTCGTGTCGCTGGTCGTCGGCACGGCCGCGTCGCTGGCCCCGGCGCTGCTCGCCAAGCTGGCGATCGACGACGGGATCCTGCCGCACAACATGCACCGCCTCGCGGTGATCGTGGTGTGGTTCGTCGTCGCCGCACTGGTCGTCTGGGTCGCCACGGCTGCCCAGACGTTCCTTGTCGAATGGGTCGGCCAGCGCGCGCTCGCCGACCTGCGGCTGGCGATCTTCGCGCATCTTCAGCGCCTTCCGGTGAGCTTCTACGAACGCCGGCCCACGGGCGCGCTGATCTCGCGCATGACCAACGACGTCGAGGCGCTCGACACGCTTGTCACCGACAGCGTGGTGACCCTCTTTCAGGGTGGTCTGACGCTGATCGGAACGCTCGGCATCCTCGTCTACCTCGACGTTCACCTGGCGTTGCTCACGTTCATCATGCTGCCGCTGATCCTGCTCGGCTCGCTGGTCTTCCGGATCGCCTCCGCGGACGCCTACAGGCGCACGCGCGAGACGATCGGCCACATTACGGGGTACCTGCAGGAGTCGATCTCCGGCGTGCGGGTCGTGCGCACGTTCGGCCAGGAGGCTCGCCACGCAGACGAGTTCGCCGCGCTGAACGAGCTCAACCGCGGCGCGAACATGACGACGGTGAACATGAACGCCGCCTACTTTCCCGTGATCGAGTTCATCTCGGCGGTCGCGGTCGTCGCGGTACTGCTCTACGGCGGCGGCCAGGTCATCGACGGAGCGATCAAGATCGGCGTGCTGGTCGGCTTCCTCGCCGCGCTGAACAACTTCTTCGACCCGATCACGCAGCTCTCGCAGCTGTACACGACCTACCAGTCGGGCATGGCGGCGTTGGACAAGATCTTCGAATTGCTGGACGAGCAGCCGGACATGCTCGAGCGCACCGATGCCGAGGCGCTCGGCCCGATTCGCGGCGAGCTGCGCTTCGAGCACGTGAGCTTCGCCTACACCAAGCCCGACGGCGAGCATGACCGCCTTGCGCTCGACGACATCGACCTCAGCGTCGCGCCCGGGGAGACGGTCGCCCTGGTCGGCGCCACCGGTGCCGGCAAATCGACGTTCGCGAAGCTGGTCGCGCGCTTCTACGACCCCACGCTTGGCCGCGTCGTGATCGACGGCCGCGACGTGCGCGACGTCACCTACCAATCGCTGCGCTCGCAGCTCGGCATCGTCCCCCAGGAGGCCTTCCTCTTCTCGGGGAGCGTCGCGTCGAACATCGCCTTCGGCGCTCCCGGCGCGAGTGAAGCGGAGATCGAAGCCGCCGCTCGCGCGGTCGGCGCACACGAGTTCATCGAGGGACTCGAGCACGGCTACCAGACCGAGGTCGGCGAGCGCGGCACCCAGCTCTCGGCCGGCCAGCGCCAGCTCGTCGCCTTTGCGCGCGCGATGATCGCCGACCCGCGCATCCTCGTGCTCGACGAGGCAACGTCGAACGTCGACCTGCATACCGAGAGCCGGATCGAACACGGCCTGCGCCGGCTGCTGGCCGGTCGCACGGCGATCGTGATCGCGCACCGGCTCTCGACGATCAAGAGCGCGAGCCGGATCGTGGTGCTCGCGGGCGGGCGGATCGTCGAGCAGGGCACGCACGAGGAGCTGCTGGCCGCGGCCGGCGCCTACGCCGAGCTCTACCGCGACTGGTCGCACGCGGCTGCCGCGGCGTGACAGATGTCACGCCGAGATCAGGACGCTCGCCACTTCCGCTGCTGCCGCGGCGACCCTATTGTCTGAGCCAGGATGAACGCGATCGAGGTCAGCGGGCTTGTCAAGCGCTACGACCAGCTCGAGGCCGTTCGCGGCGTCTCCTTCGAGGTCGCCGTCGGCGAGGTCTTCTGCCTGCTCGGCCCCAACGGCGCCGGCAAGACGACGATCACCGAGATCCTCGAGGGCTATCGTTCGCGCAGCGCCGGCGAGGCCAGCGTGCTGGGCCTCGACCCCGCGGCCGGCGCGCGCGAGCTGCGTGAGCGGGTCGGCATCGTGCTGCAGTCCTGCGGCGTGCAGGAATACCTGACGGTCGGCGAGCTGCTCGAGATGTACGGGCGCTACCACCGCCACTCCCGCAGCGCCGACGAGCTGATCGAGCTCGTCGAGCTCGACGCCAAGCGCGACACGTGCGCCGCGGAGCTCTCAGGCGGCCAGCGGCGGCGGCTCGATCTCGCGCTGGCACTGGTCGGCGACCCCGACCTGGTCTTCCTCGACGAACCGACGACGGGCTTCGACCCCCAGGCCCGCCGCCAGGCCTGGGCCACGATCCGCGCGCTCTGCGGCCTCGGCAAGACGATCTTCCTGACGACCCACTTCATGGACGAGGCGCAGACGCTTGCCAACCGCGTCGCCGTGATGCGCGCCGGCGAGATTATCGCGATCGGGCCTCCCAACGAGCTCGGCGGCCGCGACGCGCGCCCGGCGGAGATCCGCTTCGAGCTGCCCGACGGCTGCGCGCTCGATCAGCTTCCCGAGGTACCGGCGCAGGAGCGACGCGCCGAGGGCCGGCGGGTGTTGATCCGCACCCACCAGCCGGTCCGCGCGACCGCGGAGATCACCGCCTGGGCGCTCGAGCACGAGCTCGAGCTCGCCCAGTTCTCCGTCACTCAGCCGACGCTCGAGGACGTCTACCTCGAACTGACCGGCGAGCACGTCGCGGACGAACGGGCTCAGATCGAGGCGCTACGGCGATGAACGACGTCCAAACCACCAGCCTGCGGCGCGACATCGGGCTGACCGCCTGGCAGGCGCTCTACGAGCAGCGCGCCTTCTGGCGAAATCGCGCCCGCGCCTTCTTCGCCTTCCTGATGCCGATCATGTTCCTCGTGATCTTCGCGTCGATCTTCGGCAAGAACACGATCTCGACGCGCGCCGGCCTGCCCTACAACGACTTCTTCGTGCCCGGCATCCTTGCCTACGGGATCATCGCGACGACGTTCTTCAACAATGCCGTCAGCACGGCGATCCTGCGCGACCAGGGGGTCCTGAAGCGGATGCAGGGAACGCCGCTGCCCCGCTGGTCCTACATCGCCGGACGGATCGCATCGTCCAGCGTCACGACGCTGATCATGACCGCACTGGTGCTGCTGATCGGGAGACTCGGCTACAGCGTCCACGTTCGCAGCGCGACGCTCGCGGGCTTCTTCGTCGCGCTCGTGCTGGGCAGCGCCTGCTTCACGACGCTCGGGATCGGCATCGTCCGCTACATCCGCAACGCCGACGCCGCGCCGGCCGTGCTCAACTTCGCGATCCTCCCTCTGACGTTCATCTCGGGGATCTGGTTCGTGACCGACACCCAGACCGCATGGCTGCGCCACGTAGCCGAGGTCTTCCCCGTCCACGCCCTCGCCGACGCCCTGCAGTATGCGTTCAACCCCGCCACCACCGGCTCGGGGATCAAGGGCAACGACGTGCTCGTGCTCGGGATCTGGCTGATCGTCGGGGTCGTGCTGATGATCCGCTTCCTGCGCCAGCCGCTCGGCGAGGCGTGAGCGAAACGGGCTGCGACCCACCGGATGGACCGCGCCGGGGCTTCGTCTCGCCGCTGGTGCTCGGCTCGATCTGGCTCCCCTTCCTCGCCTTCCCGGCGCTCGACCTCGCCGACGCGCACATCTCCGCCGCACACCGCGTGCTGGCCTTCGTTGGCGCCGGCCTCTTCGTCGTCTCCTACTGCGCGGTGCTTGCACGGCCCGAGCACTTGGCGCGGCGCCCCCTGGCGCTTGCGGTCAGCGTCCTCTTGATCTCGCTGGCCACCGCGATGACCACGCTCGACAGCGACGCCTGGGCTTCGCTGTTCGTCTACGCCGCCGCCGCGGGAGCGCTCGTGCTCCCCGAGCGCGCGGCGACCGCCTACGTCCTTGCGACCGCCGCGCTCGCCGCCGCTGTGACGGCCGTCCAGGGAGCGGACTCGAGCGTCGTCTTGAGCGTCGCGGTCGGCTCCGCCGGGATCGGCTTGCTGGTGATCGCCGTCGGCCAGCTGCGGGGGCGCAACATCGAGCTGGCGCGGGCGCGAACGGAGCTCGCCGAACTCGCCGTGGCGACGGAGCGCGAGCGCTTCGCGCGCGACCTGCACGATCTGCTCGGTCACAGCCTTTCCGTGATCTCGCTGAAGGCCCAGCTCGCACGGCGCCTGCTGGCCGGCGCGCCCGAGGAGGCTGAAACCCACGTCGCGGACATCGAGACGGTCGCCCGTGAGGCGCTGAGCGAGGTGCGTGACGCGGTCAGCGGCTACCGCCAGCCGACGCTCGAGGCCGCGCTGTCGGCGGCGCGGCTCGCGCTCGAGGCGGCGAGCATCGACGCCCACATCGAGACCGCGTCCGCGGATCTGGCGCCGGCGACCGAGGGTGTCCTCGCCTGGGCGGTCCGCGAGGGCACGACCAACGTGATCCGCCACAGCGGTTCGCGCAACTGCTGGATTCGCGTCGGCTACGGCGAGAGCTTTGCCGCGCTCGAGATACTCGACGACGGCCGCGCCGGCGGCCACGGCGTGGCCGCCGGGGGAAGCGGCCTGCGCGGTCTGCGCGAGCGCGCCTCGGCGGTTGCCGGCGCGGTGGAGAGCGGCGCGCGCCCCGAGGGCGGCTACCGGTTGGCGGTCATGCTGCCGCGCAGCGCCCGATGATCCGCGTCCTGATCGCCGAGGACCAGGCGATGGTGCGCGGCGCCCTCGCGAGCCTGCTAGCGCTCGAGGATGATCTCGACGTCGTGGCCGAGGTCGCCCGCGGCGACGAGGTGCTCGCCGCGGTGCACGCCTGTGCTCCGGATGTCGCCCTGCTCGACATCGAGATGCCGGGCGCGAACGGCCTCGAGGTCTGCGAGCAGCTCTCCGCCGCCGCGCCGGAGGTACGCGTGATGATCCTGACCACGTTCGGGCGACCTGGCTACCTGCTGCGCGCGATGCAGGGCGGAGCCGCCGGCTTCCTGCTCAAGGACGCCCCGGCTCCGGAGCTGGCCGAGGCGATTCGCCGCGCCGTCGCCGGCGAGCGCATCGTCGATCCAGCGCTGGCCGCCGCGGCGCTGCGGGAGGGAGCGAATCCGCTGACCGCACGTGAGCGTGAGGTGCTCTCGATCGCACGGCGGGAGGGAACGATCGCGGAGCTGGCCGCCGCTCTGCACCTCTCGCACGGAACGACGCGCAACCACCTCTCGGCGATCATGCGCAAGCTGGGGGCGTCGAGCCGGATCGAGGCGATCGGCATCGCCGAGCGCCAGGGCTGGCTCTGAGCGAGCAACCCGGCGATCTATAATCGAGCGGGTTGCGGCCAAGCGGACCGTCGACGGCTGCGATGGTCGCAGATCCACGCTTTGCGGGATGGTGTAATCGGCAACACGTCTGCCTCTGGAGCAGAAATTTGGGGTTCGAGTCCCTGTCCCGCAGTTGACGCCGCTCCGCCACCGCTGCCCGCTGGCGAACCACACCGCCGGCGCCTCGACGGAGCGCCACACCGGCTCAGCTCATCAGCATCCAGCAGGCGGCGGTCCAGTAGAAGCGTGTCGTGCCGCCGAGCAGCGGGTGTGGCAGTGCGATCGTCGCGTAGAGGCCGTGGAACGTGACGGGCGCGGTCGCGAGCGCGCGCAGGTCGGCGCGCAGCGCGGCGCCGCCGCCGGGCTTGGCGAGCAGACGAGCGCTGCGGGCATCCCAGCGCTGCGCGCAGGTCCTGCCGTCGACGGTCGTCGCGAGCGGCGCGTAGAGCTTGCCGCAGGCGGCGGCGCCGTCGTGGTTGAGCTCCGCGCTGATCACGGTCGACGCCGCGGCACGCAGGTTCGCCGTCGAACCGACGACGTCCGCCGCCGAAGCGCTGGCCGACAGCCCGAAGGCGAGCACGCCGGCGCAGGCAACCGCCTCAAACGCCCGTCTCATCCGCGGGAGGGTAACCGCAAGGCCGGCGGTCGCACACCGAAGATCGACGTCTGTTCGATCAGTCCGGTGCGAACACCGGCGTGATCTGGTCCTCGAGGCCTGAGTCGAGCACCAGCAGGACCTGGTCACCGGCTTCGACGACCGTGTCGGCAGTCGGCACGAAGCCGCGCCCGTCGCGCAGCACGGAGATGATCAGGCTGCCCTGCGGCAGCGCGACATCGGCCACGCGCTTGGACGCCGCGGGCGCCGCCTCCTGCACCTCCAGTTCGATGATCTCGAGCCTCTCCTCCTCGAGCGCGAGCAGATGGACGAGGCCGTAGCGGGGCACCTCGTGCTCGATCAGGCGCAGGATCAGGTCCGTCGCCGAGACCACCGGCTGGATCCCGAGCAGCTTGAAGTGCTGCAGGTTGCGTGGGTTGTTGACGCGGGCGATCACCCGCTCGCAGAGGTACTTCTCCTTCGCCACCTGGCAGACCAGCATGTTGTCCTCGTCGTCGCCGGTCACCGCCACCACCAGGTCGGCGCGCTGGATGCCGGCACGCTCCAGGACCCACAGCTCGGTCGCGTCGCCGTACTGGACCGCGTGCTCGAGCTCCTCCTCGACGACCAGGTAGCGCCGGCGGTCCGCCTCCAGCAGCGTCACCTCGTGTCCCTTCGCGATCAGCTCACGGCTCAGGTTGAGCCCGACCTTGCCGGACCCGACGACGATCACGTACACCGCTACTGCTCCGCCCCGAGCGCCTGCTCGAACATCTCGATCGCGTGCTGCGTGGGCGAGATCGTGTGCAGGCCCTGCTCGGCGTACCAGGCTGCGCGCGCCGGGTCCATCACGCGGCAGAGCACCTTGTCGATGCCAAAGCGGCGCTTGACGATCTGCGCCACCGTCAGGTTGGTGTTGTCGCCGTCGGTGGAGGCGATGAACACGTCGGCCCGCTGGACGCCCGCCTCGATCAGCGCGTCGACCTCGAGCGCGGTGCCGACCGTGAAGATGCCGCCGGCGTCCTCCCAGGTCTGACCCTCGATCTCGACGAGCCGCTCGTGCGAGAGCGGGTCCTCATCCAAGACGGACACCTCGTGGCCCTGCGCGAGGGCACGCTTGGCGACGGCGGATCCCACGCGGCCCGCTCCGACGATCAACACGAACATCTGGCCTGATGCTACTGGTCGGGCGCTCCGGCGCGCACCGGCGCGGGCGTGCGCGCAGGGGCGGTGAGGATCACGCGGCAGCGAGCACGGTCGACGACGTAGCGGATCGTCTCCGAAACGGTGCTCTCGCCGACCAGCGTTCTCCCGCCAAGCAGGGATCCGGCGCGGCTGCGGGCCGTCTCATCGGCCGCGAGCACGATCGCCTCGACGCCACGCCGGCGCGCCTCGTCGATGATCGCCTGGCCGAAGCGCCGCGCCCGGACCGTCGCGGTCGCGACCTCGACGCCGCCGTACTCCTCGCCGACGCGCTTCGCGCGCGCGAGCGCCGCCCGCGCCGCCTTCAGCTGCGGCTCGGGCAGCGGCGCATCGAGCGGCAGCGACATCGGGACACGGAAGATCCAGATCGCTTCGATCGTCGCCCGGTCGATCGCCGCCTCGTCGGCGCTCTCCGAGGAGACGAGCAGCGCCGCGGTCTGGACGAGGTCGTCGTCGAGCTCGCCGCCGAGCAGCGGCACGAGAATCGAGCCGAAGTCACGCTCGGGCGCGCGGGCGCGCAGCACGGCCTCCGGCACGGTGACGCGCGCGCCAACCGCTCGGCCCTCACGCTTGCGGTACAGCACGAAGAAGACGATGCCGGCAAGCACCCAGGCGAGCCCCACGTAACGGGCGCCTGAGTGCAGCACGATCACGGTGATCCAGCCGGCGCCCGAGAGCAGCGCGCCGAGCGCCGCCGGCAGCGGCAGCACGCCGCCTCGCACGCGGATCCCCCCCGGCATCCGGTACGGCCGCGGCCGCTCGGGCTCCCGGTAGCGGAGCACGCAGATCGATAGGTGCGCGATCGTGAAGGCGAGCATCGCGCCGAACGCGAAGATCCCGAAGAGGAAGTCGAGGTCGCCCGTGGCCACGAGCGCGCCCGCGATGATCGCGGCCAGGCCGATCAGCACGAACGGCGTCGCGCGCTGCGGATGCAGGCGCCCCAGCGCGCTCGGGATCTGGCGATTGGTCGCGAGCGAGAAGGCGAGGCGCGAAAGGCCGAGCATCGCCGACCGCGCGGCGGCGATCAGGGTCAGGGCGGCTGCCGCTGCCACCGTGTACTTCAGCGTGTCGGCCAGCGCCCGCGGGTGGAAGCGCTCGACGATTCCGATCACCGGCGCGCCGAGGTGGCTCGTCGCGAGCGCCGAGTGGCCGCCCAGGATCGGCACGGCCGTGACCGCCACGACCGCCATGCCCACGTAGACGACGAGGATCGTGAGGCTGGCGCCCCAGGTGATGCGGCGAATGCCGGTGCGGCTCACCGCGAGCTCGCCGGAGAGTCCAGACGCCGATTCGAGGCTCATGAAGGCGACCGTCGTGATCGCGAGCGCGTAGATCACACCCGACCAGCTCGGCGCACTGCCCAGATGGATGTGAGCGGTGATCGTCGGCAGATGGAAGAACAGCACCAGCCCGATCACGATCACCACGAGTTGGATGACGACGTCCAGCGCGACGATCGCGAGGATCCGGCGCGCACGGCGCAACGAGGAGAACCCGAGGATGTTCACGATCGCGACGTAGGCGACGACGGCCAGCGCGAGGGCGACGCGCGGGGCGCCGTGGCCGAACGCCGGGATGAACGTGGCGAGGTAGTCCGCGGCGGTGAGCGCGCAGACCGCGATCAGGATCACGTAGTCGAGCAGCACCGCGGCGGCGGCGACGAAGCTGACGAGTTCGTTGAACGCGTAGCGGGCGAACACCGTCGAGCCGGCGTGGTCGGGATGCATCTTGGCGCCCTCGAGGTAGGTCATCGCGGTCAGCGCGAAGAACAGCCCGGCGCCGAGGTAGACGAGTGGCGTGAGGCCGAGCGCGTGCCCGGACACGATGCCCAGCGAGAAGTAGATCGAGCTCGCGAGCGACGTCCAGATGATCACGCCGAGGCGTGTCCAGCCGATCGAGCCCGTTCCCGGGCGCCACGAGACGCTCATCGTCGCGGGCGCTGCTGCGCGACGACCCACAGGCGACCCGCTCCGGCGGCGATCATCGCCGCACCGATCACGACGGCGAGCAGCGCGCCGCGCGCGATCAGCAGCACACCGAGCACGATCATCGCCGCCGACAGGACCCGCGTTGCGCCATCATGCACGGCGCGCCCTCGTCCTTGCGGCGACGGTCGTCGGCCCCTCATCGGCGCTATGTGATCAGGGGGATGATCAGGATCGCAACGATGTTCGCAACTTTGATCATCGGGTTGATCGCGGGTCCGGCCGTGTCCTTGAACGGGTCGCCCACGGTGTCGCCGGTGACGGACGCGGCGTGGGCGTCAGAGCCCTTGCCGCCGTAGGCGCCGTCCTCGATCAGCTTCTTGGCGTTGTCCCACGCGCCGCCGCCGGCCGTCATCAGCACGGCGAAGAAGAAGCCGACGACGATCACGCCGATCAGCATCCCTCCGAGCGCCTGGACGTCGATCAGGCCGACGACCAGCGTCAGCACGATCGGCAGCAGCGACGGCAGGATCATCTCGCGCTGCGCGGTGCGCGTGACGATGTCGACGCAGGTCGCGTAGTCGGGCTGCTCGGTTCCGTCCATGATCCCCGGCTTCTCGCGGAACTGGCGGCGGACCTCCTCGACGACGGCTCCGCCGGCGCGTCCGACGGCCTCGATCGACAGCGACGCGAACAGGCAGACCATCATCCCGCCGATGATCAGGCCGATCAGCACGGGCGGAGAGCTGATCGAGAAGGCGTAGACGTGGCCCTTCGCGGCCAGCTCGTCCTTGAAGCCGGCGAACAACACGACCGCGGCAAGCACCGCCGAGCCGATCGCATAGCCCTTCGTGACGGCCTTCGTGGTGTTGCCGACCGCGTCCAGCGGGTCGGTGACGTTGCGGACCTCCTCCGGAAGGTCGGCCATCTCGGCGATCCCACCGGCGTTGTCCGTGATCGGACCGAACGCATCGAGCGCCACGATCAGGCCGGTCAGCGACAGCTGACCCATCACCGCGACGCCGATGCCGTAGATGCCGGTCGTCCCGCCGCCGGCGAGCTTCCACGACACGAGGATGCCGAGCACCAGCACGATCGCCGGCAGCGCGGTCGCCTGCAGGCCGGAGGCGA
>Ga0181535_10003039_pt1 | contig 19845 bp, 11 predicted proteins | sample PEATcosm2014_Bin_44_FD_119774 | JGI IMG/M metagenome (GOLD analysis project Ga0181535, IMG submission 119774) | Peatland microbial communities from MTU Mesocosm Facility, Houghton, MI, USA - PEATcosm2014_Bin17_30_metaG | ecosystem: Environmental > Terrestrial > Soil > Wetlands > Peat | place... | reverse complement strand
GAAGGCCTCCTCACCGGCAGGGCCGGCGACTGCCCCCAAGCTTCCGGAAGACGCCAAGGGCCGTGTTTTTCTGATCGACGCCATGTCTTTCATCTTCCGCGCCTATCACGCCATGGCGCGGCAGCGGCCCATGTCGACCAAAACCGGCCTTCCAACCAGCGCAACTTACGTCTTCGTCAACATGCTCAACAAGCTGCGCAAGGACTTCGCTCCCGAGTACATCGCGGCGGTTTTCGACGTGGCCGCTCCGACCTTTCGCGACGAGCAGGCAGCCGGCATGCCGACGTTGCGCAAATATGACCGCGAGAGCGGCGAGTACAAGCAGGTAGTCTACGACGGCTACAAGGCGCAACGCGTGGCCATGCCGGAAGATCTGGCGCAGCAGGTCCCCTACATCCGGCGCGCGCTGGAGATCTATCGCATTCCGATTCTTGAAGCCGCCGGGTTTGAAGCCGATGACGTCATCGGCACATTGGCGCGGCTGGCCTCGGCGAAATCCTATGCGGTGTATGTCGTCTCCAGCGATAAAGACATGCTTCAACTGGTGGACGAACGCGTGTGCGTGCTGAATCCGCCCAAGGACAACCTGATCTGCGATCGTGCCAAGGTCGAGGAGATTCTGGGCGTTCCACCCGAACGCGTCATCGACGTCATGGCGCTGCGTGGCGACTCCATTGACAATGTGCCGGGCGCTCCGGGCATCGGCGACAAAGGCTCGGTGGAACTGATTCAGCGTTTCGGCACGCTTGACAACCTGCTGGAGCACGTTGGCGAGGTCGAACGCAAAACTTACCGCGAGTCGCTGCTGCACAATCGCGATGCCGTGTTGCTGAGTCGGCAACTGGTGACCATCGATCGCAACGTAGCCATCGAGTTCAACCCCGAGTCAATGAAAGCGCAGCCGCCAGACGTGCCCGCGGCGCGGCTGCTATTCACCGAACTTGAGTTCACTTCGCTGGTCAAGGAGTTTCTGGAAGAAAGCACCGAGATCGGCGAGACCGACTACCGCGAGGCGAAGTCGGCCGGCGATGTGGAAGCGGTTTTCGCAGCCATTCCCAAGGACGGCGCACTGGCGTTCGCCATCGAAGCGATAGCTACCACAGAGGTCGAGGAAGCTACTCTGGCCGAAGAAGCTGCTCCAGTGGCCGAAGAGGCGGAAGAAAAGGACGAGGCGCCACCCCTGTTCGCCGCCGCGCAAACAGTCGTTGCAGCCGCGCTCAAAGTGGCTCAAGTCGCCGCTCAAAAGACGCAGAGAATAGCCGTCTCCGCGCGGCCCGGCACGGCCTTGGTTGTTCAGCTCAATGATGAAGCGCTACGTTCGGCGCTGACCGCCGAAATTCATGAAGGCGTGCCGCTAGCTGTCCACGACTACAAAGCAGCTCTCCACGCCCTGTGTATGAATATCGGTCTGGAAGCCGTGCATGACGATCCCATGCTATATGCCTACCTCCTTGATCCGACGTACTCGTCCTACAGGTTGAAGGATGTGGCGCTGCGCAAACTGAGCCTCAGCCTGACGGGTGAAGTGGCCGAAGCCGCGGACGTGACAGGGCGATTGACCTCAGTGCTGCGCACGGAGGTGGAGCAAGCCGGGCTTACGAAAGTCTACGAGGAAATCGACTTACCCCTTGTCCCCGTGCTGTTTCGCATGGAAGAGGCCGGCGTGAAGCTCGATTGCGAATTGCTGGCCGTCCTTTCGCAACGACTGACGCTCGACTGCCACGCCAAGGCGCGCGATATTTACGACAAAGCGGGTGTCGAGTTCAACATCAATTCGCCCAAGCAATTGGGAGAGGTGCTGTTCAACCGGCTGGGCCTGCCCAAGCCGTTTAAATATGGCAAGGGACGAACGATTTCGACCGCCCAGGATGTGCTGGAAGGATTGGCCGCCACGCATGAAGTTCCCCGGCTGGTGCTTGATTATCGCCAGCTCTCTAAGCTGAAATCGACATACGTCGATGCCTTGCCGTTGTTGTGCCGGTCGGAAACCAGTCGGCTGCACACCAGCTTCAATCAAGTGGGGACGGCCACCGGCCGATTGTCTTCCAACAACCCGAACCTGCAAAACATTCCTATCCGCACCGAACTGGGCCGCGAGATTCGCGCCGCGTTCACGGCCGAGCCCGGCAACGTGCTGTTGGCAGCCGATTATTCGCAGATTGAGTTGCGGCTACTGGCGCATTTTTCAGAAGATCCGTTGCTGGTCGAAGCCTACCGGCGCGGTGACGACATTCACACGCTCACGGCTGCGCAGGTCTTCGGCGTGCCGCCGCTGATGATCGACGCCGAACATCGCCGCCGCGCCAAGGCGGTGAACTTCGGCATCGTCTACGGACTCTCGCCGTTCGGACTCTCGCAGCAGCTCGGCATCGATACCAAAGAAGCCAAGCGCTTCATCGACGCCTATTTTGAAAAGTACAAAGGCGTCACCGCATTCATCGAAGAGACGCTTGCGGCAGCGCGGCGCGCGGGGTCTGTGAAGACGCTGTTTGGCAGGGTGCGGCCCATCCCCGATATTCTCAGCAAAAATGCCAACCTGCGCGGCTTTGCCGAGCGCACGGCGGTCAATACGCCGTTACAGGGAACCGCAGCCGACCTCATCAAGCTGGCGATGATCCGCATCGACCGCGAACTGCGCGAACGAAATTTGCACTCGCGGATGCTGTTGCAGGTGCACGATGAACTGGTCTTTGAGGCTCCCGAAGGAGAAGTGGATATCCTGCGCGAACTGGTGAAGCGCGAGATGGAACAGGTGCATGCGCTACGGGTTCCGCTGGTGGTGGAGATCGGAGTAGGCCTGAACTGGCGAGATATGGAGTGAGGGGTTTTCGAATCGATCTGGAATCCACGTTCGTCCGCTTAATCAAGAAAATCTTTTGAGTGTCATCCTGAGCAAAGCGAAGGATCTGCTTTTCTTGCGCCCGAAAACAAAAGCGGATTCTTCGCTCCCCTTGCTCCAGAGGGCTGCTCTAGAACTGGTTGCATAAATGCACTTTGGAAAAATCAACAATTCCCTCAGGGGCTAAAGCCCGCGCCATCACTGGCTCTGGGCGGCGCGGCTAAAGCCGCGCCCCTTCAAAGAAATATTTATGCAACCAGTTCTAGTGTAGTGCGTCACAGGTCAAGTAACTTAATTGGAGATGTCATTCTGAGCCGGAGCGCCAAGCGCCCGTGACCGGAGCAGCCAAAGCTGCGTACCCGAGGTTGTGTTCGACAAGCAAGAAGCTATTCTAGCGGAGGCTAAGAATCTATGATTTCGACATAGGGAAAATGCATAGATCCTTCGCTTCGCTCAGGATGACTTTCGAAAGAGGGCAAGCAGTTGCCATTCAAACAACGGCCCATTTGTTTGACGCACTGCTCTAGCTACCCCTGCGCCAGGCGATGTGCAGCCCCTTACCCACCGGAGCGACCGTCCAGATGAATCCCGGCAACTGCTCAACCATCGCGCGGTATTCGGCGACCTCTTGCGGGTGCGAGAGAACGTTGTCGGCGAGCAGCAGAACGTCGCCGGTCAACCTGGGGAGCAGGATCTCCAGTTGCGCCGGCGCGCTTACGCGGTCGGCATCGAAGAAGATGCAGTCGAAATGCGGAGGCAGCGAACGCGCAATCTCCGTCGCGTCGCCCTCGATTAGTTCGACCATCGAGAGCAGTCCGGCGCGTTCCAGGTTCTGCCGTGCTTGCGCGAGCTTTTCGGGGAAGCGTTCGATGCTGACGAAGCGCGCATCCGGGGCGCGCCGGAGGGCTTCGGCGATCCAGATCGTGCTGTAACCGTTGGAGGTGCCGATCTCGAGCACGCTCCTCCGCCGGGTCGACTGGAGTAACAACCAGATCAGCTCCGCCGTCGGTCGTTCCAGGTTCAACAGCTTGTAACGCCGCTCGCTGACGCGCTGATCATTTTCATGGCCCAGTTGCTCCAGTTCTGCCAGGAGCTGCTCGATTGCAGGTTCGAACATACCATTCTCCATCGTTACCGCAGGCTCACACCAAAAGTATCAGCACAGAATTGTAACTTAGAGGTAAGGTAATCGGCGGCTGCAATCCCGCCCCACTATTTCCTGCTCTCCTGCCGCCGGTCCCCGGTAGCCTGCTCCAGCGCGTTGGAAATAGCAGTAGCATGTTTCCGCATCAGTTGCTCGGATTCGGCCTCAATCATGACACGCGCCAACTTTTCAGTGCCGGAGTAGCGGACGACGACACGCCCATTGCCATCGAGCTCGCGCTCTGCCTTGCGGATGGCACTGGCTACGCCCGGCATTTGATCGAAAGGAATCTTCTCGCGCACTGCGATATTGCGAATCACCTGCGGAAAGACCTTGAGGTCGGCCACCAGTTCGCTCAGTTTTTTCCCGGAACGGCCGAGCACCTCAAGCACGCGTAGCGCCGTGAGCAGACCATCACCGGTGGTCGACTCGCCATCCATGAACAGAATGTGGCCAGACTGTTCGCCCCCAAGGGTAGCTCCGGTCCGCAGCATTTCCTCCAACACGTACTTGTCGCCAACCTGTGCGCGCAGCATGCCTATGCCGGAGTGGCGCAGGGCCTTTTCGAGTCCCATGTTTGACATGGTTGTGGCAACCACGGTGTCGTGCGCGAGCGTGCCACGGGCTTTCATGTCGCGCGCGGCCACCAGCATCACGGCGTCGCCGTCAACCACATTGCCTTGCTGGTCGGAAAACAGCGCACGGTCGCAGTCTCCGTCGAAGGTGATTCCGCATTCGAAAGCGCCAGCGGAGTTGCGCACCATGGCGGCAACCTGCTCGGGATGCAGTGCGCCGCAGTCGGCATTGATATTGCGTCCGTCGGGTGAGACATGTATGAAACTGGCTTCGACACCGATCTGGCGGAACAGCTCTGGAGCAACCGCCGCGGATGCGCCATTGGCGCAATCAATCAGCACGCGAAAGCCGCGCAACTTGTCGGCGTCTACGTTGGTGGCAAGCCACTGGACGTAGCTTTCGCGCAGACCCGAAAGCTCAGGCAGCGGCGCGGGAGACGAGTCGCCGTCGAAGTCTCCCGTGAGATCGTCAAGGTGGCTAAAGATCTCCTGCTCGATTTCGTGCTCGATAACGTCGGCCAGTTTCATGCCATCGCGGCCAAAAAGCTTGATGCCGTTATCCATCCAGGGATTGTGAGACGCAGAGATGACGATTCCCGCCGAAAATTTTCGCGCATGCGTTAGGTAGGCAACGCCGGGAGTTGTCAGCACGCCCGCATTCACGTATTCGGCTCCCGCCGCTTGCAAACCGCCGGCAAGGGCCCGGGCGATCCCGGTGCTGGATTCGCGCGTGTCCTGGCCGATCAGCACCCGGGCTTGTCCGGCACCGTAGCGGCGCAGCAAACGAGTGCCAAGCGCGCGTCCGATGGCGAAGACGGTACGCTGGTCAAGCGGGTATTCTCCGGCAACACCGCGTATTCCGTCGGTCCCAAACAGTTGTTTCATGATGGCCCGATTACTCAACTCCAGCATTGGATGGCGACCTCTGCGTAACGACGGTCACTCGCGCGGGTTGGGGATTACTGACCTTCACCAATGGGTCTGTTGTGTAAACATTGGTTGTAAACGTGGCGGTGCCGATGACGCCGGTGGCGTCGACCGGGTCGGTAAAGGCGCTATCAATCATTGCTACGCGCCGGCTCGGTCCCTCGATCTGCACGGTTGGCGGCTCCACAGTGGCTGCTACGATGCTGAACCCGGAAACCAGCGCGCCCGTGATTCGCGCGCGCACGGGAACAACCCTATGATCCGGGCGATCCAGACTCAGGCGAAGCTGCGCCGGTATGATCTGTTCGATCACGGCGTCTTTGGGCAGTTGGATGGAACGGGCGCGAATCGGATAGGTGCGTTCGCCCTGGGTCGCGCCCGAAAGATCGATTACTGGATGGATATCTCTCTGCGCCAACTCGCGCAGCACGCGTGCCGGACCGCGCACCCGGATTTGCACCTGCGGAATTGTTTCAGCGCTGAACTCCAAGCCTTTTGGAACCTGGTAGAACTCTATGGGAACGTTCATCAGCACCTGTGCCTCGGGCTCATGCGCAACCGTCCACCACAGCAGCATAGCGACGGCCAGGGAAAGCACTTTCAATCCGAAATGGCGCGTTATTAGCTGGCGCAGGAAATCGAACATTTTACTTTTCGACCTCCGGTTGGCCGCTGTCGGGATTGCGGCCGATCTGCTCGAATTGCTGGTCGAGTTCGGGCGTGGCCGATTCGTGGCCATCTACGGCGGCGGAACGGACAAGGTGCCGCAACAACTCGCTCATGCGTTCCCGCAACCGTTCCGGCGACAAGTCGCGTTCGATGTTTCCGGCCACCGCCAAGCTGATGCCGCCGGTTTCCTCGGAGACGATGACGGAGATCGCGTCGGTTTCTTCCGTGATGCCAATGCCCGCACGGTGCCGCGTGCCGAGCTGAGTCGAGAGCAGCGGATTGATCGATAGCGGAAGGAAGCAGGCGGCGGCGGCAATGCGGTCCTTTTTCACGATAACCGCGCCGTCGTGCAGCGGCGCGCTGGGGCGGAATATAGTGGCCAGCAGATCGTAGGAAAGCTGAGCATCCAGCGGAACTCCGCTTTCAATGTACGTCCGCAGCCCGATCTCGCGCTCGATCACAATCAGCGCCCCAGTCTGGTTCTGCGAGAACAGGTTTGCCGCCAGGATAATATCGTCGTAGACCTCGCTGACACTGGCCTGTACCGAACGGCTGAGAGTGAGGCGGCGGCCGATGCGCGCCAGCACTTGGCGAATCTCTCCCGCAAACACGACAATCAGGGCGAAAATCCCGTATGGCAACAGCGTACCGATCAGCCAGTCAAGCGTACGCAAATCAGTCTTGTGTGCCACGTAAAATGTCAGCACCAGAGCTCCGACCCCAACCAGCATCGGGGCCGCACGTGTGCCCCGTATCAGCAAAAGAAACTGGTAGATAAGGGCGGCCACCAGCAGTATGTCTACGGCCGACCAAGCAGACAGGGACGGTAAGCGTTCCGTGATGTTGGTGAACAAGTGCATGCTATTTGCCGATAGCGTTGCGTGCTTCATCCATTGTAATGCAGTATTCGGAGTCTTCCCTCAGGGAAACGACGCTGATCCGAACTCGTAACGCCGGTCCTGGACGAGTCACCGCCGGTGCCAATTTGGGTTCCCCGCAACGCGTCTGGTTGGGCGGGCGTGTTGGGGCTGAGACCGTGCGGACGAGGCACATAGTCCAGCATGGGGTATCCAAGCATCCAATAGAGACGCTACCCTTCCTGGAAGAGGCGCTGTTTGCCCCAGGGGGCCCCGGCACGCGCCGTGGCTGCGCAGACTGGGGTGAACAAGGACGTGATGATCACTGAATCGTTTCCGCCGCAATTACCCGATCCGATCCAAGCGTTGTACCCGTTCCGCATCCGAACAGTGCATGTTGCCTCCCTGGAGGCGAGTCGGCCGCAACCCGGGGGTTCCGCCGGACCCTATGAGCGGATGAGCTTCGTGGACGAAGGGCCGGAAAATGCACCACCGCTGGTGCTTGTGCACGGCAATCTGACGTGGTCGTTTTTGTTCCGCAAGCTGATTACGGAAGCGCGCGGACATTACCGGGTGATCGCCCCTGATCTGGTCGGGTTCGGGCTTTCCAGCAAACCACGCGACGCGGCATATCACACCTTGGAGCGACACACGGAAAACCTCAGCCAGCTTATCGCCGAACTCAAGCTGCCAAAGATGACTTTGGTGCTGCACGGCATGGCCGGCGTTATCGGGCTCCGTTACGCCATGCGTTTTCCCGAGAGCGTTGCCCGGATTGTGCTGATCAATGCCTGGGTACACCCGCAGGTGGCCGACGTCTCGGAACGGCTGCCGTTCTGGCCTGCCATGGCTCGTAGCAGAATGGGATTCATGTTACAGCACTGGACGCTGACACCCTTTCCCGCCCTGCAATGGGCGGCGGCGAAGGCGCTGGAGCAGCCGGTTCGCGACGGCTATGGCTTACCTTTCCAGCGGGGCGATCAGCGGGTGGCGCCGCTGGCTTTCGCGCGTCTTTTCCAGCCCAATAGCCGCGAGTCGCAGCTGGCGGTCATGCGGGAAATGGCGCCGCAAATCTGGAACCTTCCGGCCAAAGTGCAGATTCTGTGGGGACAACAGGATCCGACGTTTCGCAGCAAGCTGTTGCCTTACCTGCTGCGCGATTTACTGCCACATAGCGGCGAGCCGGTGTTCGTGCCACAGGCATCGCACCTGCTGCCCGAGGACGCTCCTGAGGTGCTGGCCGAAAGAGTCCTGGAGACCGGCCGCAAACAAAGCAACGAACCGCTGTTTAAGATACTTTGAAGCTGTTGTCGTCCTGCCCTACGAAATAGACAATATTAGAGCTGACTGGCGGTGGATGTCTTTCAACAACCGCGCAACCGCGGCGCCCCGGCTTGTCACAAGGGTCGCGATGCATGCCGTACCGTGCCGGCCCCGGCATTGTTACGAGTTTTTGGTTACACTCAGAGTTACTCATATTCACGGACATGGATTGAATCCCGGCTCCGGCATACGTCCCTGGATGCGTGACGGCTGCAATAAAGCATGCGATAACACACATCTGCGGCGGCGAAGGCATCGCGACGGTATTCGAAGACCTGCATTCCCAAGGGAGGCTTGATGACAACCAGATTTGTCAAAGCGGCGGAAGCCGCGGCGATGGTCAAGGACGGCAACACGGTGGCGACAGTCGGGATGACGCTGGTCAGCGCCGCGGAAAGCATTTTGAAGGCCCTCGAAGCGAGTTTTCTCGCCTCTGGAACGCCTCGCGATCTCACCTATGTGCATTCGGCCGGGCAGAGCAATCGCGACCGCGGCAATCAGCACCTGTGCCACGAAGGAATGGTCAAGCGGGTGATCGGCGGGCATTGGGGGTTGGCGCCGCGCTGGATGGAGCTGATCGGCTCAAACAAAGTCGAAGCCTACAACCTGCCGCAAGGGCAGATCGCGCAGCTCTATCGTTCAATGGCTTGCGGACTGCCGGGCAAGATGAGCAAGGTGGGGCTGGGCACCTACATAGATCCCCGCGTCGAGGGCGGCAAAATGAACGCCCGGACGTGCCCTCTGCCGGACATCATCGAGGTGATGGAGTACGGCGGGGAAGAATACCTGTTCTACAAAGCGATTCCGCTGGACATCGTCATCATTCGCGGCACCACCGCCGACGAAATGGGCAACATCAGTTGCGAAGAAGAGGCCATGAAGCTGGAGGTGATGCCGGCGGTGCTGGCCGCCAAGCGTTATGGTGGCAAGGTGCTGGCGCAGGTCAAACGCGTAGCCAGGACAGGTACGCTGCACCCCAAGCAAGTGGTGGTGCCGGGCTTTTTCGTGGATGCGATCGTGGTCTGCGACAACCCGGAGCTGGATCACCGCCAAACCCACTCGTTCGTCTATGATGCGTCGCTTTGTGGCGACCTGGTGATGCCGGTAGCGGCGGTCGAGCCCCTGCCGCTCTCCATTCGCAAGGTGATTGGACGGCGTGCCGCCATGGAATTGACGCTGGGCACCGCGATCAATATGGGCACCGGTATTCCCAACGACGTTGTTGGCGGCGTGCTGGCCGAGGAAGGCCTGAGCGAAGACGTGCTGGTGACGGTCGAGTCGGGCGTCTATGGCGGTATTCCGGAAGGCGGCATAGACTTCGGCGTGGCCCACAACACCTATGCGCTGATCGAGCATGATGTGCAGATGGACTTCTATAACGGGATGGGCATTCCCTTCACCTTCATGGGCGCCGGCGAGATGGACGAAGTGGGACATGTGAACGCGACCAAGTTCGGCGATCGCTCACCGGGCTGCGGCGGATTTATCGACATAACCCAAAACGCCGGGCACGTGGTGTTCTGCTCGACTTTCACGGCCCGGGGGCTGGAAGTCGAGTTCGTCGGAGGCAAACTGCGGATCATCAAGGAAGGGACGCAGAAAAAGCTGGTGAAGAAGGTCACACAGATTTCGTTCAACGGCGAGATCGCCAGGCGAAAAGGTCAGAAAGTGCACTTCGTGACCGAGCGTGCGGTTTTCGAACTGCGGCCGCAAGGTCCGGTGCTGATCGAGATCGCGCCCGGTGTCGACCTGAAGAGAGACATCCTGCAGCAGATGGAGTTCACGCCGATCATTGCCCCGGATCTGAAGATCACGGATGCCAGCCTCTACAACGCGGGGCGGTTTGACCTGAAAACGAAGCTGTACGCAAAAGCGGAAAGCGCAAAAGCATAAAAACACTCAAGAGGATAGAGAAAGGAACGTATGCGACTCAAAGATAAGGTAGCCATCGTGACCGGAGCGGGCCGGGGAATCGGACGCGGCATTGCGTTGAAACTGGCCGAGGAAGGCGCGAAGGTCGTGGTGGCCGACGTCGTCGAGGAGAATGCGCAGAAAGTTGTTGAGCAGATCAAACAGGCCGGGGGAAAGGCCGTTGCCGCCAAGACCGACATTTCGCAGAAGCCCGAGGTCGAGGCCATGTTCGCCAAGGCGGTGAGTGAGTTCGGACCGGTCGACATTCTGGTCAATAACGCCGGCATCAATCGCGACGGCATGCTGCACAAGATGACCGATGAACAGTGGCATCAGGTCATCAATGTGAATCTGACGGGCACTTTCTACTGTCTCCGTCTGGCGGCGCAGCAAATGCGCGAGCGCGGGTACGGCCGCATCATCAACGTGGCTTCGATGAGTTGGCTTGGCAACTTCGGACAGACCAACTACTCCGCCGCCAAGGCTGGCGTGGTTGGCATGACGGGGACGGCTGCACGCGAACTGGCGAAGAAGGGCGTAACTGTGAACGCCATCAATCCCGGCTTCGTCGATACGGAGATGACGCGCGGGGTTCCGGAGAAGACCTGGAACGCCATGATCGACAAGATCTGGATGGGGAAGGTTGGCGATCCGGCGGACGTGGGCAACGTGGTGGCATTCCTGGCTTCCGATGACGCCGCCTATGTCACCGGGCAAGTAATCGACGTCAGTGGCGGCATGGTGCTGTAGACAGTTCTGCAAAAGGTTATGTTGATGATTTTGACTAAAGAATGAAGAGGCGATGCTGAGGGGCGATGAAGGCGCAGCCCCTAAGCTCGCGATGGAGATTCTTACTAAGGTAGGGGAGAAGTTCGGAGCCAAGAGGCTCGTTCCCGTAGCCAGCGCGCACATCGTGCTGGCGATGTCGAAGAGCATCTTTGAAGCCGGCGTCGAGGTCTGCGAGAAGTTCGCCGCCATGGGCGCCAAGTTCAGGGTGCCGACTACGCTCGATCCGAGCGGCATGGATGCGCAAAGTGACGCGAATTCAAGACGCCGGATGTCCTATGCCGAGAAGCAGTTGCGGGTCGCCAAGGCCTACGAGCAGATGGGCGCTATTATGAGCTGGACCTGCCTGCCGCACTTCAGCGGTTCGGCGCCGGGTTCATCACCATCGGCAAGAAAGCTCTGGATGAAACTCAACGGCCGCAGTGCCCGACACCCCGGATCGTGACCTCCTTTACCGGCGATGCCGCGATTGAATGGAAATTTCCCGCGCGACGGCGCTCAGCTCGCCGCCGATGAATTCAATGCCGCTGGCGGAATCAACGGCAAGAACATCGAACTGTTCCAGCTCGAAAATGCCTCCAAGCCGAATCTAGGGCTTACCTCCTAGTTTGATTTCTGCAATTCAGGGACGAGTTCCCGGAATACTGCCCGCAGCTCTTGACAGCCGCTTAGGTCCGGGGCCAAGTTTTGCCCGGCAGGCTTTTTTTTCGGGCCTTTACCGTTTAGTTATGGCAAAATGCTGGACTTAGTACGCAATCAAAATATGGTTACACCCAGGTGTTGACCTCCGATGCTGGCTTCGGCACGGTGTCTGTTCTTCTTGGCTGTCTGCTGAAATCAGCATTCGTCTCTACCGGGAGTGATTGTTTTCTTCTTCTTTCTTAATCGATGTGTGTTTGCTGGTTTCGTTTGCGTAGTGACTGGCGGGCGCAAAGCCCACAGATATTCGCAACAAAGGAGTCGTTGGAATGAATACGCTGCCGCTGATGATCGGGGTGTTATGCTTTTACGCCCTGGCGTACCGGTTCTACAGCGCGTTCCTCGCGGCCAAGGTAATGACCCTGGACGATCGCAGGATAACGCCTGCACATTTGTATGAAGACCACCACAACTATGTGCCTTCGCCGAAATGGGTATTGTTCGGTCATCACTTCGCGGCCATTGCAGGTGCTGGTCCGCTGGTGGGGCCGACACTAGCCGCACAATTCGGTTTTGCGCCAGGACTGATCTGGCTCTTGGTCGGCGCCGTAGTCGCCGGATGCGTGCAGGATTTCACAATTCTGGTCTGCTCGATTCGCCATAAGGGCCAGTCGCTTGCGGAAATCGCGCGCACAGAAATCAGCGGGTTTGCCGGCTTGGTGACCATGATCGCCGTGCTGCTGATCCTGATCATCGCCTTGGCCGGGTTGGGTATCGTCGTGGTCAACGCGCTCGCCGAAAGTCCCTGGGGCGTGTTCACCATCGGCATGACCATTCCGATCGCCTTTGCCATGGGCTGGTACATGTTTAAGAGCGAGCCGGGACACATCCGGGTCGCCATGCCCAGCGCGCTCGGCGTCATCGCCATGTTGGCTGCGGTTGTAGGCGGGAGCTGGTTTGCGCATTCTTCGTACGCAAGCGTGCTCACCTTCACTCCGCATCAGATCTGTGCGCTGATGATGGCCTACGGCTTTATCGCCTCGATTCTGCCGGTGTGGATGGTGCTGGAGCCGCGCGATTATCTCTCCACCTATCTGAAGTTGGGCACGATTGCTGCGCTGATTATCGGCATTATGATTGCCCACCCGAACATTCAGTTCCCGGCAGTCACGCCATACATCCATGGCGGCGGGCCCATTATTAAGGGCAAGCTGTTCCCGTTCCTGTTCGTCACCATCGCCTGCGGCGCGATCTCGGGATTCCACTCGCTGGTCTCTTCCGGCACCACGCCGAAGATGCTCAACAAGGAAACCGACGCGCGCTTTATCGGTTACGGTGCCATGTTGTGCGAGTCGCTGGTAGGCGTCATGGCCCTGATCGCCGCCTGCTCGATGTTTCCCGGCGATTTCTTCGCCATCAACACCCCGGCTGCGGTCTTCTCCAAGCTGGGCTTGCACACCGTGAATCTGGATATGTTCTCGCGTGAAATCGGCGAGAATCTGGCCGGACGCACCGGCGGCGCTGTTTCTCTGGCGGTTGGCATGGCTCAGATCTTCCGCGGCATTCCGGGTATGGACAAGCTGGTGAGCTACTGGTACCACTACGCGATCATGTTCGAGGCCCTGTTCATCCTCACCACGATCGACACCGGTACGCGCGTCGCCCGTTATGTCATGCATGAACTGCTTGGCCGTGTTTACAAGCCTTTCGCCACCACAACTTGGCTCCCCGGCAATCTCATCGGCACTTTCCTGTGCGTGTTCGCATGGGGGTTCCTGATCTGGACAGGCAGCATCTCGACCATCTGGCCGCTGTTCGGCACTGCCAACCAGTTGCTGGCTACGATTGCACTGGCGGTTACAACCACGTTCCTGATCAACATGGGCAGAGCAAAGTATGCCTGGATAAGCTTGGTGCCGATGATCTTTGTCGGAATTATTACGCTTAGCGCGGGTACGCTCGCCATTAAGGGCATCTTCTTGCCGATGACCCATGTTCCCAGCACGGCGTTCGTCGGCTACATGGATACGGTGTTAATGATTGCCTCCATTTTCGGTGTCGTGGTGGTCTCGATTGAGGCGCTGCGCCGCTGGATCAAGACGCTCAATGGAGTACCAATTCCGGCGGAGGCTTTCGGACCGATCAAGGAGTTGGGCGAAGAGACCGTAAAGATAGGCGCCTGAAAATAGGAGACCGGCCCCAACACACGCAATCGGCGCGTGCTGGGGGCACGGCTAAAGCATCGGCGGCAACATTTATGAGGTGCGGGTCTGGAGGCTCGCAGCGGGTGCGACAGGCACTCGTTGCGGCTTCGCCGCACCTTATTTGCGTTTGGACCAGATTCGCGAGAGATATGTCTGTGAAGCAATCAGGTATAAGATGGCCCCGGCGAACCGTCCGGCGTAAAACCGCTCTGCAATTGCCTTCCCCGATCCCTCGGGGGTGTCATGGGTCACCCGAAATTGTGAGTGATGTCACTTACGCCTTGTGCGTTCCCGGCAGACAATCCTTAGCTGGCTCATGATTTGAATTTCGAACCGGACGGTCGATTCTTGAGGTTCGTTCCATTCTGTTTTCGGCTGACGTACCGGAAGTTTGCTTGAAAGTTCTGTCTGAAGATCACTCAGGAGTTATCCATGGCAACCGCTGCTAGCCCCGCCAAGACGCCGCGTAGTGGCCTCAGTTCGGCTGAACTGAAGCAGAAGCTGTCGGCCGCGATCGATCCCGCCCGGATTCTGAACCGGCCGATCGACGTTATCGCCTTTGCCTCCGATGCCAGCTTTTACCGGCTAATTCCAGAGGCTGTGATTCAGCCGCAAGGGGTGCAAGAGATCCAGGCGTTGTTTCGGTTCAGCCAGGAGCACGGCATTCCGCTCACCTTCCGGGGAGGCGGCACTAGTCTTTCCGGGCAGACGGTAAGCGACGGCCTTCTGGTGGACGTGGCTCGCCATTGGCGCAGCTTAAAGGTTGAGGAGGGCGGTAAGAAGATTCGCGTGCAACCGGGCGTGCTTGGCGGGCAGGCCAACGCTGCGCTGTACCCTTACGGCAAAAAGATTGGTCCTGATCCGGCTTCGGTGGCGATAGCCTCGATCGGCGGCATTTTGTCGAACAACTCCAGCGGCATGTCCTGCGGTGTTGTGCAGAACGCTTATCACACACTGGAATCGCTGACGTTCGTGTTACCCACCGGGACGGCGATCGATACGGCAGCCCCCGATGCCGACGAGCAATTCCGGCTGAAAGAGCCAGAGCTGGCGCGCACGCTACTGGAGTTAAAGCAGCGCATTGAAGGCAATCCGGCGCTGGCCGGGCGGATTCGCGCCAAGTACAAGATGAAGAACACGACCGGCTATGGGTTGAACTCGTTTGTGGATTTCGAGCGACCGGTTGATATCTTCCGCAACCTGCTGATTGGTGCCGAGGGAACGCTGGCTTTCATCGCTGAGGCGGTGTTGCGCACGGTGCCCGACCTGCGGGTGAAGTACACGGGACTGCTGTTTTTTCCCAACCTCCATGCCGCTGCCGCCGCGATCGTGCCCTTGCGCGACGCTGGTGCGGCCGCCCTGGAATTGATGGACCGCGCTTCTCTGCGCGCCATCCAGGATCTTCCCAGCATTCCTCCGGTGATCAAAGGCTTGTCCGACGATGCCGCGGGCATTCTGGTTGAATTTCAGGTGGCTGACGAGCAGGATCGTCCTTTGCTGGAGGTGAAGCTGCAAAAGGCGATTGCCAATCTCACTCTCGTCGCCCCGCCGGCATTCACTCACAATCCGGCCGAACAGGCGCAGTTCTGGAAGATTCGCGCTGGTCTTTTCCCCACCGTGAGCATGGCGCGCGCAACCGGCACAACGATGATCACCGAGGACTTGGCGTACCCGGTCGATCGCCTCGCCGAGGCGGCGATGGACCTGACCGCGATGTTCAAGAAGCATCACTACGACGATGTCATCCTCTACAGCCACGCCAAAGATGGAAACCTGCATTTCATGATGCCGCAGGGATTCAACGAGCCTTGGCAAGTGGAGAAATACTCGGGCCTGCTGGAAGACGTGGTGCAAATGACCGTACAGAAGTACGATGGGGCGCTAAAGGCAGAGCATGGGACCGGCCGCAACATGACTCCGTTCGTACGCATGGAGTGGGGTGACGACGGCTATGCGATCATGCAGAAGCTGAAGCAGACGGTGGATCCGCGCAGTCTGCTGAACCCCGGCATCATTATCAATCCGGACCGCCATTCCTACATTGCCAATCTGAAGCGCACACCGGTCATCGAGCCGGAGGTTGACAAGTGCATCGAGTGCGGTTTCTGCGAGCCGAAATGCCCAAGCCGTGACCTGAGCTTGACGCCGCGGCAGCGCATCGTGGTTCGGCGCGAGATGCAACGTCTGAAGGAAGCCGGCGACGACGCGGGCTACGCTGCTCTCGATGCCGACTTCCCGTACCTGGCGCTGGACACCTGCGCGGTCGACGGACTTTGCGCGACTGCCTGTCCGATGGGCATCGACACCTCAAATCTGACGAAGTTTTTCCGCAAGATACGGCACACAGAGCAGGAGCATAAGCGGGCCCTAAGCGTGGCGCGCAACTTTGCCACCACCGAGCGGTTGGCACGGCTCGGACTGTCGCTGGGACACCTGGGCGCATCACTGTTCGGACACTCGACCATGGCCACCTTGACGCGCGGAATGCGCAGCATGAGCGGCCAGGTACTGCCGCTGTGGAGCAAGGAAATGCCACGGCCACGCAAGGGTGAGCTGCCGGTGACGACGGCTGCCGGAGCGGCGGCGGTGTATTTCCCCACCTGCGTGTCGAGGGTAATGGGTGCCCTGCCTGGCGAGCCGGATGACGTTACGCTGATGGGCGCGTTGCTCAACTTGGCGGAGCGGGCGGGCGTCAAGCTGTACGTTCCGCAAGACGCGGTGGGAGTCTGCTGCGGCGTGCCGTTCTCGTCGAAAGGTTTCGACCAGGCGCGCGACGAGGCGGTCAACAATGCCATCGAGCGCTTCTGGAAGTGGACGGGCGAGGGTGCGATTCCGGTGGTGGTTGACACCAGCCCGTGCAGCTACGGGTTGCTGACGGCAAGGCCGCATCTGACGACGGAAAACCAGGCGCGGTTCGACAAACTCCGGATCATCGACAGCATCGAGTTCGCCAACGATCGGCTGCTACCGCGGCTGACGGTGGCACGCAAAGTACATTCGGTGGTGTTGCACCCGGTGTGCTCGGTAACCAAGATGGGACTGACAAGTAAGCTGGTGAGCGTTGCCGCAGCCTGCAGCGACCAGGTAACGGTGCCGCAGAACGCGGGCTGCTGCGCCTTCGCCGGCGACCGCGGCTTCCTGTTCCCGGAATTGACGGCGGCGGCGACCAAACCGGAGGCCGCCGAGGTGATGGAAGGCAACTTCGATGGACACTATTCGAGCAGCCGCACTTGCGAAATCGGCATGACGCGGGCCACGGGCAAGGTCTATCGCTCTTTTATCCACCTGCTCGATTTCGCCACCAAGCCGTAACTTCGCCAGAGATAGCAAGGCGCGCCCACCCCGGCGCGCCTTTTCTGTTACACAAACTTACGGTACAGTTTTCTGGGTTCGTGACCTCCCGCAGATCGGAGTGGGACGGCAATTCTGCCGGCATTGCATGCTCCATCTTGCCGCTTGGCATCATCCAACCCTCGTAACATAGGCCCTGAGGGGTTCGCGAGGTGCCGCCGTGGCAAAGCAGCGCAATCGATATCTCACGCAGCAGGAGAGCAGCGACTTGGGTTTTGGCTCGGTGGTCTCGAATCAGCCGCGCCTCCGGCTGCTCAATCGCGACGGATCGTTCAACGTAGTCAAGTCGAATTCACAATGGTTGCGGAGAGTTTCCGGGTATCATCGGCTGCTCACCATGTCCTGGCCGGTATTTTTTTCGATGGTGTTGCTCTTTTACGTCGGGATTAACCTGGTCTTTGCCGTTGGTTTCTATCTGCTCGGCCCGGATGCTCTTCAAGGCAATATCCAAACCTCGGATTTTGTGCGCGACTTCTTTTTCAGCATTCACTCTTTTGCCACGATTGGTTACGGCAACATCGTTCCGGTCGGGGTGATGGCCAACCTCATGGTGGCCTTTGAGGCGCTGGTCGGACTGCTCGGCCTGGCCTTGGTCACAGGCATGGTTTTCGCGCGCTTCTCCAGGCCGCTCGCCGACATCGTGTTTTCCCAGAGCGCGATCGTCGCGCCCTATCATGACATTACGGGCTTCGAGTTCCGCGTCGTGAATGCGCGCGAAAATCAACTGATCGAGCTGCATGCAAAGGTCGTATTCAGTCGGTTCGAAACCCTCGATGGCCAGGTTAAGCGTGTCTTCAGCACGCTGCCACTGGAGCGGGAATCCGTGAGCTTTTTCCCATTGAATTGGACCGTGGTGCACCCGATTGACGAAAACAGCCCGCTGTTTGGCTGGACGCAGGAAAGGCTTGTCGAGTCGAGCGCGGAGTTCCTTATTTTGCTGACGGCCATTGACGACACTTTTTCGCAGACCGTGCACAGCCGCTCCTCCTATGCGGCAAGCGAGGTTCTATGGAACGTGCGCTTCGCCCCCATGTACCGCAATGTCGAAGGTGCGATGGAGCTGGACATATCGCGATTACACGCCGTCACTCCAGCGGGTTTTCAGGCTGCCGCCGACGATTGATTTCCCGATGGTCACGGTTTTGCATCCCAAAATCGTATGCGGCTGCGGTACCATGAGACGTTCGGGGATTGCTCTACATAGACGCTCTACATAAACAAAGATGGCCACGTTTGCTGCGGTCGATATTGGCGCCAATTCCGTTCGACTGAAGATTGCTGCGCTTGTCAACCATCGCCTCTCGGTGGTTCACGAGGACCGCGAGGTGACCCGCCTGGGAGAATCGGTGTTTCGATTCGGTGTGCTTGATCCGGCCGCCATGGCGCACACCGTGAAGGTCCTCTCTCGCTTTCACAAGGCGGTGCAAACGTATGGCGCGGAGACTGTTCGTGTGGTGGCCACCAGCGCACTGCGGGACGCCAACAACGGTGCTGCATTCAAAGCCTGGGTGCATGCGGCGACGGGATGGCAGGTGGAAATCATCACCGGCTTGGAAGAGGGACGGCTTATTCATCTTGGCGTTGTTTCCGGTTCGCGGCTGCCGCCTGGACGCATGCTGCTGATTGACCTGGGCGGCGGCAGTTGCGAGCTGATTACTTCTCTGCGCGGCCAAATCGAAAAGATCTACAGTCTGCCGCTTGGGGCAGTTCGCCTGACGCGAACGTTTTTGCCGCACGACCTCCCCAAGAAACGCGAGCTGCAGCAGTTGAAAGCGTTTATCGAGGAGGAGGTCGGGCGCGTTGAAACCGAATTAACCGCCTCGCGCGTGCGATTGACCGTGGCGACATCGGGCACGCCCGCGGCGTTGGCCGACATGTGGGTTGCTCGTTCCAAGAAGCGAGGCAATACGGTTCCGCGCAAGGGACTGGTTGGGCTTACGGCGCAATTGGGGAAAATGACGGTCGATCAGCGCCGGGCGGTGAAGGGAATTGGGCCACGGCGCGCCGAAATTATCGTTGCCGGAGCCATGGTCTTTTCCGAGCTGCTCACCCGGCTTCACCTGCCGGGGTTTCGCTATTCGCCGCTCGGTCTGCGCGATGGAATCCTGGCGCAGATGATGTCCGAGTACGATGTCAGTTCTGGCGTTCGCAAGCGCATCGCTTCCGAGCGCGAGAACACGCTGGCCAAAATGACGGCGCATTACTCGGTCGACATGCGCTATGCGCGGCGTGTCCGCGAACTTGCCGCCGAGCTCTTCGCCGGGCTCCGGCAGATTCATGATTTGCCTGAGGAGTATGCCGACTGGCTGGCTGCCGCTGCCATGTTGCAGGAAATCGGATCTTTTATTAACCGCGCGGGCCGTCACCGTCACGCTTACTACACCATCGCGCATTCGGAGATGTTCGGGTACACCATTCGCCAGCGGCACATTGTAGCCGCCATTGCCCGCTACGTGGGGAACTCACGGCCCACGCCGGAGAGCAGACCCGTGCGCGTTCTGTCCACTGCGGATCGGTTGCTCGTCCCCAGAGCCGTGCTGCTGCTGCGCTTGGCGCGGGCGCTTGAGCAAGGCCGACGCGGCACGGTAACCGGCGTGCGCGTCCGTGTGGAATCCCGCCG
>Ga0181535_10003036_pt1 | contig 19854 bp, 16 predicted proteins | sample PEATcosm2014_Bin_44_FD_119774 | JGI IMG/M metagenome (GOLD analysis project Ga0181535, IMG submission 119774) | Peatland microbial communities from MTU Mesocosm Facility, Houghton, MI, USA - PEATcosm2014_Bin17_30_metaG | ecosystem: Environmental > Terrestrial > Soil > Wetlands > Peat | place... | reverse complement strand
TTTTGACGTATCAAATTATTACAGGAACGAAAGCACGAATCGAGGAGGGGAGCTTGATGTCCGCTTGGGATTCGAAACGAAATTAATAACGGATTGGCTGACTGTAAGGTTTAGTTTTTGCCCGATGTATTACGGATACGGTGAATTCGTTTATTATGAAGCCAATTATGGCAGCGCTCAATCAGGCACTTATCGCGCAAATACAATAACTTTTTTTCCGGCGTATATGATGCAGGCTGGATTCGGAATAAAATTTAACGGGAACAATATCGACTTTATTTTTGGATCGAGCAATTTAATTGATTTTAGGAATGAGAACATAAATAATTATAATGAGTCTAATTATTATGAGTCCATTGATGAAACATCAAAAAGCAGCGGACTTGTGTTTTCGGTGGAATATACCACGAAATTCGAGTGAAGTTTTACGTTGGCGGGGGTAAATTAAAAATCAAGGTAATTAATCCTCCCTTTCAATATCATGCGCAAAGCCGGCAATGATGGTGAGAATAAAAAATATCAGCCCTCCGCATAAAAAAATCCAGCATATATAATTGACCGTATTTTGCGCTTTGCCGCCTGTCACAAACCAGGACAGCCATATGGCAATGCCGGTTCCGAACAGGGACATGCAGGTTATAAAAAAGACGGGCCACATGCGGCCCAGGGTCTTTCTTAAATCTTCGGGCAGGATATTCCGCCACCATGGCTGGGGCTTGTTAATGCGTGTGGCCAGGGCCCAGGTTATAAGGAAAACAATGACCTGCGCGAAACCTCCGCCTGCAAGGAAAAGAATGACACATAAAACAAGAAATATTGAAGCGCCGTGTTTGGTTTCGATATAACAGAGGCACCAGATTATTACGGATATCCCGATCGACACGGTAAAGATGCCTGTAACGAGATAGTTTTGAATCAGGGTAAACGCCCCTATATCTTTCAGCAAATGACCGCCGGTGGGGGCATTGCCGCGGGATATTTCCATTATGCCGTGTGTTATGGCGGTCAGCGCCATAATAATCCCGACGACTTTTACGAGGAATTTTGTGGCATTAAGATTTTTCATCAAAGGCGGATCAAATAAGGGCTTCGAGGATCTCTTCCGAGCTTCTGACAAGGCCCATACGCGGGAATATTTTTTTGACGGCGAATTCATGATCCTCCGCCGCGCGCGACGACATCGCATCCTCGGCAAAGACCTGGTTATAACCGTATTCAAAGGCGAACCTTGCGGTGCTCTCCACTCCCATATTGGTGGAAATCCCGCACAGAACTATCGTCTTTATATCCCTGCGCCTCAGCTGAAGGTCAAGCTCCGTCCCGTAAAAGGCGCCCCATTGTTTTTTTGTTATTATGATATCCGTGGGGGCCGCCGACAATTCGGGGACGAGTTCGCTCCAGTCAGGCGGCATCTGGCCCATGGATTGGCCAGCCGTGTCCGTGACAGGGGCAAGCCTGTCCTTGCCGTCCGTGGAAGCGGAGACCCTTACAAGAAAAACAGGCATATTATTCCGCCTGAAAGCCTGAAGCATCTTTGCCGCATTTTCTATTACGTTTTTCGCCGCGTGCGGCTGTGTCGGCATTGAAGCAATGCCTTTCTGAAGGTCGATCACAACGATCGCTGTTTTTGCCCTGTCGATCACAAGTTTTTTATCCATAAGCCAATTATAATATTTTATCCTGATTTATGCAACAGGGGAGTTGCACGCCGTCCGCAGCCTCCGATTTAAGATACAAATCGGCCGTTATATGAGATAATGTTTAAACAGGATTGGAGTAAAAGTGAATTATTGAAAGGCGCGGTAGAGGCAGAACCAAAGTTTGTAAAGAACCAAAAAAGAATTACAGGGAGAAGACAAATGAAAAAAGAAGAAATAGTAGTATTGCGGGTAAGGCCGCCCATGGCGGAAAAAGAGACCGGCGAGATCGCCGTATTTATCAAGAACAGGTTGAGCCCTCTGCCGGTCGCGGTCCCGGCCCAGCACCAGCTTGCCGCGGGCGACGCTTCCGAGGCCAGCGTGTTCATCGAAGGCAACATTAATTCAAAGAGCGCAAAACAGCTCGGCGGCGAGATAATGGGTTACATGCTGCAGGCGACATCGGGCGGCAACCCGAAGATAGTCATGATCAAAAGCAGGAAGGAAACCCTGAGGCTGCTGGGATTTGAGTGCCCGCAGTCCATAGGAGCCGACCAGAAGAACCAGATCAGGCAGGCCATCAAACATCTTGACGCGCATGCCGAGGTTTATTTCAACGCCAGAAAAGGGTCTAAGGACGGGAAGCCGTACGAGGCGAACATCTGCGAAGTCAAGACGGACGTGAAGTTGGCGGACCTGAAAGAAAAGCTCAAGCAGACCCTCGGAGGACTGTTCGACGGGATAATATTCTAAAAGAAATAAAGGTAAAGTTTTTATAAAAAAATCCCCGGCTCTACTGAGCCGGGGATTTTTGTTTAAGGCGTTGTATGTACACAGGACAGATTGGAATTGGAATGGAAATCAGGGTGTGGTAGAATGGGTCAAATGGAAAAAATCGGGGGAATTGGGGAGGGTTGCGTGACAAAAACATCAGTAAGGGCGATTGTTATGACCGCAATATTATTATCGGTTGCCACAGCGGTTTCTGCGAAAATCGACCTTTATGCCGGGGCAATAATGGGGGCGACAGGTTACGCGGATGACGCAAATTCATCCATATTTGCCGGGCCGGCCGTCGATTTGAATATCAATAACAGCGGAGGGGACGGGTATGCGGGGGCGTATATTTCCTATAAAAAATTATTTTACACCCCGATATCTCCCGAACCGTATAATGAAGCCGAAATAATTACAACTGGTTTTATTGCGGGGCAGGAGCGAAACTGGGCGTGGATGGCCGGGGGCGGTTACGATTCCGCTACGAAAAAAGGGACGGGATTGGGCGGCGCGGTCATTGAAACGGCTGGAAAATTCGGGTATTTTTCCGGCGGCGCCGGATGCGTGAATGCCGGTATATCATATACATGGGTGGGTGAGCCGGCGACGATCAATCCGGACGGGACGGTCAATAGTAATAGTGACGGCGTTATTTACAGGGGATGGATAGGGCTGCAATTCAGTTTAGGCGGCATTGTGGATAACATAGGCTCGTTTTTTTCCGGCAAAGAGCATAAAGATGAGAAAAACGTGGAACAGCAGAGGCCGGAAAAAGGGCGTATGGATGAAAAACCGGACATTAATGGGCTGTTGCTCAGGGTAACGCCGAGATATACCAGATATTATAAGGTGAAGACCGTCTATATGCCAAAATATGAGATGCGCGACGGGAAACTGTATGAAATCACGGTTAAAACGGAAACGGTTGCCGAAGACATTTCATTGTGCAAAACCGAGATAACCTGCGCCAGGGGCGTCACAGACTGCACCGAGGCGGAAAAAGACAGCCTTATGAAAAATATCGGGCTTGTCCCGGACGGAGCCGGGGAAATCGTAAATGTCTTTCCTGAAGGCATAACGAGCGCGGATTACCGCAGGGAAACACGCACCGGGAAATTATTTTCAGGCAAGAACATTTACATACCTGCGGAAGTTTACAACGGCAGGGTGAAATTACACGAATACCCGACCCTGCAAAATGTCAGGTTCATTGACGGCATACCGCAGGACGGGGAGTACAGGGATATTGCCGGAAAAATGAACGCGCCGTGGCACAACCTTTACCTGGTAGTCGGCGGGAAGATAGCCAGGATCGGGGAGCCGGGGAATTGCAGGGTCTTCAGGAACGCGGGCGAATATGCTTACAAGGAGATAATTACCGACGAAAGCGGGCGGGTTTTCTATAAAGGGTTTAAATGGGTCGAGGAAGACGCGGGATATGCATGGGACGGGGTGATGCATAAGATAGAGGTGAAGTAGGATGGTGCGAAAAGCCGTTCTTGAAACGGCTTGTTTGCTATTATTGTTATTTATGGTCACATCCTTTATATTTTCCGATTTTACCCTTCATAATCCCACGACATTTGAAGGCGCCGGACCTGCGGCAATGGGGAATGCCGCAATAACATTCATTACCGATAATAACGCTCTCCTTTATAACCCTGCATGCCTTGCGGATGTTAAGGTAAAGATAGTCTCATTTGGCCTCGACGCAATAAAGTATTATTATGAAACGTCTGAAGGTGCTGTCCAATATGCTTCTTCATTCTACGAAGGATATCCTTCAAGCGCTTCGGGTCAATTTTCTATTGTGGATAAAAGTTTTGGATTTCAGATAGCGGCGGGCGCTGAAAATTATTATGATTTAAGCGGTAGTGAAGTTCTGCTGGCATCGGGAACCGCCTTTAAGATAAACGACCGTTTAAATCTTGGCGTTGTATTTAAGCTTGGCAGCCCTTTTGATGCCAACGGCGGCTCCGGGTTTGCTTTTGACCTTGGAGGGTTGATAAAAGCAACCGATTTTTTGCAGTTTGGCATAGTCTGGACAAATCCCATTTTATTAGGTTTTGACGGCCAGAACGCCATTGAAACTTTCCGGTCGGCCCTCAACAGCTCCGACGTCAACGTTGGCATGGGTATTAAATTACCCGCAGGAACATTGATCCAGTTTGAAGTAATTAATTTGTTAAGGCAATACTCTGTTACCCGGGACGACGGAATGGGTCCGAAAAATTTTAACTATAATGAAAGGATATTAGAACTGGGAATTGAACAAAAAATAGGAAATTATTTCAGGCTTAGAGGCGGGATTGATTACGGCAATAAGTTCTTATTTAATGATCTTAGTATCATAGGTTACGGGTTGGAGGAATATGGAACCGAACCGGGATTTACCGTTGCGTCACTCGGCTTTGGATATGATTTTGAACGCTATACGATGGACGCTTTTGTGTCTTATGACCTGAATTCAGGCGACCCGTATCCTGACAGGCTCGGGATGTGTATAAAATACTACTATTAAATTTTATGGTATTTTTATAAGTAAGAAGATAATTCTTACTCAAAAACCCATTTGTTAACGTTTTGGCTTCAGCGGCTGATATGGTATAATATTCCATAACGCTTGAAATAAATGCGCCGGGAAGGCCGGAGAAAAGATGAATTTTACGACAAAAACAGCAATAATAATCATTGCAATATCCGCATGCCTGTTTTTTGTCAATGCCGCATCCCTCTTCGCAGCACCGCCACAGCTTGCCGTCTCGGGAAACCAGTTTGTGAACGCGGACACCGGCTGCCCCGTAAGGCTTGCCGGAGTTAATGTCGACGGGCTGGAATGGGAGGCGGACGGAGCCGGGCTTGCCAGCCCGAGCGGGGATATGACCCAGTCAATAAACGTGGCTGTGAACACATGGAAGGCCAATATCATAAGGCTGCCGCTCAATCAGGATTTTTGGTTCGGCTACAGCAACGGCGTGACGTCCTCGTCCGCAACGCAGAACCTGACAAACCAGGCCAATTACAGGGCCCTTGTCGCCAATATGGTAAACACCGCGTCCAACCTTAACTGCTATATTATCCTCGACCTGCACTGGTCGGGTCTCGGCAGCTGGGGGACATCCACATCTGTGCAGGCAACAGGGCCGGCAATGGCCGACATGAACGCCCTTGTATTCTGGCAGAGCATTGCCGCGACATTCGCCAATAACCCCGCTGTTTTGTTCGGCCTCTATAATGAACCCACCTATATGCCGCTTAGCGTGTGGCAAAACGGCGGCTGGTCGGGCAGTTTTACCAGCCCCGGCTACCAGACAATGATACAGACCATCCGCGATACAGGAGCGAAAAACATTGCGATTGCCGACGGCCTTGTCTGGGCGCATGACCTCACTGGAGTCCCATCCTATCCGCTAACAGACAGGAATACGGGAAATACCATGACAGGTTATGGCGTGGCTTATGAAGCGCATGTATATTACGGAAATCCCGGAAATAACGACGCCGCAAGCTGGGACCAGTATATTACTGTGGCGGTAAATGCCGGGTATTGCGTTTTTGTCGGTGAATTCGGCTCCAATATGGGAGGGGCAAACAACGAAGGCAACTGCTGCGGTTGGGATGACAGCGGATGCAATCCTTATGAATCCAGTTTTATTTCATGGCTCAACGGCGGAAATAACGCCAATTATATGTACAGTGCAACCGCGTGGGACCTGAATCCGTACTCGGGGCCAACGCTAATCCAGGACTGGAGTTATACGCCCACCTCATGCCATGGCGCCGATGTAATGGCATGGCTCGCGGCAGTGACGCAGCCGCCGTGCCTTACGCCTTCGCCTACAAACACGCCATCAGCGACCATAACCGGCACGCCGCCGACACAGACGGCAACACCGACGGCGACGCAGACATTCACCGCCACCCCCATCCAGACGGCAGGCGTGGTTTACGCAGGCTGCGCGCAGGGGACTCCTTTTGTGATAGACGGGAACTTAAATGACGCCGGCTGGCAGAGCGGAACCTGGATCGGCGTCACAAGGGTTACAGAAGGTTCTGCCGGAGCTGTAAGCGCAAGTTTCATGGTTAAATGGGACGCAACAGCGCTTTACGTGGGGATAAATGTGATCGACCCTGTGCTGTGCAATTCAAACCCGGCCGCGGACTGGCCCGAGGACGACGCGGTGGAAGTATATATAAACGCAAACAACGACCACGCCACGACATACGGCGCCGGTGATTTTGAGTTTTCAATAAGGTACGGCGATCCCGTGGTGCGCGAGGTATACGGCCATCTCGGGAGCACCACGGCCGCGACATACCAGACCGCCAACGGATATTCGGCGGAGTTCAGGATATTATGGAGTGATATGGGAAAAACCCCGTCGCCTTCGCTGGCCATAGGGTTTGATGTGGCCGTTGATCACAATGAAACATGCGGGCCCACGCGCAACGGAGTTCTCACTTGGAACGGGACCCCGAACAACTGGGAGGACACCAGCGCGTTCGGCGAGGCAATTTTAAGCGCCTGCGCATCTCCGACAGGCACGAACACATTCACATACACGCAGACAATGACTTTCACTCCTACAAATACTCCGACCGGCACGCCGACACAAACATCGACGGACACGCAGACTTCCACTCCGACAAATACGCAGACATACACACAGACGGCATTCGCGACCGCGACAAACACCATGACACCCCTGCCCACGGCCACATCCACGCAAACCAGGGAGCCGCAGTCGGGAACCCTTGAAATAACCGGCGCGAGGCCGTATCCGGACCCGTTTAACCCGTCAAGGCAGGCGGCCCTCGGCATCGGTTTTAACATATCAAAGGACTGCTCCTCGATAAAATTCAGCCTTTATACCACGGGCTTCAGGCTGGTAAGGCGCATTGAAACAGACGGAAATTATTACGCGGGCGACAACGCGGTCATGATGGGTTCTGAAAATTTCCGGACCCTTGCGACGGGGGTTTACTATTATTATATTCTCGCAACGGGAATAAACGGGAACGATCGAGCGGGCAAAGCAGGGGAAGTTGTGATCGTAAGGGATAAGTAAAAAATTCCAGTAAAGCCGCTGCCTATGCTGCGGTTCAGGATTTCAACCATGGCAGGCATAATTTTTTGAAGACCAATCGGGAGTTTTTTGGTCCCGCCATTATTGCCCCTGTAGGGGCGGCCCTGTGTGGCCGCCCGGCTGTTGCTCCAGGCATGGCAGGTGGAACTTTTTTTCGGCCATCCGGCAAGTTTCAGGCGGTGCAGGATGACGTAGAAAGAGTGTCATAAAGCTTCACAGTGCTTGATTGACACATAAATGTTATGGGACGGATGACCGAAAAAAAGTCCCGCCTGCCATTATGCTCACCCTATTTAAAAAACATTGTTTCTCCATGCAGAACGTTTACCGGTTAATCAACCTAATTTTACATGTTAAAACGACATATCGCATTTTCACGTGATAATTCTTGACAATAATGAGTTAATTGAGTATTATTGGTTTGTGCACACGTGTCATAACACACGTGTGTGGGAATACGTGTGCAAGCCCTGTATTTATTGATGATTCTGGATTGTTTTTTTTTGAACAAATGGTTAAGCGTTATAATAAAACTGGCAGTTTTATAAGGGAGGATACATGAAAAACAAATTTGGAGCAGGTTCGGAATTTGCGGCAATAATACTGGTATTGGCATTATTTGCCGTGGCACCTGTTTTTGCCGGCACGGCAACAATAGACGCCACTACAAAATACCAGACGATCTCGGGTTTCGGCGCGAGCAGCCAATGGGTCGAAAGCAAGATTACATCCGCGCTTGCGACGGATTTTTGGGCTGATGACCAGGTGAATGGGCATGCCGGTCTATCCATTATCCGTATCGGTGTCGACGATTCCGGCAACAGTAACTGGGGCACTGCATGCGGATCTGCGACCCAGGCGTTGAAAATAAACCCCAACGTCAGGGTATTCGGCAGTCCGTGGAGCCCGCCGGCGAAGTGGAAGAACAACAACAATGTGGACGGCAACAACACCGGCAACGATAACGGCAATCCGGGTAGCAACACAAACCAGCTTTCCACCTCGCACTACGGTGACTATGCCACCTACCTGACGAATTTCGTCACAGCCTGCAAGAATACCTATGGTTTTAACCTTTATGCTTTATCGGTCCAGAACGAACCGGACTATGACCCCAGCTACGATGCCTGCCTCTGGTCGGCCGCGAACTTTGACAGTTTCATCGGCACCTACCTGGGTCCGGACCTTGCGGCCGCCGGTTTCAATAATATAATAATGATGCCTGAGTCGTTCGCGTGCAACTTTTCCCTCGCCGCGACTACCATGGGCGACGCGAATGCCGCGAAATATGTAAAGTGCATAGGCATGCACCTGTACGGCGGCGGACCAAACCCGATGCCTGCCAGTTATTCCACAACCGCCGGACATACAGTCGAGATGTGGGAGACCGAGACCTCGGAAAAAACCAGCGACGGCAATATAGACAGCGGCATATACTACGCCAACCAGCTTCATAAATGCATCGTGGACAATAATTATAACGCCTATTGTTACTGGTGGCTGGTCAACACGAACTCCGACGACGAGGGGCTGTGCGACAGCAGCGGCAACCCGACAAAGAGGCTTTATACACTTGGCAACTACTCCAAGTTCGTCAAACCGGGTTTCGTGCGCATAGGCGCCACCGAGGCGCCGACATCGGGCCTTAGCTGCTCGGCATATACGGACCCGAGCACGGGAAAGTTCGCGATAGTCGTCATCAACCAGAATTCATCGGCAACAAGCCAGCAGTTTAATATTAACGGCCTTTCCGCTACGACGGTTACGCCGTGGCTGACCGACGCCAACAACAACCTTGTGGCACAGACTGCCATCCCGGTAAGCGGGAATTCTTTTACATGCAGTATTCCCGCGTCATGCGTAATATCGTTTGTGGGCACAGGGGCGGCCGCTTCAACTCCGACCAGGACGCCGCTGGCTCCGACAAAGACAAATACGCCTTTACCACCAACGGCTTCATTTACCCGGACAAACACGCCTGTTCCACCGACGGCAACATTCACAGGGACAAACACCCCTGTTCCTCCAACGGCCTCATTCACGCGGACAAACACACCTGTTCCACCGACGGCAACATTTACGCCAAGCTCGACCGCCACTGATACCAAGACAAGTACGCCTGTTTCGACAAACTCAGCATCGCCAACTTTTACAAATACAACCGTACCTGCTTCCACAAGCACGACAGCGCCGACTTCCACAAGCACGACAGCGCCGACTTCCACAAACACGACAGTGCCGACTTCCACAAACACGACAGTGCCGACTTCCACAAACACGACAGTGCCGACTTCCACAAGCACGACAGTGCCGACTTCCACAAGCACGACAGTGCCGACTTCCACAAGCACGACAGTGCCGACTTCCACAAACACGACAGTGCCGACTTCAATACCTACTCCAATTAACACTGCAGTACCGACGGCAGCTCCGACCGCTGACCCGACAAACACACCGGAGCCTACTTTTACATATACCATGATACCGACTTCAACCAACACCACGGCACCTACAAATACCGCCACGCAGGCTGCGCCGACAAGCACAAATACGGCCATCCCGCCGACTGCCACAAAGACATTTACCTGGACCGCCGTTCCGACATATACTCCAACTTCGGCGCCGACTGTCATATCAATTGACATACAGTTAAAGGAAGCGGACAATTCCAACAGCACCAACAGCCCGCACCCGCAGATAAGGATATACAATACCGGCAACCAGGCGATAAACCTGAATAATGTGGAGGCAAGGTACTGGTTCAACTGCGATTGCACCGGCCAGGCGCTCCAGGTTTATGTGGACTGGGCCGGCATGAGTTCCGGAGCGGCCGTCACGCAGAACATCATTGCCGCTATAGTACCCACATCACTTGGAAACCAGTCAAATTATATCTCATTTAAATTCTCCGGGGCAATGACGCTCGCGCCGGGGGATTATATAGAGATACAGTCCAGGTTCAACAAGTCCGACTGGTCGGCCATGGTGCAGTCCAATGACTGGAGCTACACGAACACATCAAGTTTCATGGATTGGACAAAAGTGACCGGATATATCGGCGGCTCACTTGTGTACGGGCAGGAACCGGCGGCAGTCCAGACGGCGCTTATCGCGGTAACGGTGCTGACGTATCCCAATCCCGCAAGCCAGTCAAAAGGCGGCGTGACAATAAAATATACTATCAGCGCACCGGTTACGGTCAAGAGCGGCGATACCGGGATATCGGATCCGTCGGCGTCGGTCGACATCCAGTTGTTCACGGCAAGCGGCAGGCTAATCTGGGAGAAGAAATTGACCGGCGCGCCGAATGTCTCGACAGGGGAGCACGCAACGCAGTGGAGCATGGCGGGGAATTCGACGCTTGCCACCGGCATCTACACGCTGAAAGTTTCCGTAACATCGAACGGCGCCACCAGCAGCGGCTACTCGAGGATGATAATTACAAAATAGCAAAAATCAAAGCGAGGCAAAGATGAAACGGACGACCGTAAGCGCCGCGGTTCTGGCACTTACCCTTATCGCCTGCGTGAATGCAGCCGCGGCCGATAAGCAATACGCTTACGCCCTGGATTATTCGGCAATACCCGCCGACATACTGAAGAGGCAGATAACCATAAGCGTATCGGTTGGCACGGCCGCATCGTGCAATGTAACGGCCGACGGCGCGGCAATACCGGACAATTACGACCCGGTTGCAGGCACATGCTGGTTTTCCCTTACACAGACGGCATCGAGCCTTGTGGTGACCGCGGTGAACTGGACCGCGGGCGGCACCGGCGCCGCAACCAAGGTGACACTTTTAAACAACAAAAAATGGGCATACTCTTTTACTTTTGACGACGGGTATGCAACGGACTATACTGTGGACTACCCTATGTTTTCTGCCATGAATTTAAGGGCCGGTATGGCCATAGTTACCAGCTGGATCGGCAACGGCAACTATATGAGCAGGACCCAGCTTACCGCGCTCTATAACGCGGGATGGTCCGTTTTCAACCACTCGACCAGCCACCCGCAGAACACAATAAATTGTTCAAATCTGGCAACTTACGTGGGCGCGGCAAAGACCACTCTCGAATCGTGGTTCCCGAACAATTATAAAAATATATATTATGTATATCCTTATCTTGAAACGGATTATGAAACGTGCCTTTCAACGGCAGGGTATGTCCACGGGGCCGAAGGGGTCGACGGCCTTAATTACGCGGACAATTTCACCTCCACCAATTTCTTCAGCCTTTACAGGCACGGACTGTACGCATCGGTAACATCGGCCCAGGCAAATGGCTGGGCCGACGCGGCCGCTGCCAGCACAAGGCCGGCGTGGATGATAACATTCACGCATATGACTTACTCCGGCAGCAGCACACCTGGCACATACGACACAAACGAAGCAACGCTTTCGGCCCACATAAACTACGTTTATAACACCTACGGCGACGGCGGGACATCGAAGAACATGTGGTTCGCCCCATCGGATGAAGTGCTTTCATATCTTTTTACAAGGCAGTATCTTGTAATAAATACGGTGACGGCGCCGACGCCGACAAGGACGCCGGTTTCGACAAGTTCGGCATCCCCTACAAAGACAAATCCGCCCACCATGACGGCAAGCCCTTCGGCAACTCCTGCAGCGCCCACATCTACATTCACACGGTCTTCGACCCCGACATTCACGCGCACCAATTCTTCCACTCCCACGTCCACGCCGACTTCGACAAACACGTCATCAGCGACTTCGACAAACACGGCATCAGCGACTTCGACAAGCCAGGCATCACCGACTTCGACAAGCTCGGCAATCCCGACTTCGACAAACACGGGGGTTCCGATTGCCACATTTACTTCCACAGCCACGACAATTCCGCCGGCCCCGACATTTACCGACACTTCCACGCCGGTCCTTCCCACGGCGACCAATACCCGGTCCGCAACATTTACTTTCACGCCGGAGCCGAGCGGGACTTTTACCACGCCGCCCACAAAAACATTCACGGCGGTCGATACTTTCACTCCGGTTAACACGGCGACACTCACGCCCGTTGCAACGCCGGCATTTACCCGGATTTCAACAGCCTCTGCAACACCTGTTTCGACAAGCTCGGCGGTTCCCACTTCGACAAGTTCCCCGACAGACACAGTGACCTTGACTGAGACCGAATCCGTGCCTTACCCGACATTTACCGCGACGGCCGGCGCCACGGGTGCGGTGTTTAAAATAACCGTCAATGAGGTCTATCCCAACCCGTGCGACCCCAGGCTTTACGATCTTGCCTTCAGCGTGGGCGCGGATAAAAACATCAGGTCGTTCGGCCTGAAAATATTTACCGCGGCATTCAGGCTGGTGAGGGATATAAGCGTAAGCACAGGCGCTTCATCCGAAAAAAACACCGTAACGATGGACCGCGGATATCTGACCGGCCTGGCAAGCGGAACCTATTATTACGTGATGTCCGCGGTTTCCGACGACGGTTATTCGGCAATAAGCAAGCCCGGATGCGTTTTAATATTGAACAGATAGGCTTTTTACAACGCCTGACCGTGAACCTTCAAATCTTGATTTATTGCCCCAAATAAATTATAATAAGGCAAATAAACCAAAGGGAACACGGTGAACATGAAACTTACCACCATAAAGGACATAGCAAAAAAACTCGGGATAGACCACTCCACCGTTTCCCGCGCCATCCATAACGAACCGGGCGTTAGCGCCGTCACCAAACGCAGGGTCATGGAAATGGTAAAAGAGATGGATTATGTGCCCAACATGGCGGCAAGGAGCCTGGCCGGCGTCAAATCCAACACAATAGCCGTGGTTACCTATTCCTATTTTTCCACATTTGCCGTTGAGCTCATGAGGGGCATCGAGGCTGAAATGCTCAAGACCAGTTACGAAATGCTCTATTATTCCACCAGCAGGTACACTTTTATAGGCACCACGGGCAGGGATGAATATATCTATGAAAAGATACTGAATGAAAAAAAGGCCGACGCGCTCATCGTATTTTCCGGGATATTGTACGGAAGAAAGGACATCACCGAGCGCTACAAAAAAGCGGGCATACACCTGGTATTCATAGAAGGCAGGGATACCTGGGGAAGCAGGGTCCATTACGACAACGTCGGCGCGGCGATCATGGCGGTGAGGCATTTGCTGGAAAAGAACAGGAAGAAGATCGGACTGCTGACGGGAAACACCACGGACGTGCAGAGCTTCAAGGAAAGAAAGATAGGTTATCTTAAGGCTTTCAGGCCCGCCGACAGGAAGGCGGCGGCCGCGAATATATTCGAGTTCACCGAAGACACGCCGGAGATGGCAATTTCCGCCCTTAATTTTTTCATACGCAACAGGATCGACGCGGTCTATGTCTCCGCCAGCGACGAATTCGCCCTGCGCCTGCTAAAGGAAGCCGGAAAAGCCGGGCTGCGCGTGCCCGAGGATATGGCGATAGTGGGGCAGGACGACACAATAACATCGTTCGCGGCCGATATTACAACCATAAGGCAGCCTATAATAGAGATGGGAAAAAAAGCGGTGGAGATTGCCGTCCGCGCGCTGGACGGGAACGACCTGGCGCTTAAGGATGAAATTTTCTATCCGGAATTGATCGTCAGGAAAACGACGTAATATATTTTCACCCGGCACAAATTTATTTTAATGATCACCGGCGTAAAAAATCAACATTTAACTTGACAACGCTATTTTTATAAACTATATGGTGGTATGGAGACGTTTAACAAGATTGAAACAGACTTAAAGGGTTCCGGGCCTTTTATTCTAAAAAATTAAATAACCCCACTTTATACAGCCAAAAAACCGCATCCATCCGTGCTTTTTTATTTTTTAATTATTTTATTGGTTTAATTGCATTAACTGTCTCCGTGAAAGGGTGTTGTTATGAATAGAACCCTCAGGGTCCTGATCATTGATGATTCCGAACCGGACGCTTTGCTTATAGTAAACGAATTAAAAGAGAACGGTTTTGAGCTGTCCTGGCTGCGTGTTGACACTCTGGAACAGCTCAAGCAGGCGGTGGAAAATAATGCGTGGGACATAGTCATAGCCGATTACATAATGCCGCAGTTCTCGGCCGTGGATGTCATCAATTACATGAAAAGGAACAGCCCCGGTTTACCCATTGTGGTTGTCTCCGGCATGCTGTCAAATGTTATAGCTCCCGAACTGATAAACGCGGGCGCCAATGATTTCATAGAGAAAGACCAGCTTCCCAGGCTGGTGGCGGTGGTTAAGCGAGAAATCAAGCAGTCCGCGGGCAGGCAAAATGATACGGCGGCGCCTGTGGAAAATAACGGTGAAAAGAGCGCGATACCCGGAAAGATAAGGCCATACATGACCCTTAAGAAGCGCTTCGGCATCATATTTCTCTCAATTATGTCTGCTCAGGCGGGGATAAAACATCCTTAACAGCCGTCTTTGCGGCGCTGACCCTCCAGGGTTTTGTTGCCGTTCTAATTCTTCTTTGCGGATACGCGGTATTTAACCTGTTATTAATCCCCATTAATAACGTTAAAATGGCCGTGGTGCGCATGCTTTCCGGCGACCTGGAGACCCTTGTTCCTGTAAAACAATTCGATGAAATGGGGAAATTGATATACGCTATCGACCTGATGAAAATACGCGTAAAGTCAAAGATGAAAAAGATCTTGACCGAGATAAACGACAGGCAGCTTGCGGAAGAGACAATGCAGGCCCTGCATTTGAAACTAACGCGCTGGGTGGCGGAGCTTGACATGCGGACCCATGAAATTACGCTTTTGAACCAGATGGGGAAAATGCTCATGTCCAGCAAGACCATAGAGGAATTCAACGTCGTGACACTGCGCTATGCGGAACAACTTTTTCCGGACGGCAACGGCGCCGTGTATATGTACAACAAATCCGGGAAATTCATGGAAGCCGTATGCTCATGGGGGAAGGAACCCATTGAGCACAGTTTTGTCCCGGAAGAGTGCTGGGGACTGCAGCGGGGGCGCCTTTACGCCACGGATATGCTCGAGAACTCGAATATCCTGTGCGGGCATATAAAGGCCCGGGACGCAGACAGGAGCATGCTGCGTTCGATCTGCGTGCCAATGACTGCCAGGGCCGAAACCCTCGGGGTGTTCCATGTAAGGTATGAACAAAAATCCGGGCCAAACAGCGCTTTCAGCGCGCAGAGAAAATTCGCCATGGAACAGCTTGCGGGGACGGTGGCCGAATACATAACACTCTCGTTTTCAAATTTGAAGCTGCGTGATTCGCTCAATCAACTTTCCATGCACGACTCCCTCACCGGCCTTTTTAACAGGCGTTACATGTCTGATTCTTTTAACAGGGAAATATACCGGTCCAAAAGGCACAATATATCATTCGGCGTGATAATGATAGACGTCGACATGCTGAAAAAATTTAACGACGGTTACGGACACGACATGGGGGACATGGTGCTGGTAAAGATAAGCAGGATAATAAACAACTCCATAAGGCTTGAGGATATAGCGTGCAGGTACGGCGGCGATGAGTTCCTGATCATCATACCGGGGACCGACGCGGACGGGACATATAAATGCGCTGAAAGGATATTGCAGGAAGCGGGAAAACTGCATATCAAGAACAAGGGGGTGCTGATAAACGACGGCATTATGGTTTCCATCGGGATGTCCATCTTCCCCGTTAACGGGTCCACGGTGGAGCAACTGATAAAAACGGCGGACAACGCAATGTATAAGGCAAAAAGCTCGGGAAGGAACTGCATGATATTGAGCCGGGAAACAACCGCCGCGCAGGATTCGCTGCAATGAAGGAAAACGGCGCGCCGGATTTTCCCCGCGTATTGAACGATAAGGAGGCGCTCTATGAACCATGATTTTAAGTCTTATGAGGAGATTAAAAAATTTTTCCTTGGGGCCTGCCAGGTGCACGACCCGTGCTGCGTGATTCTCTTCCACAATCAGAGGCAGACGGTGCACCGCCTGCTGGCCGAGACGGCGGCAGAGACGGGCAGGACGCTTATTGACCAGGACCTTTCAGTGCTGCCGCTCAATGAATTCGGGTGCGTGAAGTTTGACGGAACGGTGTCGTCCTGGCTCTCCGGGGCCATGAAAGACGTGAACGGCAAGGGATATATAGTTTATCTCAGGGAATATCACCTGTCCCCGGTAAAGATACAGTCGGACATATTGAACGCCCTCATAGAAAAATCCGTCGAGGGCGTCCCTTTCCCGAAAAACACGCTTATAGTGCTCGGGGTGCGCAGGGAAGATGAAAATGCCGAAGGGCTGACACATACACATATAGTAAAATTTTTTGAATGACCGCGGATCAAAGGGGGCGCGTATGAAACACACCCGGAACCTGCATTCCGTCGACTCCGGCAGGCTTATAAAGGACCGGCACCGGATAAAAAGCATCGTAAAGAATTGCGTGCGCAACAACGCGCAGTTGAAGGTGATCAATGCCGTCATGTTTTTTGACGAGGGCCATCCCGGATACGAGGCTGTTTTTGACGAATTGATAGAGGCCTGCGACGGTGCGGGCGTGGATATAATCATAAAAGAGATGGACGAAGTGGAACTGTTGCCGTACGATCTTAAAAAAGAGAGGAATACGGCGGATTTTAAAGAACTGTAAAATCACGCCGGGACTCAATAAAAATCATTGCCTTTGGCGGCGTCGGTGATAAAATATGACCATATTAATTTTTTAAAACGCTTCAGGAGGTTTTATCTTGAGCAAAAAGAAAACTACCGGGCAGGCAGAGCCGAAAGGTAATATATTTTTCAGGGCGCCGAAGTGGCGGAAAGAATTTGAGGAACTGCGGAAGATAGTGCTTTCCTGCGGGCTGACCGAGGAAATGAAGTGGGGATGGCCGTGTTACTCCATTCAAAAGGACAATATTGTATTAATACACGGGTTCAAGGAATATTGCGCTTTGTTGATGTTCAACGGAGCGCTGTTAAAGGACCCTGAAGGCATCCTTATACAACAGACCGAGAATGTCCAGGCGGCGAGGCAGATACGCTTCACAAACGTCGGGGAAATAATAAAGATGAAAACCGTGCTGAAAGACTATATTAACAGGGCCGTTGAGGCTGAAAAAGCGGGGTTGAAGGTAAAATTAAAAAAGACATCGGACTACACAATACCCGTGGAATTTCAGGAAAGATTGGATAAAAACGCGGCCCTGAAAACAGCTTTTTACGCGTTAACGCCCGGAAGGCAGAGGGCGTATCTCTTTTATTTTTCCCGGGCAAAACAATCCGAGACCAGGAAAGCAAGGGCTGAAAAATACCTGGAACAGATCCTGGACGGGAAGGGACTCGATGATTAGAAAAGAAGGTGGGAGCAATTGTTGCGTAAGAAAAATTATCCGTTAAAAATCCTGTTGTTGTTCATTTTTATGGTTTTGCCGCGATTCTGTCGGGCCGCCGATAGCGGCGTGGTCTTGAAAATAGCCGCCGAAAACCATTACGGCGACCTGGGCGATCTGGAGGTTGCTTTCGTTGTGACGGGAATAAATCATGACGACAAGGATGAGGAAAAGAGATTGACCGATCTCATTTTTAACAGGGATAAATGGGCCAAGTCTTTTACCCTCAACGGAAAACCTGTGGAATGCGAAAATATCGGTTTTGCCTCAGGCCCGGGCAAGGACAGCGAAAGTCTTAATTTTTATTTCATGCCCGGCGGCCCAGGAAAAAAAGAGCTGGTAATGACAATAAACGGTTATACCGGCAGGCTTGACTTTGATTATGAGCCCGGGTCGAATATCGCAATACTTAACATGACCGATAACGAGGCTTTCTTTGACAAAGAAGGGTCGGCCGGCATAAGCTGGGCTGCCTATTACATTAAAAACGAGACAATAAAATGCGATTTGAACGGCAATACCATTGATCCCGGCATTGACGGCGGAAATGCCGTTGAAGGTTTGACGATCGGCGCCATTCCTTATGATGCGCTGGCAACCGGAAGCAATGAGCTTTTCATAAACTGCCTGGATTACAAAGGCGATACCATGGCCGTGAAAGCTGTTTTTTATTATTTCCCGGACCACAAAGTCAAACTTGGCACAAATTTCAATTATTTCATCGGCGACATGGGCTCAAAAAGAGGCCCTCATTATGATGTGAAAACAATAAACGACGATTTAAGGATAGACAACTCAAAATCCCTTGATATCTGGACCTATACCTGCGGCCACGGCTTGCTTTCGTCGAGGCCTTTCAGGTATTACACAAACATTGCAACGGTCAGGGAAGGCAAATCAGGTTTTATTGTCATTAGTGGCTACACACATTTGCACCAGCCGTTAAAGACAGAGGGCAATGATGAAAACAAAGGCAAGGAAATAGATCTTTATATTTATAAATGACGGACAAGAACCGGGGGAATTCATGCGCAAAGTGGTTGTATTGGGTTCCACGGGTTTTGTGGGGCGGCGGCTCACGCAGGCTCTTGTCCAAAAAGGCTTCGGTGTGCGCTGTTCGGTGCGCGATCCATTAAAGGCCGCTGAAATCCTTCCAAAAGAATGCGAGATAATTCCCGGGGATATTTCGGATGAAAAATCCATGTTTGACGCCGTAAAAGGCGTGGAAGCGGTTTATGTCAGCATTCATACTTTGAGGGCGCAGCCCAAAAGCATGTCCGGTGAGAGTTTTGTGGACACGGAGATAAGGGGACTCGGTTACCTGGTAAAGGCATGCCTCGACTGCGGAGTCGGCCGTATAATTTATGTGACACAACTTGGCGCCGCGCCGGACGCCGAACTTTTATGGGCAAGGGGCCGCTGGAAAGCCGAACAATTGCTCTTAAAAAGCGGGCTTAACGCCACTATCCTGCGGCCGGGCCAGATAGTCGGGAAAGGCGGGGGAGGATTTGGCAGGATGATGGCGCAGGCGGGAAAAAGATTTGCGATAGTGCCGGGCAGCGGAAAACAAAAGTACCAGAACATCGCGGTTGACGACCTTGTTTATTATCTCACACAGGCGCTTGACGAGCCGGGGACATACGGCAAAGCCTTTGATGTGGGATCCGACGAAATACTGACATATAACGAAATGATAGACATTGCGGCCCGCGTAATGGGCAAACCCGCGCCGATCAAGATACACTTGCCGCTATTTTTGTTAAAACCGTTTGCGCCGTTCCTGGAGCGGGCTATAAAACTTCCCAAAGGCTCATTTGGAGACCTCATCAAAGGCATGGAGACGGATTATACCGGGGACACGCAGGCAATAAAGGCAATAATTCCATATAAGCTTCTTAACTATGAAGATGCGGTCGGAAAAGTTTTGAAGGATTGAACGGCAATCGACACGATTCATTATAAAAAGGAGAAAAATAACATGGA
>Ga0181535_10003035_pt1 | contig 19856 bp, 13 predicted proteins | sample PEATcosm2014_Bin_44_FD_119774 | JGI IMG/M metagenome (GOLD analysis project Ga0181535, IMG submission 119774) | Peatland microbial communities from MTU Mesocosm Facility, Houghton, MI, USA - PEATcosm2014_Bin17_30_metaG | ecosystem: Environmental > Terrestrial > Soil > Wetlands > Peat | place... | reverse complement strand
TGTCGTGCGCGCTCGCCAAAAACGCGTAGCATGAGCCCAGGCTCGTCCCCAGCACGCCGAAGTGTTCGTACCCCTGCTCCTCCAGCCAATCAATGCAGCAGCGAATATCCACCACCGCCTGCCTGCAGGCCGAAATCGTCCGCCCAATATTCGCGCTCACCGCATAGTCCGACCGCTCCAGCTCATGCGGCCGCCGAATATCGTGGTACGGCTTCGACAGCCGCAGTGCCGACACGCCAAACCGATTGAACATCGTGCACAGTGCATTATGGCCAAACGCATCCGCATTCCACTGCGGCAACACCACAATCGCCTGCTTCGGGCGCTTGGGGTCCTTGTGCGCGGGAGCCGGATACCACCGCGCATTCACCAAATCGTTTTCAGGGTAAGGCGTTCGCTCCGGCGATGTGAAACGAAGAAACTGCGCTTTCTCGATTCTTCCTGCCGCGGCCAGTTCGCGAATCTCCGCTTCCTGCGCCAGCGTCTCCGGCCGCACGTTGGTCGGAAACAGCATCGGGTGCCGCTCTTCCAATCGAAAATCCGTCGGACGCTCATAAGAAAAAAACACATCGCTGTTCCGAATGAGCAGTTGATTGATGCGCACCATCGCGGCTTCCGCGTCCGCATCGTCCCGCACGCTCTCTGGACTCGGCACAGCTGCACCAAATCCATGCGCCACGAGGAACGGCTCAACCCACTCGAATCCCCATTCGAGCGGCCGCACCACCCGATTTTCATCGCGCGTCGTGAGCCGGTATTCCCACTCGTACATCCAGCGCGCGTATCTCTTTTTCAACATGCTTTGTCATCAATTTTATCAGTGCACGCGCGTCTCGGTATGCTTCGGGGACCACCTGTGTCTCTCAGTAACACCGGTATCGACGGAGGGAGCAGAGGCCTTCAGGCCTCTGAATGGATCACACGAGAAGGTCGGGCTTCAGCCCCGGAGGTCGCTCTTCAGAAGCTTCAATCAGAACGAAAATGGGTGCCCCAGGTCTGGATTCTCAGACCTGGGAAAGCACGAACCTCAACCACACCGATTCACCGGCTCCAATCACACAACCAGCTTAGCCCCGCGCTTCAACCCAAAATACTCGACCGCCAGCCATCCCAAACTCAACAGCGAAATCACCGCAATAATCCCCTGCGAAATCGCGCAATAGAGGCACCACACCAGTAGATCGAACTCCTCAATGAACGTAAGGCGCAGCGCGAAAATCAATCCAACCAGCGCGGCCGCATGCAGCAGAAACCGCTGCCGCGTCAACGCCAGTACGGCCAGCGCCAGATACCCCACAATCCCGATCGCCGCAACCGGAACACGCCCCACCACAGCGAAAGGACTGTGATTCACCACGCCGCAGTCCCATTTCTCATTGATGGAGCAAGGCTCCGTAGCAGTCGAGTAGTGAACCTGCAAAGCCAGCACCGAAACCACCGCGCCAGCCACGGCCAGAATCGCAATCACGAAACGCATCATCTCATCTCTCATGGTAGGGCATTACCATGAACCCATGCCTCCCGCCGGTCATGAGGTCCCGCGCATCGCCTTCTTCGGCGGAAGTTTTGACCCGCCCCATCGCGGCCATCTCACCATCGCGCGCGCCGCACAAACCGCGCTCTCGCTGGACACTGTCCTTTTCGCGCCCGTTGGTGCGCAGCCTCTCAAGCCCGATGGTTCAACCGCCAGCTTCGAAGACCGCGTTGCCATGACGCGCCTCGCGATATCCGGCGAGCCAAACTTCGCTCTCTCCCTCGCCGACTCACCCAAGCCGGCCAACGCGCCAAAATTCAACTACACAATTGACACGCTGCTCGCCCTCAAGCAGGAACTCCCCGAGCACGCCACACTTTTCTGCCTTATGGGCGCCGACTCGTTCCTCGCTCTCCGTCGCTGGCATCGCGGTGCCGAAATCCCGTTCATCGCGCCCCTCATCGTCGCCTCACGTCCCGGTCAGAACCTGGAAGACCTCGCCGACGCCCTCCCCGCAGGCCTCTCCCTCGAACCCTGCTTCTCCTCACAAAGTGCCACCCCCGCCATCGAACTTCGAACGTGCACACTGCACAACGCCACGGGCGCTACCGCCCCCTTTCACCTCCTCCCCGGCCTCTACATCGACATCAGTGCCACAGCCATCCGCGAAGAAGTGCACAGCGAGGTCGCGCGCATCCCCGCCGGCGAGGGCCACCACAGCGACCTCCCCGACGCAGTCTTCGATTACATAGCCGCCCACAACCTCTACCGGTGAGCAGCAGTTCAGAGTTCTTAGTTCGCAGTTCACAGTCCCCTCAGTGTCTTAGTCACCTGGTCCCGACTCCAGTTCAATCCCCAGAAGCTGCGCCCTGAGAACTACGAACTAAGAACTCTGAACTAGGAACTTTTCGCTGCTACCATGATCTATGGAGACCAATTCCCTCGAATGACCACCCCCCAGGCGCACGAACACACGCGCATCCTCGTCCAGGCCGCCGCCAAAGCTTGTGAAGACAAAAAAGGCGAAGACACCCGCATCCTCGAACTCGATCCTATCGATTCCGGCCTCTCCGACTTTTTCCTGATCACGTCCGCCCTCAACGATCGCCAGGCCCAGGCCATTGCCGACGAAATCGAATTCACCCTCAAGCGCGATTACGGCGTGTACGCCACCTCCGTCGAAGGCCGCCGCCAGGGTGACTGGATCCTCCTCGACTACGTCGACTTCGTCGTCCACGTCTTCCGCGCCGAACGCCGCGCCTTCTACGACATCGAGCGCCTGCGCAAATCCGCCCGCCCCCTCACGCCCGCCGAGTTCGACGCTGAACTCAAAGCCGCCCTGGCCGCCAAAACCCGCGCCACTCGCGCTAAGATCGTGATCCCCGGGGAAGAGTCTTCGTCGCCGGGGCGGAAATCCTCATCCAAGCCTGCCCCGACGTCCAGCCCAGCGCCTAAACCAAAGAAGGCGACCGCAAAGGCTCGCAAGGCCCCCAAACCCGCTCCGGCAAAGAAACCAGCAACCCTGGCAGGGAAGAAGTCGACTGCAAAGAAATCTTCCGCGACCAAACCCCGACCTAAGAAATAACCATCCGACTCCACACAGCGCGTCCTCGATTCAACTCCTCACAATCCCCGCCCTCCGTCCAGCGTTCTCCACGCTCCGTAAATTTCCCAGCCCAAATGCAAAGCGGGGGCTCGCTTTCGCGAGTCCCCGCCCCTATCTACGAGCTATGTTCGCTTAGAACGTGAAGTGCGCTCCCAGACGAATGTTCCGGCTGAGCTGGTACAGATACGGCTTCGCGTACTGGCTGTTCTCCGTGATCGGCCCAGTCAGGTTGTTGCTGCTGTTCATGTCCAGAAGGTAGTTGTAAGGAGTCATGGCAGCTGCATAGTATGCCGGACCATCAAAAAGGGTGTGGCCTCCGGGGGCGATGTAGTTTGAGGCGTAACCCGAATCGATCTGCTGGCCATACGATGTCACTGAGTGCTGGTTCAGCAGGTTGGTGAAGGTTGCATCGAAGGAAAGGGCCTTTGACTCCCCGACCTTGTAGGTCTGCTTCAGGTTAAAGTCCGTGTCGAGATAGGCTGGTGTGCGCTTCACATAAGGAGCGCTCGCGGTAATCGCACCGGAGTTCGGATCCTGGGTGACATCGATCCACTTACCGCGATTGACAATGTCCGTCGGGAACCCGCCTGGGAATGCAAATCCTGCATCGATGTAGCTTGTCAGAGGACTGCCGCTATAAGCCGATTGGAAGATGCCGAAGTCGGTCGCGAACTTCCGCAACCATGGCAGATCGTAATAGACATAGCCCTTCACCGCATTCGGGCGATCCGTCGGCAACAAGCCGCTCGAAGAACCGCCAAAGGCGTTCCACGAGAAGAACGGCTCATCGAAGGACCGGCTATTGTTCGGTGCGTTACGGCCGCCGCCGCCGTCTGCCACATCCGAGCTAGTCAGCCCGGTGTAGTTGCCGCGCAGGTGGCTGTAGGTATACGAAACCATACCCATCCAGTGCTGTGCCACTCCTTTGGTCAGGCGGAATTCCAAGCCGTCGTAGCTGCGGGCCGCAGGAATCGTCTTGTTCGGCGGGCATCCGGCCGAGCAATCCGGCGGGGCGCCATACAGGAAGTTGTAGAAGTTCGTAAACGTGCTGTTCACGCCCTGCCCAGGATTCACAATTACGAACGTCTCGCCGATTGCAGGGTTAAAGATAGCCGAATCCTCGATGACATGGTCCAATCGTCTGCGATCCCAACGCGCCTCAAACGCAAAGTTGGGTGATAGTTGATAGTCCACGCCGAAGGTCGAGTCGTGTTGCGCGTATGGCTTCAACCCAGGCGCTGTGCCTTCCTGCGTCGTGCTGCAGGTCGAGCAGGTCGTCGGGAACGCACGCAGGTTCTGGTTTTCCAGGAAGGTCAAACCAGCCGGCGCTGCGCCGGCGAAATTGGCCTGACTGGTTGAATCGGGACCCACGCAATACCGGTTGTTCGCATTGAACGCCGGCAGAATGTTCGCGACGCTCGGCTCCATCAGCGCATACCAGCATTCCTGCCAATATTGGCCGCCGTAGGAGCTGATGGCCACGTTCAGCTTCATCTGGTCGTAGTACTCGCCGTAGCCGCCGAAGATCTTCATCTTCCCGTTCTTGAAGACATCCCAGGCAGCGCCGATACGCGGAGCAATCTTGTCGCCCCATCCAAAGTTGATAGGCTGCGTGATCTTCGCGGTAGCCGGCTGATTCTCGGCCGGCAGGTACTCACGCTCCACACGCAGTCCGTAGTTGATCGTGATGCCCTTTCCGATCGTCCAGGCATCCTGACCATAGAACCCGTGATTGAATCCGACTGCAGCGCCGCCGCTGCCAAAGTCATTCACGTTGACAGTTCCGTAGGTCCCAACGCAGCCGGCTGTGTATCCGGTCTCCGCTTCGACCGTCGCACAGTTGGCCGCACCAACCGGCCCCTGCGGCGCGTAGGGATTCGACACACCAGGCCAAACTTCGATGAGCGGTGCGTTATAGCCCTGGAAGATATAGTTCGAGTTCCGGTGCAGCTGATATCCGAATTTGACGTTGTGTGTTCCACCCCTCCCTGCATGGAACCACGCCATGTCGGCGTCGAACTGGATCGCCTTGTTCGAATTGAAGTGCGTGTAGTTGCTGTCCAGCGCCTGATTCAGAAAGCCTGTGGTCTCGGCCAGGGCTGGGGGCAGCGGAGCGCCCGTTGTGTCGGTCGTACCCGCGCCGTTGTCCTCAAACAGGTCGATTGCCCCTGCCGTCGGGAACCCATAGTCGTGGTAGTTCTCGAAGTAATATCCAAATCTCGCTGTAGCCACAAGGCTGTTCGTCAGCGTGATGTCGGCGCCGGTGTTCAACGTGAGATTTGGAGCCGAATAGCCCAGCGTGTGCGCGTAGGTGGACGGCGCAACAAAACTGCCCGTGCAGCTCAACGACGCCCCCAATCCCGAGCAGCCCGTAATTGTGTTGTAGTAGCCCTGAACCGAATCCTCGGACGGGTCGCCACCAGATGCAGGCAGGTTCTCACCGTTCTGCTTCTGACCTTGGTAGAGCCACGACGCAAAGACTCGCACCTTCTCCGAAGCTTCGGCATCGATGCGGGCGTTGCTATAAAACGTGTGAGTGTTCTGGCTAAAAGGAACTTTTCCGAGACCGCCGCCCTGGGCAGCCGTTCCATAGTTCAGAAACTCCTCATACGCATTGAACTCGGGATTGAAGCCTGCGAACAAAAAGATGCGGTCCGCGAGCTTGCTATAGAGCTTATCTGCAATTACCTTCGGGAAAAGTCCCAACAGCGGTCCGCCAATCGTCCCGCCGGGAAAAAAGTCACTGCTCTTCGGCCGGACTGGCTGATAGTTCTGATACGTCGGATCGATGGCACCCCAGCTTGTCGTCGTGCCGCTCGAGCTTGGGTCGTAACGCGAATACCCGTTCGGCGATCCGTTCATTGCCTCGTTCTGCAAGCTTGCGAACACCGACCCGTGCCAGTGGTTCGTGCCCTTATCCATGATCACGTTGACCACGCCGCCCAGCGCGCCACCATATTCGGCTTCTACGCCAGAGGTCTTCATCTGTACTTCCTGGATGAAATCCATCGGAACATTCGTGTGCGAGTAGCCGCCGATAATGTTGGCAGTTTCCTGCCCTTCCACAAGGTAGGAGTTCTCTGAGTCAGCGCCGCCGCCGATCGAGAATCCAAACGATCCGCCGTTCGAGCCGTTGCCCGGCGACGTGGATCCGCTGCCGTTGCTCAACATGCCGCTGCCTTCGAGAGGCTCGTTGCGGGCTGCGGGTGCAAACTGAATGACCGACTGGAACGATGTGCCGTGTGGAATATCCTGCAACGTCTCCTGCGGAATATTCGTCAGCGTCGTCGTGGTCGTCTCGTCGATCATCGGACCTTCGGTCCTCACCTCAACGATCGTGTCGACCCCGCCTACCTTCAGAGGAAGATCGATCGTCGGCAGATGGCCGACTTCAAGCATCACGTTTTCCCGCTTCAGCGTCTGGAAGCCCTGCGCCTTCACCAGAATCGTGTAATTGCCCGGCGGCAGGTTCGCAAAGCGATAGTAGCCCGCGGCGTCCGTCACAACTTCCTTCGAGCCCACAAGTGTCGGCGTCGTCACCGTCACGCTCGCGCCGGGAACCACAGCCCCCGACGGGTCCTTCACCGTGCCCTGCATACCGCCTGTCGTTTCCTGCCCGTAAACCGATTGCTCAATCGTGGTCGCTGTGAATCCCAGGGCAAGCGCGAGGCCGAACCAAACTGCCAGCCCTTGCAAACGGATAAATCGCATTGAACTCCTCCAAATTGAAAAGAACCGGAAGCCCAGAGTAGGGAACTCCTCGATCCAGGTAATTTGCCGTGCGTACCCGTCTGTGGGATAGAGCGGTTCCGCGACTCATTAGCGTAAAGCGTTCAGGCATTCAGGACAAAAAACGAGGTCGGCTCTCGACTATCGGATCGCACCCAACCACAACCTGAAGAAAGCAGAGGACTACTTGCCTAACATCAGTGCATGACTGTTGCCAATCACACAAAATGGTGCAAACAATCTGCTCCCACCTCAAAATACGTGACTTAGGTCACGTCACCAAACTGGCCCAAAATGCAGATTATATGAAAATCAGAATAAACTTCGTCGAATATTCAAAAAACAGTTTGTACCTCTCGTTTTTGGGGAATTCCCCTACAAATTCCTCGATCAAGCTTTCACCGTGCGTTATCCTCCTTCCAAATGAACGTCACGCTCGCACACATCGGTGCCCGTTTCGCTGCCAACGACCCGTTCCAGACCCTCACGGCCCAGTATCTCGAGCGGTGTTCTAACTTCCTGCCATGCAAGGATCAGGCCTTCAAAACCGAGGATGCCTTCTTCACCTGGCTGGAGCGCCAGCACACCAGAACCGCCGCCGTCCCAGTCCTGCTCGATACCCGCGGCCGCCCCATGACCTCCGAATTCTTCGCCGCTTGGCTTGCCGCACACCGTCAGGACGGCTTTCAGCACATCGTCTTCGCCATCGGTCCGGCCAGCGGCTGGTCCGCTGCCGCGCTACCTCGTGCCAAAGTCCTGCTCTCCCTCGGCTCCTTCACCCTCGCCCACGCCCTCGCCCGCCTCGTCCTCGCCGAACAACTCTACCGCGCCTGCACAATACTCACCGGCCACCCCTACCACACCGGCCACTGAACAGGCGACGGGAGCAGATGACAGATTTCGGATGGCAGATGGCAGTCCGCAGCCCAACCCTTGGACGGCAGCATCTGCAATCGACTCTTCATGTCTGACGGAACCCCGGGTTTCTGTCAGCTGTAAACTGTAATCTGTCATCTGCAATGACCGAATCCCGCAAAGGCCTCATCCTCATTAACACCGGCCCCGGCAAAGGCAAAACCACTGCTGCCCTCGGCACCGCCCTGCGCGCGGTCGGCAATGGCATGCGCGTCCTCATCCTCCAGTTCCTCAAAGGTTCCTGGCACTACGGCGAGCTCGACGCCGTCCTCGCCCACGCGCCCAACTTCGTCCTTAAACAAATGGGCCGAGGCTTCGTCAAAGTAGGCGGCGCCGAAACCGACCCCGAAGACATCCGCCTCGTCGAGGCCGCCTGGGCCGAAGCCCGCGAAGCCATCCTCTCCGGCGAGTGGGACCTCGTCATCCTCGACGAAATCAACTACGCCATCAGCTACGGCATGCTCGCGCCCGAGCAAGTCGCCGAAACGCTCCGCGCGCGTCCCGAAATGGTCCACGTCATCCTCACCGGCCGCAGTGCGCATCCTTTATTAGTCGAACTCGCCGACACCGTCACCGAAATGCGCGAAGTCAAACACGCCTACCAAAAAGGCATCCTCGCCCAGCGCGGCATCGAATACTGAGATGGTTGTCAATCCTACGCTCCCGGTTCCCCTGTGCGATCAGCTTCCCGCCTCCCGGAGGGAGGCTGTGAAAGTAGCCCAGGGCAGAGCAAAGCGCCGCCCTGGGTGAACGTCCCCTTTTCCGCATCGCGCGCCCCGTAGGGGGCGCTGTGACCCCTTGTTCCCTGGTCCCTGTCTCGTCTTTTGCGGTCCAACCCCGCAAGACTCCGTCTCGCCAGCGTTCTACACTTGTCAGCCAGGAGGAAGAATCGTGCGCCCGCGCAATTTGTTCCTCGTCGCTCTTTTCGCCGCCCCCTGCCTCTCCGCGCAGCAGCCGCCACCCCCTCAGCCCACCACCCCCAACATCCAAATCAATGTGAATCGCGTGTTAGTTCCAGTCGTGGTCCGCGACAAGCAGGGACGCACCGTCGACAACCTGAAGCAGGAAGACTTTCAAGTCCTGGATGAGGGCAAGCCGCGACCCGTCTCCGGATTCACCGTAGAGCGGAGTGGAACAAATGAAAGCGCGGCTGCGAACACGACCGAAAGCAACCAGAGCTCCCCGGCTCCCGCGAGCGCTGCGCTGCAATCGTCCACGCTGCCGGCCCGGATCACCGTCTTCCTCTTCGACGACATGCACCTGAGCCCCGAAGATCTGGCCTATGCGAAGCAGGCCGGCATCAAGGCGCTGGACGGCGCGTTGACAGGCCCGGATGTGGCCGCCGTTGTCTCCACTTCGGGAAAAACAAATAGCGGCCTCACGCGCGATCGCGCCATTTTGCAGAACGCGATCGCGGCCGTGCAATTGCACGGCACAAACCAGTTTCAAAAATCGGATTGCCCCTATATCTCCTACTACCAGGCCGACCTGATCCTGAATGAGCACGACAACCACGCCGTTCAGGACGCATTGGCGCAGGTGCTGAATTGTGACCCCGGCATCAATCCGCAAACCGACCTGCCCATGGCCCAGAGGCTTGCGGAGCAGGCAGCCAGGCGTGCTCTCAGCGCAGGCGAGCAGGACACCCAGGCCACCTATGCCGTCATCGCGGAAATTGTGCGGAGAATGGCGAGGCTGCCGGGACAACGCTCACTCATCCTCGTATCCCCAGGCTTTCTGCCCGTGGGACAGGAAGCCAGAACCCAGGAGTCCCAACTCATCGATCAAGCAGCGCAGTCCAACGTGACGATCAGCGCTCTCGATGCGCGCGGTTTGTACACAACATCGTTAACCGCCAGTGAGGATGTGCACGCAGCTCCCGTTGCGACCCGCGGCGAATTCGTTGCCCGCGAGAAGAGAGCGGCCGAGAATGCGATGGGAGAACTCGCCGACGGCACGGGCGGAACGTTCTTTCATAACAGCAACGATCTCGACGCAGGATTCAAGGCCCTGACCGAAGCGCCGGAGATTGTCTATGTGCTGGAGCTGTCGCTCGACGGTGTGAAAGCCGATGGCAGTTACCACTTCCTAAAAATAAAAGTGGATCGAGAGGACGTCGATCTGCAAGCCCGCCGCGGCTACTTCATGCCCAAACCGGCGAAACAAAAGAAATAGAAAATCGACGGCCAGACGTCGTGCAATCAACCGCAGGCCGCAAGGCGCCGTCAATTGCGATTCCCTGCCGACAGATCCCAGTTTTCTTTTTTCTCCGTCCAACTGCAAGTTTCACCTTCTCCCGCGTTCTATAGTCAGAAACCGTAGGAGGATCACGTGCGCAAAACCAGCTTGTTCGCCGCCGCTCTCTTCGCTGCATCCTTCGCACCTTCGTTACTCACCGCCCAGCAACCCGGGGTCCCCGCAGATAGGTCTTCGTCTGCGGGGTGGCAATCAGCCCCCGTCGCCTTGACCATCTACAACCAGGACTTCGCGGTAGCCCGCACCTCCATCGATCTCGACTTGCGCCCCGGCCTCAACGAAATCACCGCCACTGAGGTCACCAGCCGCCTCGAGCCCGACTCCGTCGTTCTCCGCGATCCCGCCGGCAAACGCATCGTCCACATCCTCGAGCAAAACTACGACGCCGCCGTCGTCAGCCAGGACTGGCTCCTCGAAAAATACGAAGGCAAGACCATCGACTTCGAGGTGATGACTCCGCAGGGGTCGCACATCGTCCAGGGCGCCATCCTCCGCGCGCCTTCGCAGCAACCGTACGAGTACTCTCCTCAGGGTCAGATTCTCAATGGCGGTCCCGCCCAGCCCCTCATCGAAGTCAACGGCAAAATGCAGTTCCAGCTTCCCGGCACTCCTTTATTCCCAGCCACCACCGACGGCCTGCTCCTCAAGCCCACCCTCCGCTGGCAAATCCAATCCGATAAAGCCGAACACTTCTCCGCCGAACTCGCCTACATCACTGGCGGCCTCGACTGGGAAGCCAACTACAACGTGGTCGTACCCAACTCCGCGGATGTCACGGGAGATGAAAAGGCCGACCTCCTCGGCTGGGTCACCATCCAAAATCGAAGTGGCACAGAATTTCCCCAGGCGCGTATCAAGCTCATGGCCGGCGAAGTCGCCAAATTCCAACTCCAGACCAGCAAGAGTCTTCAGGCAAGCGACCGGCTGGCCTTCGCGAGTGCTGGCGCGTTTGGCTCCACGCAGGTCACTCAAAAGGCCTTCGACGACTTTCATCTGTACGACCTCAATCGCACCGTCGCCCTCCGCGATGGCGAAACGAAGCAAGTGCAGTTCATCGAAGCAGCAGACGTCACCGTGCATCGCAACTATCTCTACGACGGCGCCGCAACCGAGTTGCAGCTCCAGACCTACAACAACGGAAACATCAACCAGCAGCGCGGCTTCGGCCTCGACAACGGCAACACCAAGGTTCATCTTCTCGAAGAGCTCAAGAACAGCGAATCAAATCATCTCGGCATGCCTTTGCCCGCAGGCCGCGTCCGCCTCTATCGGCGCGATGCCGACGGTCAGATGGAGTTCGTCGGCGAAGACATGATCGCGCACACACCCAGCGAAGAGACTGTGAAGCTCGCCACCGGCAGCGCCTTCGACGTGAAGGGCTCTCGTCGCCAGACCGACTTCCACATCAACCAGCAGGACCGGATCGTCGACGAGTCTTTCGAGATCAAGGTTACGAATCAGAAACAGCAGCCCATCAACGTCACCGTCGTCGAACACCTCTACCGTGGTGTGAACTGGGAGATCCGCGACAAATCCTCCGACTTCACCAAACGCGACAGCCGCTCCGTCGAGTTCCCGTTGCAGGTCCCCGCAAAAGGAGAGATCACGCTCACCTACTCCGTACGCTACACTTGGTAGGCCCACGGTCCCCGACCGCTTGATCAAGCACAAAAGTGGGTGCCCTAGTTCTGGATTTTCACCGGGGTCCCCGGTGACAGGTCTTCGTCGCTGGGGTGGTTTGAGACCTGGGAAAGCACAAACCTCAACACACGAACTTACGCGGTCAGAGACCTAGTGAATTCCCAGCCCCGTTTTCTTCTCGTCTGTCTAGTCATCCTCGCGGCGTCTAGCGTCTCCGCGGATCCCTCGCCGCCAGCTGCTTCCGCATTCGACTCCTACGTCAGCACAGTTGAATCGCGCCTCGCGCAGCAGCATCGTGTGCAAAGCACCTTTCTCGCTCCCATGGCCGCCCCGCAAACTGAGGCCCGCCTCCGCCGTGGTGAACTAATCGTCGACAAGCTCACTCCCCCTACCCCGCCCGTCTCGGTAGGAGCACTGCTGCACCACTGGCGCGGCACCGTGTTTGTCCCCGGAGCCACCGCCGCCGATTTCCTCCGAGTGACTCAGAACTTCAGCGCCTACCCAAAATACTTCGCCCCGCAAATCCTCCAGGCGAAGGTGCTCGCGCAACAAAGCGATCGTCTGCAGGCGTCAATGCGCGTTCGCCAGCACCACCTCGTCACCGTGGTGTTCGACATCACCGCCGACATCGCCTATGGACGGCTCGACCCTCAGCACCAATACAGCTTCGCGCGCAGCACCAGAATCTCCGAGATCGACGCACCGGGCACAGCCAGGGAACACGCATTAAGTTCCGGCGAAGACCACGGCTACCTCTGGCGCTTGAATACTTACTGGAGTTTCGAGGAGCGCGACGGCGGGCTCTACATGCAAATCGAGTCGGTCTCCCTCACACGTTCCGTCCCGCCCGGTCTAGGATGGCTGATCGGACCCTTCGTCGAGAGCGTTCCACGCGATTCCTTGGAGTTCACTCTACGCTCCACCTGCAACGCCCTGCACAAATAACCTGCTCTTTGTCCCTGCCTTGTCTTTGCTGTCTCAAAAATGGCAGGGCTTCAGCCTCGGAGGTCTTAACGCAGCACCAATCCGCACAACCATGGGTGCCCCATGTCCCTTCTTTTGGGACATGGGAAAGCACGAACCCGCATCTGCCAAGCATGCACGGAGGGAGCAGGGGTCCGTCAGGCCCCTGAATCAAGCTTCAAAACGAAAGGGGTTTCAGCCCCGGAAGTTTTCACGCAGCATCAATCCGCACGATCATGGGTGTCCACGGTCGTTCACTGTTCACTAGCCAGCTGCTCCAAAAGCGCGTCAAACTCCTCCAGCCGGCCATACTCAATAATCACCCGCCCCCGCCCGTGCTTGTCCTCGATCCGTACCCGAAGACCCAGCGCCCTCTGCAGCCGCTCCGCCACTTCCTTCACATTGGGGTCGACCACAGGCTCCGGCTTCGGCTCCTTCTTCTCCAGGTCCGGAAAGAGCATGCTCTGCACCAGCGCTTCCGTCTGGCGAACAGAAAGCGAAAGAGTGCAGATCCGCTTTGCGGCCTGCTCGATGCCAGGATGATGCTGCAAGGCGAGCAGCGCCCGCGCATGCCCGAAGCTCAGCTCGCCCGACTCCACCTTGTTCTGCACTTCAATCGGTAACTTCAACAAACGAAGGAAGTTACCGATACTTGCGCGGTCCTTTCCGGTACGCAGCGACATTTGCTCCTGCGTCATCGAAAAATCCCGCGAAAGCCGGTCAAAGGCCCGCGCCTGCTCCATCGGGTTCAGATCGGCACGCTGGAGATTTTCGACGATGGTGATCTCCATCGCCTGCTCGTCCGACACCTGTCGCAGAAACGCAGGAATCGTTTTCTTCCCCGCCAGCCCCGACGCCCGCCAGCGCCGCTCGCCGGCAATCAGCTGGAATCGGCCATCCGCTTGAGGCCGCACCAGGATAGGCTGCACCACTCCATTCGCGGTAATCGAGGCCGCCAGCTCGGCAAGCGTATCCTCATTGATCCGCGATCGCGTCTGGAATGGGTTGGGGTCGATCTGATCCAGCGGAATCTCGCGCGGCCGTCCCGCCTCGCTCTCGACCGGCACAGCGAGCGTTGGAGCAGGCGCGGCGGACGCATTGACCCGCGGAAGCAATGAATCGAGTCCCTTTCCCAGGGCGCGTCGTTTAGGGTCGGTAGCAGTCGTTGTCATCATGGGGGCCTCGTACCCGGCAGCATCGGCCGGTGGTTTTCGGTCTTGGGATTCAGATTGTTAGCGCGCAGCGGTCTTCAGTCATGAGTATGGCCAGAAGCGCACCTCAACCTTGGGCGCATTGGCCGCTGCGGCTTTGCGCTCGAGACTGCGCGGACTTTCGATATTGTTGCGCGCCAGAAATTCACCTGTCAGTTCAAAATAGGACTCTGTTCCTCGGGAGCGGGCGTCGTAAAGCGCCACGGGCTTGCCATGGCTGGGTGCCTCGGCCAGCCGGATATTGCGCGGTATTACCGTGTGAAACAGCTTTTCCTTGAAATAGTCGCGCAGAGTCTCGGTGACCTGCTGTGCCAGGTTGGTTCTATCGTCGTACATCGTTAGCAAAACGCCTTCTATTGAGATTTCGGGGTTGAAGGCAGCCTGCACGCGTTCCAGGGTTGAAATCAGCTCGGAGATGCCTTCCAAGGCAAAATATTCGGCTTGCATGGGCACAATCAGGGAGTTGGCGGCCACTAAGACGTTCAAAGTCAATAGGTCGAGGGCGGGCGGGCAGTCCAGGACCACCAGATCATGATTGCCACGGATGGGAGCCAGGGCGTCCCGGAGACGCGTCTCGCGGCCTTCAACTCCAGCCAATTCAATATTTGCGCCGGTGAGGTTCTTCGAGCCGGGCAAAAGCCAGAGATTCTTGACATCTGTTGGCAAAATCACTTGCTCCGCGGGGGCGTTGCCGACCAGTACGTCATAGATGGAATGGCGGTTATCGTCCCGTGGGACACCAAGCCCGGAAGTGGCGTTGGCCTGGGGGTCGCAATCGACCAAAAGGACGTTGAGACCTTCGATGGCGAGGCAGGCGGAGAGGTTGATTGCGGTGGTCGTCTTGCCGACTCCGCCCTTTTGATTGACCACGCCGAGAATCTTGCCCATGGCATTTCAGGTTAAAACTCGGGGGTAGCTCTGTGCAGTGATTTGCGCTGTGGAGAAATCGGGACGATTGTGGAAAGCCCCCAGAAGAGACCCTTCGGAGTGGCGGCAAGCCCCTGATGTCACTGGAGTTGTGGAAAATATTCAGAAACGGGCAACCAAGAAAGAAATCAACAGGAAGGGCAAAAAGATTTATGAATCCTGCTTCGAAAATGGGGCAGGAACGCTGACGCCCGCCAAGGATTCTCGCCCACGACGAAATTGTTCCACGTGGAACAATTTGGGCCAACGAGGTCGGTAATTTGGAGGCCGAAGGGCAGTTTGGGCCGGAAGATTGGTTCTGTTTAGGAGGGCTGAGTTTTTAAAATTGTTCCACGTGGAACAATTTAGGACTGAGTAGGGTTCTGATCTCCAAGGTTGGAGAAGTTGGTCGTAGGTCTCAAATTGTTCCACGTGGAACAATTTGAGATGGGCAGGCGGGGAAACAGGGACGGCTTCCTGGGCGGTAGGAGGAATCCGATTTGGGAGGAGCTTGGGCAGAATTGTTCCACGTGGAACAATTCTGTGGGTGGGCCGGTTGAAATTGTTCCACGTGGAACAATTTGAGCGGTGGGCTGGATTTTTGGCTGGATCAACAAATCGCGAGGTGACGCGCTTCTGTTGATTGCGCGAAGAAAAGAAGCGGGAGTTTGTTGATGCTGCAGAGCCAGGCTATTGCTTGCGGCCCAGGGCCAGAATGCGGTTTTCGCTGCCAGGGAGCGGGACGGGGTCAGACCAGAGGAAAGCGGGGCCTGCGGCGGTTTGGAGAGTGGGGAGATTGGATTGGGTGGTGAGAATCGCCAGCCAGCCGTTGGGGCGGACGAGATGCGTGGCCGCCTGGACTGCTCGGTCCATGTGGTCGACGGCGCGAAGGGTTACGCAGTCGAATTGGGTGGTGAGGGTTTCGGCGCGGGCGGCGTGGACTTTCGCAGTGACGCCAGTAACGCGAACGGCTTCCTGGAGGAAGGCGGTTTTTTTTCCTTGGGATTCTGCCAGAGTGACGGCAACGTCTGGGCGGCAGATGGCGATGGGAATGCCGGGGAAGCCTGCTCCCGAGCCGAAGTCGAGGAGGGAGACGATGCCGGCGGGGAGGGTCTGGGCGCAGGCGATGGATTCGACGAAATGGCGAGAAAGGATGGCTTGCGGATCGCGGACGGAGGTTAGATTGGTGCGGGTATTCCAGCGAATAATTAGCGAAAGATAGTCATTAAACTGTTTAGATTGTGATATTTGCAAGATCTGAAGGGATGCCGTCGCGAGCAGCTCGTTTAGGCGGTCGGCGGAGGGGGCAGGTTCCATGGAGAGATCAGTGTAAGCGAGGCGGCGGGTGTTGGGCCGGTCGAGTACGGCCAACAACAGGGCTCTATGACAACGAAAGATTCATCGCGCCCCCTGCGGGGCGCGGAAACGCACGCATGGATGCTTCCCAGGGTTTCACCCTGGGCTATTTTCATATTCTCCCTACGGGAGGAGCGGCTGATTGCTCCTCTGCACGAGCAAACTCGTCCCCTTTCAAAACAGCTCTTGGGACGAGTTTTCCGCAACCTGTGAAGCCCGTCCTTTCTGTTTGATCCTATTCAGAGGCCTAAAGGCCCTGCTCCCTCCGTCAATACAGGCCAAATATGGGTTCGTGCTTTCCCACCCTAGCAAAGCTAGGATGGGGCACCCTCGGTTGTGCAGATGGATGCGGCGCAAAAAAGCAATCGGCGCTTCTTTGACTCCGGTTGTTCTGCGACCTTCGCTCACGAAGACTGCCCAGATCTCCTTCGGCTCCGCTCAGGGCAGGCTTTCGCTCCGCTTACCCCCAAGCTGCTCCGCTCAGGATGACACTTCGAGGTCCATCGCTAGCGACTTTCATCCATTAGGTCGCTTTGTGGAGAGCTGCGCGTACCTTATCTACGTGCGTTCCATGGGCTCGGATCGCTTCGTGCAACTGATCGCCGGTCACTCCGAACTGGCTACACCAGTAGGCTACGTCTGAAGCGATCTTGGGGTTGATTTCCTTTGGATCGTGCGGTCCCTTGGGGTGCTCGTCGTGGATAGCGTGGGGTTCATGCTTCCTGGGTGCATCCTGATGCTCAGTCATCCAATTCCTCTCGTGGGTACTTCTATGGATGGATGATCCTAGTCGCTGGCGCGATGTCTCGTGGTCTCCAGCTTTCGTGCGTCCGGGTTCGTGCACTGGCTGAAGCCCGTACCCTTCAATTCCTGTTGGGGAGGTTGCTCTCCCATGTCTCAGAAGCGAGACATGGGGCACCCATGGTCGTGCCGATTGATGCGGCGCAAAAAAACAATCGCATCTTCTCTGACCACTGTTGCTTTGCGACCTTCGCTCACGAAGGCCGCATTTAGGTTCGAGCTTTCCCAAGTCCCCAAGCAGGGACCCTTCGACTGCGCTCAGGGCAGGCTCTGGGGCACCCATGGTCTTGCGGATTGATGCAACGCGAGAGTCTAGCCTCTGGGGCTGAAGCCCTCGCGGATTTTTGATTCTTTGATGTACGGACTGAAGCCCGTACCCTTCAAATCATGTTTGGGTTCGAGCTTTCCCACCCTAGCAAAGCTAGGATGGGGCACCCATGGTCTTGTGGATTGATGCTTCCTGAAATGCAGAAGCAGGTCCCCCGACTCGCTCGGGATGACGGCGGCGGATGCTCGATGAGTGCCTCGGCGATTTCGCAAGAACTCCAGTTGTGCCGAAAGACGGCCTATACCAGAATCTGGTGCGATTCAAATCACTGCAACAAACGCGGACTTAATTTGTCGTATATTGAATGCAGACCAAATTGGTCGCATATCAAGGCGCTCCGGATGGACCAGCCATGGCTCCCTTTGGAAATACAGGCGCCAACGAGGAATTGCATTGAGCCCGTCGAAAATTCATCGCAGATTTTTCTTTCTATTGAGTTGCTGTCTCCTGCTTTCAGCCGCTGCCTGGGGATCCGTTGGCGGAAGCATCTCAGGCCTGGTCAAGGACCCGGTTGGAAACGTTGTTGCGAACGCTCATATCACTGTGAGGGAGATTGGCACGGGGATGGCGCAGCAGACGCACAGCAACGCGAAGGGTTATTACACGCTGCCGGTGTTGCCGGTGGGCCGCTATGAGCTGGAAGTGGAGGCTGCAGGATTCGAGAGCTATGAGCGCAAGGACATTGTGCTCGATACCAACGCGGCGCTGACCCTGGATGTCGGGCTCGAAGTGGGCCGCGACACGCAGACGGTAAGCGTGACCGACAATCCGCTGCATGTCGATACGGTGAGCACACAGCTAGGCGAAGTGATCGGCGGACGGCAGATGACGGCGGTGCCGCTGAACGGGCGCAGCTTCACCGACCTGCTCTCGTTGCAGCCGGGCGTGGCTCCGTCGACGACGATCGGAGCGAGCACTGTGCAGGACGTGGGTGCGACGATTCTCGATCCGTCGGGCACGCTGAACCCCGGCACGATTTCAGTGAACGGGCAGCGCGAGACGGCGAATTATTTCAACGTGAACGGCAGCGACGCGGAAGAAGACGTGAACGCCGGCACGGCGATCATTCCCAACCTGGACGCGATTGCGGAGTTCCGGATTGTGACCAGCAACTTCGATGCTGAGTATGGGGAGTTCAGCGGCGGGCAGATCAGCGTGATCACAAAATCCGGCGACAACAAATTCCACGGCAGCGCATTCGATTTTCTGCGCAACACCGATCTCGATGCGCGCAACTACTTTTCCCCGACGCGCGGAGCGTACCGGCAGAACCAGTTTGGCGGGACGCTGGGCGGGCCGGTGCGTCGCGACAAGGTGTTCTTCTTTACCGACTATCAGGGCACTCGACAGACGCAGGGCATCGATACGGGCGAGATCAGCGTGCCGTCCAATGCGGACCGGACGGGCGATCTCTCGGACTTTGTGGACAGCAACGGCAACACGCTGCTGACGGGAACAGTGGGCGGCCCTTACTTTGCAAATCTGCTGACGCAGAAGCTGGGCTACCCGGTGCAGCAAGGCGAGCCGTATTACGTGAACGGCTGTACGCAAGCCAATGCGCAGGCGGGCCAATGCGTGTTTGGGAATGCGCACATTCCGCAAAGCGCGTGGTCGGTTCCGGCGCAACGGATGGTCGAATATATTCCGGCTCCGAATACGGCGAACGGGTTTGCGACGTCTGCGTTCAACCAGACGCTGCGCGACGACAAGGCTGGAGCGCGTGTGGATGCGAATACGCGCTGGGGCATGGTGTCGGCGTATTACTTCATCGACGATTTCAATCTCGATAATCCATATCCGACGGCGCAGAGCGGGGCCAGCGTGCCCGGATTCAATGCGCTGACTGCAGGCCGGGCGCAGCTTTTGGCGCTGAGCGCGACCAAGGCGATCAATTCGACGACCGTGAATGAGGCGCATGTGAGTTATCTGCGCGACATCACCAATCTGGGGCAGCCGGAGGGCGGGCGCGGGGTGAGCCTGGTTTCGCAGGGTTTTGAAAATGCCAACGGAAGCCCGAGCATTGTGGCGCTCGATCCCAAGGGACAGAGCGTCGAAAATCTCAACTTCAACGGCTACTCGACCGGCGCCGCGGCCAACGAGCTGATCCAGGCCAACAATACCTATCAGACGGCGGATACGTTTTCGAAGGTGCTGGGCAATCACACGATGAAGTTCGGCGGAGAGTTTCACGCCGACCAGGTGAATGCGCACCCCATTGCGCAGTTCAACGGAAGCTTCGTCTTCTCCGGAACAGAGACTGGTGTGGACTTTGCGGATTTTCTGATTGGCGTGCCCAGCCAGTACAACCAAAGCCAGCTCAATCCGTTTTACGCGCGCAACAAATATGTAGGCTTGTTCGCGCAGGACAGCTGGCACGCGTTGCCGAGTTTGACGCTGAACTATGGGCTGCGATGGGACCGCATTGCGCCGTGGTCGGAGAAGTACAACCAGATCTCGACGTTTGAAGCGGGCGCGCAGTCCGTAGTGTTTCCGGGCGCACCGGCAGGCATTCTCTATCCCGGAGATCCTGGCATTCCGAACACACTCGCACCGGTGAGCCATCTTGGATTCTCGCCGCGCGTGGGTCTGGCATGGTCGCCGGAGAGCGATTCCGGCAGCGCGCTGGGAAAGCTGCTTGGGTCTCGCGGGACGACCAGCATTCGCGCCAGC
>Ga0181535_10003034_pt1 | contig 19860 bp, 12 predicted proteins | sample PEATcosm2014_Bin_44_FD_119774 | JGI IMG/M metagenome (GOLD analysis project Ga0181535, IMG submission 119774) | Peatland microbial communities from MTU Mesocosm Facility, Houghton, MI, USA - PEATcosm2014_Bin17_30_metaG | ecosystem: Environmental > Terrestrial > Soil > Wetlands > Peat | place... | reverse complement strand
TCGACAACGGCCGCGGCATTCCAGTTGATTTGCACAAAGAAGAAGGGCGCTCAGCGGCGGAAGTGGTGATGACCGTTCTCCACGCCGGCGGGAAGTTCGACACCAACAGCTATAAAGTCTCGGGCGGTCTGCACGGCGTGGGCGTGTCGGTTGTCAATGCCCTCTCCGAGCGGTTGGACCTGGAAATCTGGCGTGACGGCTACACCTGGGAGCAATCCTACGAGCGCGGAAAGCCCGTCCAACCGCTGAAGCGCGCGGGCAAGACGGAACGCCGCGGGACCAAGATTACCTTCCTGCCTGACTCCAAGATCATGGACTCGATCGACTTCAATTACGATACCTTGGCTCAGCGCCTGCGTGAACTCTCATTCCTCAATAAGGGCTTGACCATCCGGCTCAAAGACGAACGCAGCAACAAACAGGCGGAATTCCATTACGACGGCGGAATTGCCGAGTTCGTGAAGCACCTCAATAAGAACAAAGAAGTGCTGCATTCCACTCCTATTTACGCCGAGGCCGACCGCGACGATGTGCACATGGAGTTCGCCCTCCAGTACAACGATGGCTATGCGGAGACCGTATTTTCTTTCGCCAACAACATCAACACAGTGGATGGCGGTACTCACCTTTCAGGCTTCCGCTCCGCTCTCACGCGCGCCATCAATCAATACGGCCAGAACCAAGGGCTCTTCAAGGAAGTGAAGGAAAACCTCCAGGGCGAGGACGTTCGCGAAGGGCTTGTGGCGGTGATCAGCGTCAAGCTTCCCCAACCCCAATTTGAAGGCCAGACCAAAGGGAAGCTCAACAGCGACATCCAGAGCACGGTGGCCAGCTTCGTTTACGAGAAGCTCATGGAGGCTTTTGAGAAAAACCCCGCCGTAGGCAAGAAGGTCTGCGCCAAAGCCATCGACGCTTCTCGCGCCCGCGAGGCTGCCCGCAAGGCGCGGGAGTTAACTCGCCGCAAGGGCGCCCTCGATTCCGGCGGGTTGCCAGGCAAGCTGGCCGATTGCCAGGAGCGAGACCCGGAACGCTGTGAACTCTTCCTGGTGGAGGGCGACTCGGCCGGTGGTTCTGCCAAGCAGGGACGCGACCGCCGCTATCAGGCCATCTTGCCGCTAAGAGGTAAGATCCTGAACGTCGAAAAGGCGCGGTTCGACAAGATGCTGGGCCACGAAGAGATCCGCGCCCTCATCACGGCGCTCGGCACGGGCATCGGCAAGGACGACTTCGACGTCACCAGGTTGCGCTACTCGAAAATCATCATCATGACCGATGCCGACGTGGACGGATCCCACATTCGCACCCTGCTGCTTACCTTCTTCTACCGCCAGATGCCGGAACTCGTCGAGCGCGGCCACGTCTATATTGCTCAACCGCCGCTGTACCTGATTAAGAAGGGTAAGTCCCTGCGCTACATCCGGGATGAGAAGGAATTTCGCCGCGAAATCATGCGCCGGGCCACGGAGGATCACACCGTCGAGGTCGGTGACGGCAAGAAGACGAAGCTCGAGGGGGGCGATCTAACAAACTTCCTGATGGCGCTCGCCGAGTATGTTGAGCTGTTTGACAAGCTCGAGAAGAGGATTGGCGATGACCGCCCGGTTAACGCCATGCTGAAAGCCGAACTGGGCAAGAAGATGGAGTTCGAGAATAAGGACAAACTCGAGTTGGTCGCCAAGGAACTCAAGGCGGAAGGCTTCACCTTCCACATGCGCCTCGATGAGGAGCACAATCTCTATACTCTGACTTTTTCCAGCGAGACGCTGGGCGAGCGCACCATCGATTGGGACTTGGTCTCGAGCGCCGACTATAAGCGCCTCCTCGACCTCCATCGACGCGTGCGGGACCACGACAAGCCTCCCTTCATTATGTCCACCAATGGCAGCCAGTTGGCCATCGAGGACCGCAAGCAACTCCTCGAACACGTCATGGCTTTGGGGAAAAAAGCCTTTACCGTGCAGCGCTTCAAGGGCTTGGGAGAAATGAATCCCGACCAACTCTGGCAAACCACCATGGACGCCGAGCAACGCATACTCCTGCAAGTGAGAGTCGAGGACCAGGTCGAGGCCGATTCGATCTTCACCGTCCTGATGGGTGACGTCGTCGAACCCCGCCGCCAGTTCATCGAAGAAAACGCGCTGGATGTGAAGAACCTGGATATCTAGGGCACGGGAGCCGAGTGAGGGGTCGTTTCCCGTCGGTACGTGCGCCCCGGTCGATCGCAAAATCAGCTACAATAGAGGTTTGAACACTCGATCATTGAACATGCTGTAGCCCCAATGCAGCCGATTTCACAAATCACGTCGATCAAGAGAAAGGGCGCGGAGCGAAAGAAGAGCATCAGCGTTGAGGACCACCCAGCCGTCGGCATGTGGAAAGACCGCGAGGATATGAAAGACGTACATGCGTGGCTGAGGAAGATTCGTGCGCCGAGGTACGACCGTCTGGGAAGACGCCGGCCTAAACCGCAGCAGCGCAAAGAGGAACTGTCTTAATGGGTGACCAAGAACTATTCAAGCCGTCTCGGGAAATCCCGGTCAACATCGAAGACGAGATGCGCAAGTCGTATCTCGACTATGCGATGAGTGTGATTATCGGCCGGGCGCTTCCCGACGTGCGCGATGGGCTTAAGCCGGTGCATCGCCGAATTCTCTACGCCATGTACAAGGAGGGCAACACCTCTGACAAGCGCTACATCAAGTGCGCCGGCGTGGTCGGCGAGGTTATCAAGAAATACCACCCTCACGGCGACGCGGCGGTTTACGACACCCTTGTACGCATGGCGCAAGACTTCAACATGCGCTACCTGCTCATCGACGGACAAGGCAATTTCGGCTCGGTGGATGGCGATCCTGCGGCGGCCTACCGGTACACCGAATGCCGCCTGGCGCGCATCGCGGAAGAGTTGCTGGCGGACATCGAAAAGGAGACCGTGGACTTCGGCCCGAATTTTGACGAGTCCACGGAAGAGCCCCTGGTTCTTCCCACCCGAGTCCCGAACCTTCTGATTAACGGATCGGACGGCATTGCCGTCGGCATGGCCACCAAGATCCCGCCGCACAACCTGACGGAAATCATCGACGCCACCATTCTGCTGATCAACAAGCCCAACGCCGCGCTCGAGGAAGTGCTTTCACTCGTTCCCGGCCCCGATTTCCCGACCGGCGCTTACCTTTACGGAAAGAGCGGCATCAAATCCGCCTACGCGACAGGCCGCGGCCTCTTCACGATGCGCGCCAAGGCGGCGATCGAGCGGCCCACGAAAGACAAGCAGCAGATCGTGATCACGGAAATACCGTTCCAGGTGAACAAATCGAAAGTCATCGAGCGCATTGCGCAGCTTGTCCAGGACAAGAAGATCGAGGGCATCTCCGACGTGCGCGATGAGTCCGACCGCGACGGAATGCGCATTGTCGTGGAATTGAAGAGGGGCGAACAGCAGCCGGAAATCGTCCTGAACAACCTCTACAAACACACCCAACTCCAGGAAAACTTCGGCATGATCATGCTGGCCATCGTCAACGGCCAACCTCGCACCCTGCCGCTCGTCGAAGCCCTGCAACTCTTCATCGACCACCGCGTCACCGTGGTTCGTCGGCGCACCGCTTACGATTTGCGCAAGGCCCAGGAGCGCGCGCACATCCTGGAGGGTTTCCTCAAGGCGCTTGAGCACCTCGACGCCATCATCAAGCTCATCCGCGCCTCGAAGACGCCCGCCGAAGCGCGCCAAGGCCTGATCGACCGCTTTGAATTCACGGAGCGGCAGGCCCAGGCCATCCTCGAGTTACAGTTGCAGCGCCTGACGGCCATGGAGCGCGACAAGATCCAGCACGAATATGACGACCTGCAAAAGAAGATCGCGGAGTACCAGGAAATACTGGCCAGCGACAAAGTGCTGAAGAAAGTAATAGTGAACGAGTTGAAGGACATCCAGAAGGAGTACGGAGATGTCCGGCGAACCGAAATCATCGAGGAGCAGGCGGAAATCAAGCTCGAGGACCTGATCGCGATAGAGGACGTGGTGATCACGGTCTCGCATTCCGGCTACGTCAAGCGTACTCCGGTCAGCATTTATCGCCAGCAGGGACGCGGCGGCAAGGGGCGCCTGGGAATGAAGACGCGCGACGAGGATTTCGTCGAGCACCTCTTCATCGCGTCCACCCACAGCTACATCCTGGTTTTCACGAACACCGGTAAGATGTATTGGCTGAAGGTTTACGAAATTCCGGACGTAGTCGCCGCCGGCAAGGGCAAGAACATCGTCAACCTGGTGAACGTCGCAGCGGGAGAGAAAGTCGCGGCCGTCATCGTCGTCCGGGAATTGCCGGACGAGCCCAAAGACGTGACGATCGAAGGCGGGACGTATGCCGAAGAGGGTTACGTGACGCTGGTGACGCGCCTGGGCCTGATCAAGAAGACGCGCCTGGCGGAGTTCTCCAGCCCCAGGTCGGGCGGCATTATCGCCATGAAAATTGAGGAAGGCGATGCACTGATTCGCGCTACTCTCACCTCCGGGCGGGACACCATTTTCCTCGCCACCCATGAGGGCATGGCTATTCGCTTCCCCGAGAGCGATGTGCGTGACATGGGCAGGCAGGCTTATGGCAATTATGCGATGGACCTCGAGAAGGACGACTACATCGTAGGCATGGAGATCGTGGGCGACAAGGAGTTGATCCTCTCCGTCACTGAAAAGGGGTACGGCAAGCGCACGCCGATCACCGAATACCGCTTCCAGTCACGAGCCGGCAAGGGCGTCATCAACGTCAAGACCGTGGATCGAAACGGCAAGGTGGTGGGCGTGCTGAGCGTGACCGAGGAGTCGGAGGTCATGATCATCAGCCAGCAGGGCAAGATCACTCGCCTCGACTCCGGCGCCATCCGCGAATCGGCCCGCTCCACGCAAGGCGTGAGATTGATTAACCTCGAAGAGGGCGACGAGGTCGCCGCCGTCTGCCTGGTCAGCATCGAAAACGGCGAGACCGAATCCCCTCAGCCGAAACTGATTCAATAGTGATCGAAATCGCTCTGTAGGGGCGGGCCTCGTGGCCGCCCGCGGGCAACCACGAGGGTTGCCCCTACTGTCGATTGGCGTTACTCTGTAGTGGTGGGTGCCAGGGATGAATGAACTGGAAGTGAAAGAAGAGCGGCTGCTGGGGCAACTGCGGCAGGTGCCGTCGCTGGTGGTGGCCTATTCAGGAGGGGTGGACTCGGCGTACCTCGCTTATGCGGCCCACCATGCGCTGGGCGGCCGCATGCTGGCAGTGACGGCGCTGAGCGCCAGCTACTCGGCGCGCGACCGGCAAGAGGCGCAGGCCGTGGTGTCGCGCTTCGGGCTGCCGCATGAGTTCATCCTCACGGACGAACTCTCGAATCCTGCCTATCGCGCCAACGACCGCGACCGCTGCTACTTTTGCAAGGACGAGCTGTTTGACAAACTCGATGCGCTCGTTGCCCAGCGCGGTTTCGCCGCCGTCGCTTACGGCGTGAACGTGGACGACCAGGGCGACTGGCGCCCCGGCCAGCGCGCCGCCCGTGAGCACAAGGTGCTTACCCCGCTGCTGGATGCGGGCCTCACTAAAGCCGACATCCGCGAACTCGCCCGGCAGGCTGAGGTGCCGGTGTGGGATCGCCCCGCGTCGGCCTGCCTCTCTTCGCGCATTGCCTACGGCATCGAGGTCACGCCGGAACGATTGGCGATTGTGGAGAAGGGCGAAGAAGCCCTGCGCGCGCTTGGCTTCCGGCAGTTCCGGGTTCGTTATCATGAGGAACTGGTCCGTATTGAGATCGCTTCTGAGGAGATGCCGCACGCGCTGGAGTCCGCGATGGCTCGTAAGTTCGTCGAGGTTTTCAAAGAACTCGGCTTCAAGTTCGTCACTCTGGACCTGGAAGGTTACCGCACAGGTTCCATGAATTCTCTCCTGGTAAACATCCAGAAATAAGATCAATCGGCTGCCATCCTGAGCGAAGCGAAGAATCTCTGCTCGATCAGGATGACAGGTTGCCAGTGCCCTTCCTCATCGTCAGGCCGTGGGCTATTCTGCGCCGCCGCTGCGTTGCTGATATAATGCCGCAGCTTCTTCCCAGGACCGGAGGTGACCCATGTCCGCTCACAGTATTTTTACAGCCTGTCTTCTCGCCGCGGTTGCCCTACCAGCGAGCGCGCAAAACCAGTCCCTGGTCCAGCGGCTCGGATACCCGGCCGATGCCAAGTTGCTGATCATCCACGCCGATGATCTGGCGGTTGCACACTCACAGGACATAGCAAGCTTTGAAGGGCTGGACCGGGGCGCCGCGTCGTCCGCCAGCATCATGGTTCCTTGTCCGTGGCTTACGGAAGTAGCGGATTACGCAAAGGCGCACCCGGAGGCTGATCTCGGCCTGCACCTGACCTTGACGAGTGAATGGAGAACCTACCGGTGGGGCCCTCTCGCGCCACGCGATCAGGTGGTGTCACTGCTCGATCCTCAGGGCTATCTCTTCTCCACCGCCGAAGAGGCGGTGCGGCACATCAAGCCGGAGGAAGCAGAGCGGGAAGTCCGTGCGCAGGTGGAAACCGCTCTGAAAATGGGAATCCGTCCCACCCATCTCGATTCACACATGGGAACGCTCTTCACCAAGCCAGCCTTGATGGCCGTGCTCATCAATGTCGCGCATGAGTATCATCTGCCCTTTCTGATGTTGAAGATTCCCGGAGTGCCTCCGGACATGTACTCAGCCCTCAAACCCACGGACGTGATCCTGGACCGCGTATTTATGGCCGCTCCGCCGATCAAACCGGACGCCTGGCTGGACTACTACACGCACATCGTGAGGACCTTGCCGCCCGGCGTTTCGGAGCTCATCGTTCACCTCGCGCACGACGACGCCGAAATGCAGGCCGTCACCGTCGACCATTCGGACTATGGCAGCGCCTGGCGGCAGAGAGACTTCGAGGTGATCACCAGCCCTCAATTCCGAAAGGCCTTAGAGGATAACCACGTTGTGCTGACGAACTGGCGGAAGCTGGGCGCGCTGCTTCCGAAGCCTTGAGAGCGCCAGGCATAAATTGTAGTCCCTGGACGGCTGCCGAAAAACGCCCGCGAGCTGTCAATCGGAGCGAAGCGAAGGATCTCTGCAGTTGTTGTTTCAACGAATTCCGGGGAGTCTTCTTTTGTTTCTCTCAGGGCCGCTTATGGCTCCGTAAGATGACCGAGGATCCCTTCAGGAGGGCTTCCACCACCCCCACAGCGATGACCTCGGTGCCGCGGTCGTTGGGATGGACGTTGTCGTACCATCGCATGTCGCCGACGTGTTGGGGATCGTCTTTGGGGTCTCCCTCATCGGCGCGCAGCCGAAGGTCCCAGTTGCCCCTGGCAGTCTCAGCGGCAAGGCGCCGGTAGGTATCTGCCAAGCGGTAGCCCCGGACGGCCGTCAGTTCGCGGATTTCCTGATTATAGGGCTCCAGATACACATTCCTGAGGTTCCCATCATGAAAGCCCGGCGACTGGGGATTCTCGATATGGTAAGGCGCCGCGTGATGTGGGTCGAGGTACATGGAGGTACACATGACGAGGACGGCGCCGGGATACCTCTCTTCCAGCAACCCGGCGACCGCCTCGAGCCTTTTCCGAAAGGCGCCGGGAGGATAGACCTTGCTGTCGTTCGCGGCGTAGTTGATGACCACGGCGTCGACCTGCGGGTGACGGTTTACGATCTCGAAAAAGCGTCCTGTGGTTTCGGTCGCAAAAAGCGGCTGGGAGACACCCAGGGGATTTCCCACCTTGGGCCCTATGTACTCGCCGCCGTGAGCCTCGTTGAAGATAGTCCAGCGGGCATCCGGCGTGACTTGCCGAAACCGCCGCTGCATCACGAACTCGATACGCTTGTCACCTTCATGGCAGTCGAAAATAGAATCCCCGATCAGAAGGATGGTCCCGCCATGAGCGAGATCTTTGCCTGATGCAACCACTGCATTCCCCGCCAGGAAGGCAGAAACGACAAAACAGAGCACGGTGCGACGAAAAATCCGGTAACAGGCCATGCAGCCCTTTCCATGTTAGCAGCCGCTGAAGGAGAGTTCGCGAGTCGAAATCAATTTGGCGCCATGTGGCGCAGAGCATCGCGCGCCGCACTAAATTGTGGATCAATAGCCAGCGCCTGGCGAAATTCATTGGCGGCGTCGTTGGGTTTGTTCTGCTTTTGGAGTACCAAGCCGAGGTCATAATGCGCCGAGGCCGACTTGGGGCTGAGCCGAATCGACTCCATGAATTCAGTGTACGCTTTGTCCAGCTCTCCCTTTTTCAGGTAGAGGTCCCCCAGGGCGTCATGAGGCTCGGGATCCGCGGGATCGGCGCTCATCGCTGCCCGGAGGTGCCGCTCGCCAGCGTCCCATTGTCCCTGGAGCGCACTCAATGTACCCAAATTGTAATGCGCCTCGTAGTCGTAGGGGTTGACGGCCAAAACCTGCCCGAACAGCGAGCGGGCCTGGTTGTAGTCCTTTTTCTGGACGGCAATGCTGCCCAGCGCATCATCGGCGGGGACAAAGAAGGGCGAAATCGCAAGAGCCGCCTGAAATTCCCGCGTGGCTTCGTCCAGCTTCCCCAATCGAAAAAGGCTCACGCCGAAGTTGTAATGGGCTTTCACGTCCGCCGTGTTCGACTTCACCACCTGCTGGTAATCGCGCGCGGCCTGTTCGTAGCGCTCCGCCTGCAACTCGTTCCACGCCATGTTCATACGCACGTCAACGAGGTCCGGATAACGGGCGAGCAGCCGCTTGAAGATAAGATCGGATTCCTCGATCCGGCCCTCGCCGGCAAGGTCGAGAGCGCGTCCATATTCTCTAAAGTCCTTAATACGGTCTTTTGGATCGGCGCCGCCCTCGGTAGATTGCGAGTCGCCGGTGCTTCCCGCCACGTACCCCAAGGACCGCAGACGCGCCAGGGTGCCCGGATCGAGCACTCTTTGCGGCAACGGATTTTGGCGCCGCAACCGCGCGCGAAGCGATGCCAGTTTTTCCTTCTGGGCCAGCGCGACGGCGGTGCGCTGCGAGTAGATATTCCGGAGCTCGCCCGGGTCAGCGGTGAGATCGTAGAGTTCGGGCTTCGGTGCGTCGATGTACTTGTATCTTCCGCTGCGCAAAGCCTGCAATGCGCTGCATCCGAAATGCATGTGCGCGTAGAGGGTTTCGCTGTAAATGTCTCGCGGGGTCTTCGAACCGTCCGGACGCAACAGTTCCATTAGACTGCGCCCCTGAAATTCGGGCGGCGCGGGAATGCCGGCGAACTCCAGGATGGTCGGCGCCACGTCCATAAGGCGAACTGGTTCAGCGACCTTTGCAGGGAAGCTTTCACTTCCGGCAGGCCAATGCACGATCAGCGGCACCCGAACGGTGCTCTGATAGACGAAGTAACCGTGCGCATCCTCCCCGTGTTCGTCAAGGCCCTCGCCATGGTCGGCCAGGAGAACCACGAGGCTATTATCGAAGAGACTGCGCTGCTGCAGGAAATCCAGGAAAGTCCCTACCTGTTCGTCCACGTAGCGAAGTTCGGCATTGTATCCTGTGCCGAATCGCGCCCGGTAGCTCGCTGGCAGATTATACGGTGTGTGTATATCGTAAAAATGGACGAAGAGGAAGAAAGTTGAGTTGGAGTTGGTGGTCAGCCACCGGGTGGCGATCGAGACGACGTCTGCGCCTAGACGCTTGATTTCACCTGTCTTTGATTCTTCTTGGCCGGCCTGATCGAACCGGCTGTCGTACATATCGAAACCGCGGTTCAGTCCGAAGCTGCGGTCCATCACGTATCCACCCAGCACCGCGGCGGTGCGGTAGCCGTGGATCTTCAGCAGGACGGCTAAGGTGACCACGTTGGGCGCCAAGCTCTCGCCGTTGTCCTCGATCCCATTGAAGAACGGATAGGTCGAGGTGAAAAGAGAAACGTGAGAGGGGAAAGTCAGAGGGACTTGAGAACCAACGTCAGAGAATAGTGTGCCGCCTTTTGCCAGCGCGTCGATGTGAGGCGTTTCTATGGCGGTGTAACCATAGCTGCTCAAGTGATCGGCCCGAAGTGTATCGATGGAAATCAGAATAATGGCGCGCGGCTTCTCCGGCGCCGGCAGAGAGGAGTCCGTGCTATAAGCCACCGACACGCTCAAGCAAGCAGTCACCGTGACGTAGATCCATACCCTCATCCCCGATCTCGACCTCATAGTTTTCAATCACTTCCTCGCAAATTCCTTTGCCACCCGGATAGTGTTGGAGTGGATTTGAATTGTGTCCTCGAGGCGGCGCGCGTAGCCACCTGCCAGGGTGACGGCGACGGGTATGGACTTGGCTCTCGCCTGCTCGAAAACCAGCCGGTCGCGTTTCTCGAGGCCTTCCAGTGAAAGCTTCAAACCGCCCAATTGATCATCCCGGTAGGGATCGGCGCCGGCCACATAGAATATGAGGTCGGGCGTGAATTCAGCAAGAGCCCGATTCAATCCGTTGCTAAGTTCGCGCAGGTACTCTTCATCCTCGACGCCGTCGGCCAGATTGATATCCAGCGAACTGGGCGGCTTAGGGTAGGGATAATTATTTTCCTGGTGGATGGACATCGTGTAGACCGAATGATCGCCGCCAAAGATCGCCGCCGTGCCGTTGCCCTGGTGGACATCGCAATCAACCGTCATAGCGCGTTCGATGCTTCCATCCTTTTGCAGGCGGCGAATGGCGATAGCAAAATCGTTTAACACGCAGAAGCCCTCGCCGTGGTCAGGGTGGGCGTGGTGAAAGCCGCCGCCCACATTGACGGCTACTCCGTCTTCGAGCGCCAATCGTCCCGCCAAAACTGATCCACCCGCGCTAAGCCACACGGCGCGTACCAACTCGGGAGAATAGGGGATCTCGAGGCGCATCACCTCAAGGTAGGAGAGTTTGCCAGTCTGGAGCTTGCGCAAGTACTCCCGGTGATGAACCAAGGCGATATCGTCGTCCGAGGCCGGAGGGGGTTCGACGAAGTCTCCCGGCTCGACGATCTGATCGCGCAGCAATTGTTCCTTAGTCAGGCGATACTTTACGGATGGGAACACGTGATTCCCCAGATTCAAGTCATACCGATCCGAGTAGACAAGTTTCACCGCATGCCCCCGCTGGTGCAATTACTGTCATCCTGGGCGAACGGTCTCCGCTTTTGCGTGGGGAACCGAAGAACTACCCACAATTGCGGAAATGCTCCGCTACGGACAGCATGACAGGTTCGAGGTTTCCTAATCAAGGTCTGCCGGCCAGTCCGGGTGCCGATCATGTTCGAAGAGTCGGGCAATTTGTTCCGCCGTCACCCGCATCGTGGAAAGTTTCGGTATGGCATTTTTGTCGAAAAACTTTGCTTCCGCCTCCGCTTTCCCGGTGGGCTCTGGGCCTAAAAGTTCGCACCGGATGAAGAGCTTGTAAACGTGGTGGGCGATTGCAGGTTGGGCGTGCTTATTCCGATCATACACGGCGAGCAATTTGGCTGCACGGGTCGCATAGCCCGCTTCCTCGAACACCTCGCGCACGACGTTTTCGCTGGGAGACTCCCCGACATCCGCCCATCCGCCGGGTAGACTCCAGAGGCCGTCCTCAGGTTCCTTCACGAAAAGAAGCGTACCCTCGCGAAAGACTGCTCCGCGCACCTCCACTTTGGGCGTGGCGTAGCCTTGCTCGCGCTCGAAGAAATCTCGAATTAGGGCAGACTCGACGCCCGTATTTGCCTCCATGATTTCCACAGCGATCTTCCTCACGGAATTATATCGCTCCCGGTCGAAGGGGTTTTGAGAATAAAGGAGGCCGTTTTGTGCGACGGCATTCAATCGAGCGGCCCATGCCGCCCACCTTGCATCCATAGGGTGCCCTTTCTTTAAGCTTCGTTTTCTACGGCTTGGAGGAGAGCCCGAATGTAGCCGTACTCGAAAGCGAAAGCCTGCTTCTGGCCCGCGTCCCCGTCGATCTGCGGGGCATGGTCCGGCATGATCATGCCGTCGTAGCCGATTTGCTTATAGACCCTCATTGCCCTCACCATGTTGACGTCGCCATTATCAGGGAAGGTCTCTTGAAAGTCCAAGAAGTGCCCGTGAATGTTGCGGAAATGGACATTGAAGATTTTACCTTTCTCGCCAAAATACCGGATGACGTCGAAAATCTCTTCCTCGGGGCGATCCAACATTTCGCTCACCGTCCCCTGGCAAAAATTGAGACCATGAAAAGGGCTGGGACGAATCTCGACGAAGCGTTTCAGGCCGGCGACGCTGCCTAGAACGCGGTGCACGCCGCGAAAGCCCGTCTCACGCGGCATGCCGGGATCGTGCGGATGACAAGCCATCTTAACCTTGTATTCCTCCGCTACCGGTACCACGCGCTCCAAGAAGTAGGTGATTCGATCCCACATCATATCCGCAGACACCGGACCCGCTTCGGTGAGCATGGCCTTTTGTTCGGCGATAGCGTAGTTGAATGTGCTGTACAGCGCCCCGCCGCGCCCCGCGGTGGGAGCAGTCCGCGGCACGCCAAGTATGGTCAGGTTGTACTTGACGCAAGGAATCCCGGCCTGGGCAACGTTCCGGATCATTTGGCAGATCTGCTCGATTTCCCGGTCGCGGTCGGGCGATTTCCCTAACATGATCGCGGGATTCTCCGCTCGCTCGATGGGGCTCGAGCTCAATGGTAAGGGGACCATCCGCAGTTCGAGACCGAAGGATTCCATCCGTTCCTTCAGCTTCGTCAGTCCCTCGACGCTCCAATGCTCGTCCAGGCGTGCAGAGGGGAGCCCGCTGCAGAGGTGATTAACGCCCAATGCGGCCAGAACCCGAAGTGTCTCATCCGATGGGCCGGACCCGAACTGGGTACCGAGCTTCATTCGGGGCTTAGGGGGAGAAGCACCGGCTGGCAATCTCGTCTGGCTCAGGCGGGCGGGGATGCTCGATACGGCAGCGGTGACTTGGAGAAACGATCTGCGGTCCATTCTACCCTCCTGTCCGTTCCGGAGACAGCGCCGGATTTCGGTTTGGTCATCGATGGCGACTGAGGGTTAACTTCTTTCCCGACGAGTTCTCGAGCTGGACTTCGAATCCCTTCGGCGTGCTGACCTGATAGGAGATCGTGTCGCGTTGCGTCTTCCAGCTCAATTCAACCATCCCGTGAATCGTGGGAACTCCTCCCGAGCATGACGTTAAGGGGACGTCGGCAAGCCGGACGTGGACGCGTTTGTTGACGGGGTCGACGGCCCAAAGACCGAGCACGTTGCGATAGAGCATGTGCGTGATGTGGGAGGCGAACCCGTGGTTGCAACTCGCGGTCGGGCTGATGTCTTCCCAGAGCGTGCCGGTACGCTCCGCCATATAGAGATAGTAGGACACGCATTCGTCGAGCATCTGGCGGCTCAGACCTTGTCCCGAGAGGAGTTCAAGACGAAGTACATTCCCGACAAAGGCGTTGGCGGGCGCAACCTCCGGAAAGGCCTTGGACGCCGTGCGCCCCGGGCCGAATTGGGCCTGTAAAGTTCGCCACAGCTCCCCATGTGTCTGCGGAGAAGCCGTGCCTGTAAAGAAGGCGAAGTACTGGCAAACCTCGCTTCGGTTGCGGGTCACTACGAGCTTGCCGTTTTGGCGAACGGCGTTATCCACAAAGAAGTGGCCGTCGAAGGACTGGCGCCGTATCGTCTCGCGCACCTTCGCGGCCTTCTCCGCCCAGTGCGGTGAGTAATACATGCGCGCAGCCGCATCGAGCGCGGCAGCATAGAGCATGTTGGAGGGATAGTTCACGTCCTGCACGTAGTCGTTGGCTTTGGACCACTCGATGAAGACCCAACCGTCGAGTTTCTCTAGCAATCCGTCCTGGTTTTCGAATCGCTGGAAGTACTCGAACAGGCGCAGGAGCTTGGTGTGCAGCGCCTCGACGGCCGGGCGGTCGCCGCTGCGGGCGAGATACTCCTCAAGTTGAAGAACGAACCAGAGGGACCAGTTAGGAATGAAGTTGCCGTCGTTGTGATCGGCGGGATAGCACATCGGCAGCATGCCTTCCGGGATGAATGCGAAGTGCGGAGGCAGTTGGAAGTTCTCAAAGAAATTCCTTTCCAGCGTAGTGGAGCCGCCGATGTCCAGGGCGGCGCGCGACGTGAAGAAGCTGTCGCAGAGCCAACCGGCTCTTTCCCGGGAGGGGCAGTCGGTGAAGATATCCACAGCATTTTGCCGATAGGTCTCGCGCCCGGCGGCAAAGAGTTTGTTGAGCCTCTCGTCGCTCGCCTGAAAGTGCGCCTGGCGGATGGCCGGGCTGGCGTATTCGCGCACATAAATATCGCCGAACTCGCATTCGCCCTCGAGGACTAACAGTTTCAGAAAGCGAAGCGTGTAGGGCTCGAAAGCCTCGAGAGCGAAGATTCCCTCCGGCAGTTCGTAGCTCACGATGTTGACGCAGGAAAGCCGTTTGAAGTCCACGTCGCCGTCGCTCAGAAGTTCGTCGAAGACCAGGAAGACTCGCGTCGGCTTTGAACAATTCACGTTCGCGCCGACAAAACCCGTGACGTCGGCGCCGAAGTCCACGATGTGCTGAGCGTAAGGCCCAACTGCAATCCGTTCCCCTGCGGCGTAAGGGAGGTTGAGAATCTTGGGTGACTCGGCGGCCACGTGCTGAAGCTCGAGGGAAGGGATCGCCTCAAGCTCGCTTTCCGGAAATCCGCCCAGCTTGTCGCCAATGCCGGTGAGGGACCGATCTTTCCACGGCTTTTCCACCGGCACGCCCGTCCGAACATTGGCGCGCGACACCTGTTTGACAGGGCGTCTCTGAGCGAATTCCAGGTAGGGCACGCGGCGCGGCAGAAGTTGTTTGGGAGGAGATACCGAGCACTCCACCGATTGAAGCGCAGACGACGGGTCGGTCCGCCATCGGTCGTATCCAACGCGGATCCGGTAGACTTCTGAAAACGGCCGCTGAAAGCTGTAGCGCTGCACCTTTTGGACACGTTCGCTGAGAATGGCGGACTCGAATTGGCTGCCGCTCCCTGCGGTAGAGGCGAGCACAGTCGTTCCCGCCACTACCTCTGCCTGGAGGAAAGACGGTTGGTCAAGAAGGTAGTAGCTGTTCACATTGTAACCTGCAACTTCGAGTGCAACGAGGTTTCGCCCCGAATGCAAGTCCGGTGCAAGGTCCCATTCGTCTACTCTATAGTAGCCATGTGGCCCGCGAGCCGGTCCGTAGCCGCGAAGAGCCCCGTTCACGAATATCCGGTAGACCGTGGAACCGGTGACACGGAGCAGAACGGGGTGCTGGTCTGCGGCCTCAAAAGAAGCGCGAAAGCCCACAAAGAGGTTTTTCTCGCGCTCAAGCCCTTTCGGCCAAACCGGCTGCCCGGAGACAAAATTCGGTTCTGGCGTTTGCTTCCCCGGCGCAGGCGCTCCCGCCTGTTCTTGTGCAGACAATTGAGCTGCCTTGGCTGCCGGCAAAAGTGCCTGTACTGCGGTGGCCGCCGCTCCTTGAATGATCTGCCGCCGCGTCCAGGATGTGGTCTTATCGTCAGCCATCGAGGTTATCCTTTCCTCCACGCGCCATGTGCCGAGGCAGGAACCATAAGACCGGCCGTCGACTAGAGCGGCTCAAGTCTGACTCCTTCGGCCCGATCCAATCTCGACAGTCTCAACTACCTGAATAGACAAATCAAGCCTGTTCTGGTTCAAAACCGCATAAGCGGTGCGGGCGGATCGCTGTGGGAGACAAAACGGCAGCTGCGGAGCGTCACGACCGCTCCGTTCAGGGCTTGGCAGTCGAAGGCATTTCCGCTTGGGGCGCCGCGTCGTTCAGGCCTCCGCTCCGCAGCTTCTCGGCAACCTTCTTCGCGCTCGCGGCGTAGGGCCCTTGCGGGTTTAGGCGGAGATAGGTGTCAATCTCCGTGAGGGCCTTCGAATACTCCGCCATCTTCAGGTAAGAGTTGGCAAGCTTGATGTGGAACTCCGGCGGCATGTCGGGATGGAGCGACTGCGCAGTGAGGAAAGCTTGCGAGGCCTCGCGGGATTTTCCTAAGACCAATTGAGCGTTTCCGAGTTGGTAGTGGAAAAGCCAGGCGTTTGGAGAAAGGCGCAACGCCTCGCGCAGAATCGCTTCGCTGTCCGCAGGTTTCCGTTCCTCCATGTAAAGCTGAGCCAGCTGGTAGAAGGCATCTGAGTATGTGCCATCACAGTGTATCGCGCGCCTATAACCGGCCTCCGCATTCGCCATGTTGTGCGCGGCAAGATCGACACCCGCGAGCGCGGTTTGTGCCCGCGCGTAGCAGGGATATTCTTCGATCGCCTTTTGCAGGTGTTGGCGCGCCTCGGCCAGCTTGTTCGCCCGCCAGGCCTGACTTCCCTTCTCAAATTCCTTACGGGCGCTCTTGGGAGCGGCCTGATCAGTCAGGGAGGGTAGGGCCGCGAGGTTGACCGCCGGTTTCTCGAGGGGAGCGAGGACAATGTTGAAAGCGTGGTAGGTGACGCGGGCGTCGGTAAAGTCCAGAGTCTGCTGAAAGCTTTGAAACTTCTCGGCCTTGGCGCTGAGGGTGCAAATCGTGGGGCTAAGTCCAAGAAACTCGAAGTTCCCGTTCCAATCCGGCTGGCGGGTGGCCACTGGCGCGCCGTCGCTGGTCTGAATAGAAACCATCACCCCCTCAGCGATCCCCCGGCCATCCTTGGTCTGGACTTGACCGTGCAAGGTGATGTTACGCCCCGCAGAGCGCCACGGAGGCACCGACGACCCATTTCCAAAGGGTGGACGATCTCGTCACGGTGGCGCACCCCTTGCCTTCAAGTTGGCTTGAGCGCCCTGACTTAGTCCGAACTGGCCACCCTAACACGAACCCCCACTGAAAGCAATTCGCGTGCACAGTCCTGACATCTCCATAACAAAAAGCGGTAGTATGAAACGGATGAAGCTGGCGCACCAGGATGAAGGCGACATTCGAAACGCTCTGCTGGCGTGGTTTCGCCGCAACGCGCGTTCCCTCCCTTGGCGTACGAGTCGCGAACCCTACGCGGTGTGGGTGTCTGAGGTAATGCTCCAACAGACCCAGGTGGCGACCGTAATCCCGTATTACAAACGCTTTCTTGGGGCGTTCCCCACCGTGACCGACCTGGCGCGCGCGCCGCTCGAGCGCGTCCTCGAGCTTTGGTCAGGGCTTGGTTACTACCGCCGCGCGCGCCACATGCACCAGGCCGCCAAGGAACTGGTCAGCAGATTTACCGGAGTGTTTCCCCACGACTATACGCAAATCCGTTCGCTGCCCGGAATTGGGGATTACACGGCGCGGGCCGTATTAAGCATTGCCTTCGGCCTGCCGTACACGCTGCTGGATGGAAATGTGGCTCGAGTTCTGTCGCGCCTGGCGGCTCTCGAGGGCAATCTCCACCAAGGTGGCTTCCGTCGCGCTGTTGAAGCTCAACTCGATCGGCTGCTTTCACGCCGCCGCCCCGGCAACTTCAATCAGGCGTTAATGGAACTGGGGCAAACCGTGTGCCTTCCGCGCGTTCCCCGGTGCGTCGCCTGCCCGGTACGAAGCTGGTGCCAGGGTTTCAGAGGAGGGAATCCTGAAGTCTTCCCACAGCCGCGGCCTCGGCGGGCGGCGGAATCTCACTACCTTGCCGCCGCTGTCCTCAGGCGCGGAGCGCGTGTGGCCTTGGTGCGCGGCCTGGACGATGGCCTTTTAGGCGACTTATGGAATTTTCCCTCCGCCTTCGGCCGATCACGGGTGGAGGCGCTCGACGGTTTGCGCGACAAACTCGCCGGGTTCGGATTCCCTAGCCTCATCCTCGAGGACTTCAGCGCCGAGTTACACCACGGCATCACTTTCCGCTCTATTTGCGTCCACGCTTACCCGGCGGAGATACCGAACGTCTCCCGGAAGAAAGGGCTTCGATGGTTTACCATTTCGAGATTGCAGCGGGCTGCCATTTCGCAACTGGCTCGGAAAATCGCGCAGCGAGTGTTTGAGTTCAAAGCGTAAAGGCAACCCGCCGACCGGCGGATGGTTGCCCTAGGGCGCTACAAGGTCCCCCCCAACATCTGCTGCCGCGTTGGGTTAAAATGTAGTCCGCAAGGAAAGTATCGCTTATGGCAAAGGCCGCACAGACTGATCCCTCCGCGCTCCTCAAGCTTCAATCCAACATCAGCGTGCAGCGGCACTTTGAAGTTTCCCTTCTCTTGACTCTGGCTATCGCTTTTGTCACCGTTGCGATGACAGGAAAGCTGGACTTCGTCTCCACCGTTGTGATTTCCATAGCGTTGGGCGTGAAGCTCTGGAGCTATTCGCGCGAAGCTGACTTTTCCCTCTCCCCGCGCACCGTCACACGGGTTTCCATCTTTTACATCTTCTTTTATGCGCTCGACTTCTTGATCTTCTCGCCCGGACCCGGCCTGCTGGACAAGATGTTGACCGCCACCGTACACTTGGTCCTTTTCATCACCGTCGTCAAAATCTTCTCTGCCAGAACTTATCGCGATTACGGCGAACTGGCCGCGCTATCGTTCATGATGATGCTGGCCAGCGCTATCTGGACGGTCAGCACAACCTTCCTCATATTCTTCGGTTTCTACATTATTCTGGCCATCTCGGCCTTCATCAGCTACGAAATCAAGCGAGGGATGGAGTCGGCTCGCCGCGCTCCCGAAGGCCCTTACCGGAAACCTCGCCAGAACCGGACAGCGGTCGAACGGGCGCTGATGAAGGCGGCGGTGGGGTTGGCGGTCGGCATTTTTATCCTGGGAGCGGTTCTTTTTTTCATGATTCCGCGCTACCGCACAGGATTCCTGACCGCGCTCTCAGCCCAGTCCCAGAACATTACGGGCTTTTCCGAGACCGTTAACCTGGGAGATATCCGCAAGATCCTCCGTTCACCTATGGTCGTGATGCGAATAACGGTGGAAGGGGATCCCAGGCAATTCCAGGGGGTAAAATGGCGCGGCGTGGGTTTGACAAGCTTCGACGGCACGCACTGGTTCAACGACAACACGGAGCAAACTGCCGTCCTCCCGGCCTCCGAACAGCGTATTGTACTTCCCCGCGCGGAGGGCTGGCAGAGCCGTTCGTATCACCCGCTCCGTTATCACGTTTTGCGCTCCGCCCTCTCCACCGACGTGCTCTTCGCCGCCCCCACCCCGCAGGAGATTGTGGGCAGGTTTCACCTCGTGAATGTTGACGAAACCGGCTCCCTGCATAGCCCCCAATATGCTTTTGTGCCGCTTGCCTACGACGCCATTTCGGAGGCCGGGCTGCCTTCGCTCCGTCAGTTGGAGCGCGCCTCGACAGACTACCCGGAAAACATTCGCTTGGTGTATCTGCGGCTTCCCGATCTGGACCCGAAGGTCGCGGCCCTTGCCCGGCAAGTCACCTCCTCCGCCACGAACAACTACGATCGCGCCGCCGCGATTCAGAATTACCTTCGCAGTAATTTCCGCTACACACTGGATCCGTCCGCCATCGAGCCCAAGGATCCCATCGTCAGTTTCTTATTCAAATCCCGTTCAGGCTTTTGCGAGTACTTTGCTGCCAGTATGGCGGTGATGCTGCGGACCCTCAATATCCCGTCGCGGCTGGTGAATGGCTTTCAAACGGGTTCCTATAATCGTATCGGCAAGGATTTTGTGGTGCGTGCCCGCGACGCGCATAGCTGGGTGGAAGTGTATTTTCCGAAATACGGCTGGATCACTTTTGATCCCACGCCTGCCGATCCCGATCCCATCCGCGCCGGAGCCTGGGACGATTACCTCGATGCCGCCAGCCTTTTCTGGAGTGAGTGGGTGATCAACTACGATTTCAGCCATCAAGTTCAACTCGTGCGGCAGGTGGAACAAACCTCCAGGAACTTTCAGCAGGAATTCGTCGGGCACGCCGACCAGTTTAAGCAGCG
>Ga0181535_10003033_pt1 | contig 19866 bp, 41 predicted proteins | sample PEATcosm2014_Bin_44_FD_119774 | JGI IMG/M metagenome (GOLD analysis project Ga0181535, IMG submission 119774) | Peatland microbial communities from MTU Mesocosm Facility, Houghton, MI, USA - PEATcosm2014_Bin17_30_metaG | ecosystem: Environmental > Terrestrial > Soil > Wetlands > Peat | place... | reverse complement strand
CTCCTGCTGAAGATCACGAAGACCGGTAACAAGGTGACCGGCATCTGTCTCACGAAAGACCCTGAGACCCGGACGGTGCAATTCATCAACGGCAAACGAAGCAGCCGGACGCTTCGCACTGGAAGCTTCAGCCTGGCGTATATGTACTGTGCCAAGTGCCGGCGTAGGGTTCAAGTTCGAACATTCGACACCCTCGAAGAATACCTCTAAGGAGAGGCTGAGCATGTGGCTGAGCTCACCCCGTTGGAAACGGGACGTTCCGCAAGGGCTTGGAAGTTCGACTCTTCTCCTCTCCGCCAATTTGTTATGAGAAACACGACTATTCGTTTCAAGCATACTGAATCAGATATCAGAGCAGCAGCTGCGAAGTCTTTCAGTATTCGTGGAACAGCAATAGCTTTAGGAATCCGACCACATGGTGGTAGTTTAGGTAGTTTGAAGAAACGGCTTGTGAATCTTAGAGTTGATACTTCACACTTTACCGGACAACGAGGTGGTGGTTGTGGCCATGGTCCTTTAGGAACAATTATTCCAGCAAGCGTGCGGCTGGTGTTACGCCCTGCGGGGTCGAATAGAGAAAAGGCTCATGTATTACGTCGTTGTTTGCTCGAGATCGGGCGGCAATATAGGTGCGAAACTTGCGGCCAGTTACCAATATGGAATAGTAAGCCGTTAGTTCTTGAGATTGAACACAAGAATGGAATCGTCTGGGACGATAGGCCTGAAAACCTTCAATTCATCTGTGGTCATTGTCATTCACAAACGCCGACATACAAATCAAGAAACAAAGGGAAGGGTGCTGGAGCGGTTTATCAGACTCGTCTTGAAAACGAGAGCGTCCTAGCAATAGGCGCCCTGGGTTCAAATCCCAGTCCTTCCTCCAATCTTCAAGCACCAACATAGTCCCGTAGCTTAGCGGCTAAAGCGGCTGCCCTACAAGCAGCTCATCCGGGGTTCGAGTCCCTGCGGGACTACCAATCTTTGTTCACGAAATGCGCTTGTTCGTGATTCACGAACAGCGAACAATGCTGAACACACATGCCGGTGTCTGGAAACTCCAGGGCGAGTAACCCTGCCAGCCCGGCTCCAGATTAGGAGTTACATGGAACCTACACGTGAAGTAACCGTTGACTGGGATGAGACTCAGCATTGCGTTGCATGCAAGTTCTTCACCAATCGAAACGGCGTCCTGACCAGGGAACACACCGAATTCATCCGTGAAGGTTCAGCCGAAGTCCCTTACACGACCATGGGTCTCTCCATTGTCAACTGGGTCGCCAACGGCGTCCTGTAGTCATTGGCTGGCGTAGCTCAACTTGGCAGAGCATCCGATCCGTAATCGGAAGGTTATCGGTTCAATTCCGATCGCCAGCTCCAAGAAAGGTCTTTATGCAACCGTATTGGGTACTGCAGGTCAGCATTCCACTCAGCAGGCCGGAAGGCGCCTGGGGTCTGGCAGACGAGCTGGAGCGCGCCCTGGGGCCGCACAGCAGCTCAGGTGCTGGTTTCGGCAACCGGGACATCGATTGGTCCTTCCTGTCGGAAGAGATAGCCAATGAAGCTGAAGAGAAGGCACTGGCCTTCTTCAGCGAACGGGTGATCCCGACCAACGATGATGATTCCGATGGAGATTCAGTTCAGGTCAATGTCATGGAATACAACAACGACGATGACGACGATCCAACCCCGCCGGCCGCTGAAGTGGTTTGGCAGGATGCAGCTTAGGAGAGGTGGCAGAGTGGTCTATCGCGCTCGTTTCGAAAACGAGTGTGTCCGGTAAAACAGCCGGCACCGTGGGTTCAAATCCCACTCTCTCCTCCATTCCGAGCGCCTGTAGCTCAGTTGGATCAGAGCACTCGCCTCCGAAGCGAGAGGTCAGTGGTTCGAGTCCACTCAGGCGCACCAAGTAAGTAGTAAATCCAAAAGGAGAAGTCAGTTGAGATAGACGACGTATATGAGCGAAGTGCTTGTACTGGATAGTACCGGGCAGCCGATTTACACCACTGGAATGGAAGATGCAGTCCGGTTGTGGACGAAGGATAAGGCTGTAGTGCTGGCGGAAGACCTTGAAGGCAAGCTCCTTCATTCCGACAGCTTTGAAATGGGAATGCCTCGCGTGGTGCAGTTGCGAAACTGGGTCGCGTGGAAGCTGAACCTGCAAGTACCATTCAGCCGTCGCAATCTAGTGCTTCGCGACAGCGTCGCGAGGGGCAGTAGAACAACCCTCATCTGTCAATACTGCGCGGACGCGCTCACCACAGAGTCATACTCTCTCGACCACGTAATTCCACGGTCGCAGGGTGGTCTTTCCACCTGGGAAAACCTGGTGGCCTGTTGCAAGGACTGCAACTCTGAAAAGGCCAACAGGACGCCGGAACAGGCAGGCATGCGCCTGTTGAAGAAGCCGGTGGCGCCGTCCATCCATGACCCCAAGTTCACATTCCGCCTGCAGATCAAGAACCCGCGGCCGGAATGGGGATCCTACCTCTACTGGAATGTGGAGCTTGAAAAGTAAACATCTCAGGGGGTTCCTGTATGGCTTACAGGAACCCTCCTGGTTAGGGTGAAGATCATGGGATTCAATACCACCGTGCTCGTCTTGAACGATGCACTCACTGAGATCGAAAACGACCCAGAGTTCGGTAAAAAGCTGGTCGCTGGAATCCGCAAGTTGGGATCCACAGGCGGTATCCATCCAGGGCCGGTCAATGTTCCGGTTGGCAATCACGCCAACCCCGTTACGGTGATCGAAACACATCATGCTGACTGGACGGCACTGATTGCCGTTGGCGGCAACAATGCAACGGTGTTCTTCACGACCTACGGGTATAGGCACCATGACAAGGAAGTGCAATTTCGGCTCTCCGAAGAGATGGACGCAGCCGTAACCCGAAAAGATACGGGCGCGTCGTCTAGCTGAATAAGGCCTCCGTTTCCTAAACGGAAGATCGCAGGTTTGAGTCCTGTCGCGCCCACCAATCACCAAAAGGAGCATCACGAATGTCCGCATACCGTACACACGGCACAGTCATGAATTGTCAGGCTGTGCTGGTCAAATGCCTGCAGAAGCGATTCGCCCAGGTTGAAGTCCACCCCTCCCCTCAAACGCTGCTCGACTGGCATGGCAAGGTCCGCCCGGACAAAGCAGAGATCATCATTCGTCGCAAGTTCATCGACTCCGTATCGAACGACATGGGCTTTACCAAGAACGACCAGGGCAACTTCGACGCCATCATCTCGGACTATGACGCCGGCCGGCACGACCAGAAGTGGCTGAACGACCTGGCCAAGGACTACATGGAAGAGCGCGCCACCGAGCTCATGACCGACCAGGAATGCGAAGTCGCCGAACGCGCCGAGCTTCCTGACGGCCGCGTCCAGATCCGTTACCGCGTGACGGCCTAACCCGAGGAGCTGAAATGGAAGAAAGATTCATTGTCGTAACCATCGCCGCCGATGGGCGGAAGATGGATGTAGAAGCAGAGAACTTCCACGGTGAAGGCTGCATGGCGCTGCTGGAAAGCTTCGACGTCATGGGTCCGGTTCTGTCCGAGACGACGAAGCCGGAATACAACGAAGCCAACCAGAACTTCCGTCACGCCTCCCAGAGCTGCTGATGTATGTCCATGGGATCATCAACGACACTCACGTCAACGGGCCTGGAAACAGGATCGGGATCTGGGCAGCCGGCTGCACGCTGAAGTGTCCGGGATGTTGGAATCCGGACACTCACGCTCACGGCGGCGGTATCTGGTGGGACGACATCGCGCTAGCCAGGCACATCCTGAGCAAGGACCAGATCGAAGGAGTCACCGTCTCCGGCGGAGAGCCTCTCCAGCAGATGGACAGCCTCCTGCGGATCGTCGAATTCCTTCACTTCCGCCGCCCCGATCTTTCGATCGGAATCTACACCGGATACACATTGAAGGAACTGGACAAAGCGGATTACGACGTCTTCACCAGATGTCTGGTTGGAGAAGCGCCTAACGGGATGTGGCCGCCTCTTAGCACCTGGTGGAATGAATTGAAAGGCCACCTGGACTTTGCCGTCATGGGCCGCTTCAACGCCGGCAAGGTGACAAGGCAGCTGCCGTTGCGCGGATCTGCCAACCAGGAGCTGGTGTTCTTCTCAGATCGTTACACCGAAAAAGACTTCGGCGAGCAGCTGGTCGAGATCACCATCGCCGCAGACGGACAAAGTTCAACGCTAACCGGGTTCCCGATCGGTTTACGCGATCCCTTTCAACAGGGCTGGCATAGCTCAGTGGTAGAGCACTCCCTTGGTAAGGGAGAGGTCGAGAGTTCAAGCCTCTCTGTCAGCTCCATATTGTGAGGCAATATGCCCATTCTGTTTCATCGTGAAGCACTCCAGATGGCTGAGCAAGGCAAAGCATCAGGTGACTTTTGCTACCTAGGAGCACTTGGCGCGCACTGTGTCTTTCTCTATCCACGAGACCTGAAACAGCCATACCAGATTCACTTTGCTGAAGAGGTCATCTGATGGCCATCGTCAAGATCAAATCGACACCAGAAGGCTTGGCCTTCTGGAACCATGTCGAAGCAATCGCTGCGCAGATGCGACAGCAAAGCGGGGGTAGCTCAGTGGTAGAGCTTCGGTCTTCCAAACCGAATGTCGCGGGTTCGATCCCCGTTCCCCGCTCCAACATCGTGAGGTTCAAATGCCCAGGAAATTGAAATGGTACAAACTCGAGGCTGGAAACTCCAGTCGTGGCAGTATCGGGATGGTCATCCAGCTACAGGCGCATACGCGCAAGGAAGCCGTCGAGAAGGCCAACAGCCAGTTGGCTGCGATCGACACGATCGAAGGCGAAGCTTTGGAGCCCAGTGTCGACTACTGCAATGTCTACTTGGCCGGCAATCTAACCATCAACAACATCATGGCCGGCGAGACCGAAGACGTTGAAGAAGGCGATGAACTGGAAGATGAAGAGGCGCCAAGCAACGGCACCGGCATCGTCTGTGCGGGCGGCGAACTTTGTCTTGACTGTGGCTTCTGTCACCCTCCGGGACAGCACAACGCTCCGGTGAAATAAGCGGGCTTAGCTCAGTGGTGGAGCGCGACCTTGCCAAGGTCGAGGTCGCGGGTTCGAGCCCCGCAGCCCGCTCCAATCACTTCAAAGGAAACCATGTTAGAAACACTCCGATTTCCCAAGAACGACAAGCACATGTACCTGGGCCGGAACGGCTGGGGTTATCTGTGTGGACTTGCAGCCTGCCTCTCTGCAAACGATCAGGTGATTTCGATCAACCCGATCAACTCCATCGATCGCAGCGGCCGGTGCCAGATCGACATTCCGCTGGAACGCCTGGACGACGTAGTCGCCATGCTTTACCGGGCAGCAAAGAAAGAGAAAAAGCCCTCCTCAGTGGAACTCCTGATGGCGGAAGAGCCTTGGGGACAGCATTCTGTCTATGACCGTGAGCAATGGATGCTTGAGATCGCCATGAAGAACACCCAGCGCGGCTATTGGGACTGGGTTCAAGCTCGCGTCGAAGTCGACGAAAAGGTGGAGGACTAAATGCCCTGCTATACCGTTCAGACAGCAAGTGTGAACCTCAACAATGCAGACCACGACCTGCTCGCAAAGGCCCTCGAGAAGCTTGGCTACACCGTCGTTCGGACTGGCAAGAACTTTGTGTTCCGGAAGGGTGCCGTTTCCGGCTCCTACCAGAACAACAAGATCAACATGCAGGCCACCGGCGGCGCGAAGATGGACACCGACGAGATCAAACGCGCGTACAGCGAACAAGTCATTCACCACATGGCCGAGAAGTATGCCGAAGAGGGTTATGAAATGACCCGCGACGGCGAAGAGTACGTCTGGACCCAGAACCCCGGATATGGCGCGGTCTACGCATAAGGAGCGACCATGGCAGAAGGAATCAATCAGATTCGGATGAGGATCCTTGAGGACGGAACGATCAGCATCAACACTGATGCGTTCACCGAGGAAGCCCACGTGACAGCCGAAGAGCTGATCAACGACACCATCAAGCTGGCCGGCGGCGAGCACAAGATTGTTGAGCACAAGACACCGGACTTCCATCACCACCACAGTCACGATCATGGACACAGTCACAGCCACTAACCCATGACCGATACTGAAGAGAGTGCCAAGATCTTCCGGGAGCGCGGTCTATGCGCTTCTGTTACCGGCAACTGAGTTCTGGGGTCGCTTCCGGTCGAAGAAGAAATAGAGCTAGCCGACACCTGGCTGACGCGCTGCACAAGCAGCAGATGGGTTGGAATCCTTCCGGTAGGGCCGGAGATGGGACCCAGTCTTGAGTCGAAGTGGCGTGACTACCGGCGAGAGATCCGGCCTAATTTCAGGAGCTTCAATGACTCGTAGGAACCGTTCGCGTAAGCCGTCCTCGTTTGTAACTGCCATCCTTGTTGTGCTGGCGGCAGTCGTAATCCTATTTGCCGCAGCCAAGATGGCCAAGGCTGCCACCTTCCGTCACGACGGTCCCGCGGTTCTGAACGATCTGGCGGTAACCCCAGGAGCGACCGGTACGATGACGAGGGCCCAGCTGTGTGACCCCAACTTCCATACCGGAACGGTTCGCTGCGTGACCGAAGCCATGAAGCGCCAAGTCTGTGCGGCCTACGGAATCGCGCGCGCTGACTGCACCGGGAAGAAGTATGAAATTGATCATCTGATCTCGCTCGAGCTTGGCGGCTCGAACGACCTCAAGAATCTCTGGCCGCAACCGTACTTTCCCAAGCCCGGCGCCAAAGAGAAGGACACCGTCGAGAACTGGCTGCACCGCCAGGTCTGTGCCAAGGTCAATCCCATGCCACTCGCTGATGCGCAACATGCTATCTCGACCGACTGGTATCAGATCTACATCAAGATCATTCCAGCAGCGAAGTAAGCTGTTGTAGATACAACAAGTTAGCTGGTGTAGCTCAGTGGGTAGAGCAGCTCATTTGTAATGAGCAGGTCGCGGGTTCGAATCCGGCCGCCAGCTCCAACAGTAAGGAAAGGTGAAGCTCATGCAGAAGCTCCTTGTAGAGAATGGCGATCTGCCGTCGATCGAAGTCCCTTTCTGGGGAGTTCACGAAGCGAACACCCTGACTCAGATAGAGCGATGCGCTCTGACCGCTGACAGGGCCGCCCTGATGGCGGATGGTCACCTGGGTTACGCAGTACCGATCGGCGGCGTCGTCGCCTATAAGGATCGGATTAGCCCTTCCGGTGTCGGTTTCGATATAGCCTGCATCGCCCAAGACTCCAGGATAACTACGCGTAGCGGGCACCAGGTGATAATCCAGATGAAAGATATCCCAGAACTTCTGGGGGCGCATAACTCAAACCTAGTAAACGTTGGATCTCCCATTGAGCGAAAGACTTCGACAAGGGAAACGGATACCGTATTCCTCTCGTCAGGTGACAAGCTCAAACTTACCCCAGATCATGAGTTACTCACGCCAACAGGGTGGCGGCAGGTGCAAGATACCGCAGTAGGCGATCACGTAGCTGTCACGTCGTATCTGGGTCTTCTCTGTGACAATCCGTCGTCGAAGAAAGATGTGGATTTCTACAGGCTGCTCGGTCTCGTGATGGGTGATGGGTCGCTATCTGCAAAGAAATACCGAATCTCCGTTTTTACCTCCAAGGATGAGGATGTGGCCGCAATACAAGAAGCTTTTTCCTCTTTGGGTATAGCTGCCGCTGTTCATCATAGGGTCAGGCCCAATGGCTGCATTGAGAACCAGATTTATGCAAACTGCCGTGAGCTTCAAGCCCGGATGGTTGCGGCCGGTTGCAGCAGGGGAAGAAAGCTGTGGGACCGGGCACTACTTGAACCGATGCTTCACCTGCCTCTTGACTTGCAAGCAGCATGGCTTTCGGGGCTGTTTAGTGCGGAGATGGTGACTCCCTGGGCGCTTCCACACCAAATATGCTCTCCCGCGTTCAAGCAGGGAGGCCGCAACGGTATAGCGTTACTTCAGATCCTGTCGATGTCCCTTGCGGGCTTTGGATTTGAGACCAGTATTGCCCCCAGTGGAAAGAAGCACAAAGGACTTCAGACGCATGTGCTTCAGGTGCTTGGCGGACAACCCCAGTTTGTCCGACTCTGGAGAATGTTTGGATTCTGTTTCTGTTCGGAGAAGCGCCGGGAGTCTGCTCGTATGATGAGCATCGCTTGGCAGCGAGACGCAGAGATGTCTCGCTTAAAAGATGTCCGAAAATCAATCAGGACGATCCGGGAACAAGGGGAGAACATACACCGCGTCCACGAGGTCGCGTCTGGCATGCTTGGAACGACTATAACGAAATCTATGGCTCTCAAGGCGGTGTATTGTGATCGTGGGAAGCCTCGCACAACTAAGAGGTTCACACCTTACACGGATGGAGAGATAGTCTGGGCCACCGTGACTAAGAAAGAAGCCTCCGAAGAATCCATCGTTCATGATCTCGCTTTATCTCACGAGTGCCACAACTTTATAGCAAACGGCGTGATTGTTCACAACTGCGGCAATAAGGCTGTCTTAACCGACATGCCGGGCAGTCAACTGCGCGCCAGTATCGTCCCAATCATGGACGACATCTTCAGCATTCTCAGTTTTGGGGTTGGGCGCAAGAACAACGAGCGCGTCGATCACCCCCTCTTCAGCCGGGATGGACATCCTGGCTGGGACACCGAGGCAGCACGCCCCCTCAAGCGCAAAGCGGAGGAGCAACTCGGAACTATCGGCTCTGGCAACCACTATGTCGATCTGTTCACAGACGAGTTGGACCGGGTCTGGATCGGTGTCCACTTTGGTTCTCGCGGCCTTGGCCACGGTATTGCATCGTGGTTTCTCAAGGCGGCGGGCGCCAAAGATGGTATGGAAGTAGAACCCTGCATCATCGACGTCGCAAGCGATCTCGGTGAGCAGTACATCAAGGCCATGGAATTGGGCGGGGCCTATGCCTATGCCGGCCGCGATTGGGTCTGTGACAGGGTAGCTAAGTTGTTGGGAGTAAACGTTTTAGAGGCGGTTCATAACCACCACAATTTCGCCTGGCGAGAAGAGCACGGCGGCGAGATGTACTGGGTCGTCCGTAAGGGTGCAACCCCGGCTTTTCCAGGTCAGAAAGGTTTCGTCGGCGGCACCATGGCCGAAAACGCCGTCATCTTGGAAGGGGTTGAGCATCCGGAAGGCAAGGACTCGTTGTACTCGACCGTTCACGGCGCCGGCCGGGTCATGGGTCGCAAAGACGCAACCGGAGTCATCAAGTTCAACAAGGAGACCAAGGAACGCCGAGTCGTACGCGAACCGCGTGTTACTCAAGAGATGATGGACACCGCGGTAGCAGCCGCGCATGTAGAGCTCCGCGGCGCCGGCGTCGACGAGTCTCCGATGTGCTACAAGCGCCTTCCTGAGGTTCTTGCCGCGCATGCGAACACGATCAAGATCCTTCACACGTTGACGCCAGTCGGGGTTGCGATGGCAGGGAAGAACGAACACGATCCATTCAAGGACTAACCAACCCATCCGAGGAGGATGCTATGTCACAGCAGGACGCAGGAAACCGCGCGGCCGTGTAGTTGAGTGGAAATCCACTCTCTGCCGATGCCGCGCTGTGATGGAAGTCGACACCGAGGAGCACCGGCTGCACGCTTCTCCTTGCAGTTTTGATGACGTCATCTGGTGCGTTCAGGTAGGCCTGGACACCCTGGGGCGAAGGATCTCTGAGTTGAGTACGCCTTGGCGCGACAGCATCGCCAAGATGAATGAATTGCTTACCTGGAAGGATCCCGGCGTTTTCATGCGGCCGGCTTTCAAGCACGCGTCGAATGGCCTGACTGCTGAGCAGTGCTTCTGGGATTGGGACACGAAAGGTGTCTCGTTGCCCGAAGCGCTGGAAGATCCAGAGCGGCTCGCCGACCTGGTCCAGGCGAAGAAGAACCGAGAGTTCACCATCGATGAATGGATGGACACCTATTGGGGCGCTTATGAGCAGAACGGGAAGGTTTATCGCAAGCGTGATGAATATCCAATCTGGCCAGAGGAATATATGAGCCATCCCGGCATGGACGCAAGGCTGTTCAAGAAACTGTTTGGCCGGGAGCCAGATCAGGAGCTGGTAGATGTTATCCAAGGCCGGACGTAAGAGCAGGTTGAAGAGCGTCATTATTCTGTTCGTCGTGCAGCTCGTGCAGTACTGCATTGTGAGCATCGGCTACATCGTGATGAACCGCGGGCTGTACGTCGCGACGTTCGTCGCCGACACGGTGTACGGGCTCAACAGTTTCTTCATCGTCAAGAAGATCGTAAACACAGAGGACACCCTGGGGTGGGAGGCGGGCGCCTACACCTTGGGTGGTTCGATCGGATCGCTGCTGGCGATCTTCCTCACAAAGCATTGGCTTCATCAGTAAATCGGTGAGTAGCGCAGCCCGGTAGCGCACTTGTTTCGGGAACAAGGGGTCGTGGGTTCAAATCCCACCTCGCCGACCAATGGACGCATAGCTCAGCCTGGCCAGAGCTTTCGCTCGATAAGCGAAATGTCAGAGGTTCAAATCCTCTTGCGTCCACCAACCTTTGGCTCGTCATGCCTCAAACGGTATTCCTGAGATCAGGAGACCTGTGCATGTGATATGGCGACTCCTCGGCGATCAGACGAAAGGGAGACCGACAGGTAGTAGTGGGTTGGCTTCAGTCCACTGGCGATTCTTCGGGTTGGGACGAAGCAAGTCGTTCTTGTGCGGGCTCACCGGCGCCCTGGAATCGCGATCAGCAGACCTACGGTGACACTCATTGATTGATCATGCCCACTACTGAAGTTGTATCCATAGGTTGGCTCCAGATACCAGCCAAACCTTCGCTTTGGCCAAGGCCAAAACATGAAATCGAGAGCGGCTTCTCCCCCAATGGAATTGGTACTCTTGCCGCCTTTGATGGTATGCGCCCATTCCGGACCAGCACCGAACATGAACTCCGTGGTTTTTGAAAGGGTGTAGGGCTTCTTAAAGATGAGGTCGGTGTCCCACTCCGTTTGACCGCGGCTAAAGAACGGCGTCACCCCAGCTTCGATTTCCAGCCGCTCCTTGATGGGGGTTACTTCGATAGCGGCACTGGGGCCGTAGCTGGGAGTGCCGTGGGTAAGCGCCCAGTCCCCGGCAGCGCCGATTTCGATAATGGCGACGGGCTCCCTTTCTTTTTCCTCGATCTGACCAAATGCTCTGCTTACAAACAGCAGAATGGCCAGCATCGCGACCTTTGCAGCTTTTATTTCCATGCGCTCCCAATCTCCATTTTTACAGCATGGCCATGTTCGGCGATGTAATGGAATCGCACGGTCTAAGGTAGGGGATATTCTGAGCAGCGAATTTGAGTGTTGTCGTATTCCACTTCCACGACAGTATTGACCATCTCCCGCTGCCCAATATGTTTCAGTGCGGCATCGAAGAGCTCCTGCTGCTGAGTCGGGGTGACATTGGGTATGATCACGATGAGTCCAGCATGAAGCTGCCGCCTTCTGTGCAAAGCCAGAAAATCAGACCTGTTATTGGTCACAAACGTGTAGTCACGCTCGATCACAACGTCCATGAGCTCCCAGTCTTTGAAACTGCCTAGACCGAGGTAGTTAACATGATCTGCCACATGCCCAGCTGCATGCGCACGGTCAACCAGAGACAAGTGCAGGCATTCATCGATCAAGAGTTTCACTACTTCACCGTTGATATGGAACGATGCCGCGAGACTTTGATGGGAGCGTGTTTGGCCCATGGACGCCGCGCTGGGCGGCCACGACGCGGAAACGCAAGCATGTAGAGAGTAGCCATCCCAACTTTTTCAGAGTCGAGCGCCGGATATCCTTTGACTATCTCCTCCACGGTTGTTCCCTTCTCCAGCATGTTTGCCACCAGCTCCACGGGAATACGAGTGCCCCGGTAGACGGGAGTACCTTGCATAACCTCTGGATCAGACACAATCATCTGCTCTGCCTTCCCGAGCCGCAATAGATTCTGCGTCACTCCCTCACGTGCTGTCTTTACCTGTACGACTAGAGCTTGACCGTCCGATATAGCAAAAAAATCCACATCAGGGGATGTCTCGATCGCTTTGGCCACCTTGCGACGCTCGACCATCGGCAACAAACGAACGCCCTCCGCTTCGAGCTTGAGATAAATCAGTTGCTCTTCCGACAAAAACCGTTTCGTCTCTTGCCCTACGCGCCGCCGGCGTGGACGTATCAGATGACCCTCAATCAGCTTATGTACCGCCTTGAGAGGCAGTTCGGTAACGGCTGAGGCTTGAGCGGGAGTATAAGCTCGGTTATTCATGAAATAAGTCTACCCCGAACAGGGAAGAATTACAACACTAAACGATCTGCGCTGAAGTGACCGTCGATTTTGTAACGGTCAAAGCACCAAAAGCCACAAGGCTCAACAGGGTTCAGGTCATTCACGGTAACCATCTCAATCAAAATCACTTATTTTCACTCGATTTCAACAGAGTTCCACAAACGATTTGATCTGTTTTGGGAACAGAGGGGTCACAAGTTCAAATCTTGTCACGCCGACCAGTTTCAAAGGACACATAGCTCAGCCCGGTAGAGCAGCCGCTCGATAAGCGGCTGGCCAGAAGTTCAAATCTTCTTGTGTCCACCAAGTTTCGGTGTGTAGCTCAGCCTGGCCAGAGCTCTCGGTTTGGGGCCGAGAAGTCGGGAGTTCAAATCTCTCCACACCGACCACTTTGAAATGTGGCGTAGTCGTCTAGTGGCCCAGGACCCTGACCTTTCACGTCAGTGATCATCGGTTCGAATCCGATCTACGTCACCAACATTGAACTGTCTACCGCGCCTGTCTATGGGCTTCCAAGCGGACGGACAATGCCAGGATGGCCAACACCTCGACAGTATCACCACTTCGTGGGCCGATCGAGGGTAGGACGGAGTGAGAGACCGCGGAAGGACAGACCGCGCTCCTGGCATAAAGTTTCACGGGGATGTAGCTCAGTTGGCAGAGTGCTGGCTTGTCACGTCAGAGGTCACGGGTTCAATCCCCGTCATCCCCGCCAATACCTGAAGGAGCACCATGGCACAGCGAGCACTATTTGAAGAGATATTCGATGGACCCAAGAGTCTGTTCGGCCAGATCTTTGGCTCGTCCAGCGTTAGGCTGCGGGCCGTGAAACGGCCGGCGGCTGCGCCAAACATCAGAATCAAACTCACCAAGAAACAGTTGGAACGGCTGCTCGCTGGTAAGACAGAGACGTTTCAGGGCGGCGGCCACTCGATACTTCTTCGATATGAGAATCAGTGATTCCCCTGATAGCCCTCGTTCCACAAGTTCCATAGTCTATTCCCAGATCGATCAATGGTAGGTCACCGGCCTTTGAAGCCGTGAATTCAGGTTCGAGTCCTGATCTGGGAACCAAGGAGTTCTGATGCGTGCATGGAAAGTCTTCTCGTTTGAGGGAAAGCCTTTGCAGCTCGAGATCGAGCTGAACAGGGTTCAGAAGCTTGGCTTCACGATTTACACCATCATGCCAAAGAGCTTTGGGTTCCTGATCATTGCGTTCATGGACCCGCCAGCTGCCGTTTAGCTTTGGCTCGAGATTACAGCCTGTCAGGATGGAAACAGACAGGAAGTAGTGCCTGCACCGCGAGGTGTAGAGACCATCAGCAGTACGAAAGAACAAAGAATGGCAAAGAAGAAGGCAACACCTGAAGAGCTCATCGTGAATTTCTTCACGACCGCCGACCTGGGATCTGCAAACACGTTGTTCAACGTGGTCAAGGGCCTCATGAATACACGCACCGCCAACATCACCGCCGCGGCCGCCAAGAAGACCACGCGCGGGAGCAAGAACACCGCAGCGGGACCAACAGCGGTCGCTGAACAAGCTGCGGCCTAACGGCCCGCAACGAAGCAGAGGGGATGGTTTGTAACCCCAGCCGTGGACCGCGATTAGCAGCTCGGTACGAGCGTCAGCACGCGCATGCAGCTAATCGGTAAACCAACGGAACCTGACGGGTTCGGCGAGTGACTGAAGAGGTAGGAACTCGCCACACTATTCTGCCGTCTGTGCAGACTCTAGGGTGAGACGTGAAAGACAAGAGCCTGGCGCAGTGCATCAATGCCGGGGACGAGCTCATTAGCCCACGCGCCCTGCACAGACGGGAGAGTAAAGGATCAATGCCTAAAGCACTTGGGGCAGAAGTCGTTGAGTTCTATCTCAACGGGTGGCCCGAAAAACACTTCGTAGATGACTCCATCCTGAGCGTGACGGATGATCGCAGGATCATCCATTCAGACGCTGACAACGAACGGACGGCCACAGGGTTGCCGCTGACTGATCGTTTCGACCTCAGCGATTTCGGCGTCATCATCTCGGAGGAAGACACGAGCAAGATCTACGACTTCTCCTACTTCTTCAACCGCTGGCGTAAGCAACGCGACACTGTCATGCTGCTGGTCGAAGTCACCATCGCTCTCGAAGACAAAGTCCGGAAGGCGATTGAACGCGCCGGCGCGAAGGTGAAGTGACGAGCGCACAACAGCGTTAGTCCGCTTCTGCGTCCTGCATCAGATCACGTTTTAGATGTTGCCCATTCGTTCAATGGTAGGACTGCTGACTCTGAATCAGCCAATTGGGGTTCGAATCCCTGGTGGGCAACCAAATGTTGTATGGAGGTAGTTCAATGCGTATTGGAGGTTGCCATGCGTTAGTTGCATAAAGGAGCAACTGGCGTATGTGCACAGAGAACTATTGGACGGATATCGTGGAGACCAACCACGATCCTCGTGGGGATTTCGAGAAGTGGCGAACCCCGAGAGAGCAGAAGTGGAAGCGCAAGCTAGGACTTCCTCTCAATGCCCCAAAGTGGCTGGTATGGCGTGTTACGACCAAACCACCTGGGCCCGTAAACCGAGACTTCACTCGAGAAGCCCGCAACAAGATGAACCGTACCCTACGCAACGCCATTGCGCATGGCGTGGACTTCGATGATCTGATCATCGAGTCCCGACCCTCCCGGCTGGATGCCAGGAAGTGGTGGTACTGAAGTATGGCCGCGTAGCTCAGCCTGCTAGAGCATCCCGCTGAAAACGGGAGTGTCATGGGTCGAAATCCCATCGTCGGCCACCATATGAGCCCTGGTCCTCTCTGACCAGGTGGTGGAGGCGCGGTCCGGTTGTGACCGCTCCCAATTGACGAACCGGCAGGGGCGCCCGCGGTGGGCGCCCCTTGCCGACAAGTTTGTGCGGAATGGACTGGAGTCTGGTTCCAGCAGGGTCTCATAATCCCTTTCACGTCGGTTCAAATCCGGCTTCCGCTCCAAGTTTCGCGCCGGGAGGCAGCCCGGAACCTACCCCGCTTTGATAAAGCGGCCCGCCCATCAAGCGGCAAGAGGTAGCTCGGTAGTTAGGTGCACCGAGGGCGCAAAGATGTGGTGCCCGTAGTTCAGTCCGGCCAGAACGCCGCTCTGTGGCAGCGGATGTCGAGAGTTCAAATCTCTCCGGGCACCCCAAATATCAAGGAACTGATTCAGAGGTGACCCATGAATCATCATCACGCTAAGACTTGTGGGTATTGCAAGAAGAGGATCTTTGCAAATGAACGACTAGCCAGAGAACACCTGGCTGAGATCCTGCACCGAAAGGTCAGATTTACAAAGCCCGGTGCGTTCGCCGTGGCGCCGTATCTCTGTCCTGAAGGTAATGGATGGCATGTCGGTCGAAACCACGACACAATCATGATCAACTTCAAGAGGGGACGCACCAAGAACGTCGATACTCCTACAAGAAAGGTTCCCTATGGCAAGCTGGCAAGGAAAGTCGCGTAGCAACTACTTCCAGGTAAAAGACGAGGCAGCTTTTCTTGCCTGGGGCAAAACCCGTGAAATAGAGATCTGGAAGATGGTGCGCAAGACAGGGTCGCGCAAGGGTATCGAAACCTTCTCCATGGGTGCCACAACTGAAGACGGAAGCTGGCCCAGCTACGACGACGCCGCCGGCGAGGATATCGACTTCATCAATGAGGTATCTGACCATCTTCCCGACAACGAGATCGTAATTCTGATGGAAGCCGGCTCTGAGAAGCTCTGCTACATCACAGGAACCGCCCTAGCGTTCAACCACCTGGGCACTGAGAGTCTAGTCAAGGTTGACCTCAACGACATTTACGAAGCAGCCGCCACCAAGTTCGGCATCACTGTCGCCGACATCTCTGACTGCACATACTGAAAGGCGTCATGGCATACGACAAGCTCGTCCTGATTGACTTTGAAACAACCGGGCTGGATGAAAAGAAGCACGAGATCATCGAGATCGGCGCGATCCTTTGCGATGCGGTTTCCTTGGATATTTACTGGGAATACGAGCGCAAGCTGAAGCCAGTCAACATTTGCTGCGCCCAACCTGAAGCTTTGGCAGTCAACGGGTATACCGAAGAAGCCTGGGCAGGCGCCGCCGGTTTCCGGCGCGGCATGATGGACTTCCTTTGCAAACTGGACCACACGATGATCTTTACCGGTCAGAATGTATGGTTCGATGTCCGGTTCTATCTGTCTGCTTTGGAGCAGCTTCGTTACTTCGAGCCCGAAGGCACATTGATCGATCCGCTCGATCCGACACCTCACGGGTACAGCTATCACCAGCTGGACATCGCCAGCATGGCATGGCCACTTCAGAAGGAACCGGTCTATCGCATGAGCAGGCTTGGACCTGCGTTTGGTATCGAACCTGAACCGATGCCCCATCGAGCAATCAACGGGGTGCGAACTGAATACGCGCTGTTGAAAGAGATCCGGCGCAGAGGGCAAATGAATGCCTAAGAAAGTCACATCCACCATGGCCGTTGGCCTGGTTCCAGGGAAGACCAGGGTCAAGACCACCGTAGTGCCTTCAGGAACGATCGTGAACGACATCCGGCCCGCTGACACCTTCAAGAAGACGCCGCCTGCGTCCTGGGGCAAGCGGCAGCCAGCAAGGGGAGCAACCTAAACCGCCATTCATGGACGGAACAGCACAGCGTCGTGCAGCCCGGATCCGGGCCGGTGGTTCAATTCCAAGTTCTGTCCCCAATTTCAAAGGAGATCCACGATGGGAAGTTGCAGTGCAATGAGCTCTATCGATCGTGTGCTGGAGAAACACAGCGATGAGATCCGTAAGGAACTGCTCGAACGGTTGTCCGAGCAGACCAAAGGGCTGGTGACTGACATCGCCTTAGAGAACAACACCTACTCCATCACGGTTTCGGCCGTGTTGAGCAACGGCACAGAGTTGACCTTGGAACCGATCGACATCGACTCCTTGGCGGCAGACTATCCCGATTGTGAAGTGGGGTACTGATGCACACCTTTGAATTCAAAGTAACTTTGAGAGGAACAGGCAAAGACAAAGCCAGTGCATGGAGCAACGCTGTAGATGCGTTTGCAGAAGATCCAGGCTTTCCCGAGGATGAAGACATCACCCAGATCGAAGATTCTGAAGACGAGTAAAACTCGATCCGGTAGCTCAATTGGTTCGAGCAACGGGCGTGGGAGCCAGGACCCAGGTCTGGAAGGCTCTCCCCGTAGGTTGGAGGTTCGAATCCTTCCCGGCCTACCATCACTCAGTTTTATTCCCAGGTAGCTCAGCGGTAGAGCGGCGCGCTGTTAACGCGTTGGTCGGGGGTTCGATCCCCTCCCTGGGAGCCACTTTCAAGGAGCTGAGCATGTCTCGGCGCGTCATCCAGAAACGGACAAATAACCGGACAGTCCTGAAGAAGCTCACGATACCTGGCCAGCTGCATTGCGCGTTCTGCGAGCCCAATAAGGGCTGCAACGCGACCGGCAAACGGCGCCCGCGGTCAGACAAGTACAAGGACCATCGCAAAGGTCTGAAGTAGACATGGCGCCATCAGCTAACGGCTAGGCTTCCCGGTTCTCAGCCGGATCATGAGAGTTCGAATCCCTCTGGCGCTACCAATCCATAAAGACAGGAGCAACATGGCAATTCAGCTTGGCACGATAGCAACCGACAGCATCACGGGTTTCAAAGGCGTAGCCGTCGTACGGACGGAGTTTCTCTTCGAATGCGTTCGCATTGGACTCATGCCGAAAGCGCTGAAGGATGGTCTTCCGCAGGAGAAGTGCTACTTCGATGAGCGTCAGCTCAAGGAGGACGACAAGAAGACACCGGCTCCCAGCAAGTGGCTTGGCAAACAGGTCACCGACTCGATTACCGGAGTCCAGGGAACAGTCACCAGTGTGTCGACCTATTTGTACATGGCGCCACGCGTCTGCATCACTCCAAAAGGAACCTTCGAAGGCAAGCCGCTCGAAACTGTAGATTGCGACGAAGCACAGCTCGTGGAATACGACGCACCAAAGGTGGCGAAGCGCACCGGTGGTCCCGGCGACAAAGCTCCAATGCACCGCGCTGCACCGCGCTGCTAATCGTCCTGTGGTGGAATTGGCAGACACGCCAGCTTGAGGTGCTGGTGCCCGCAAGGGCATGAGAGTTCGAGTCTCTCCGGGACGACCACATTAGCGGAGCATCGTTCAATGGACAGGACACCGACCTTCTAAGTCGAGGATTAGGGTTCGACCCCCTATGCTCCGGCCACTTTTGAAGGCCCCTTCTTTGTTTTCTTGGTGGCTGCTTTCTTCGCTTTCCTGAGTGCAGCCCACCGGGCCTTCATGAGCTTGCTCATTTTGGCTTTTAGTTCAGGACTCATTTTCCTCTTCTTCTTTGGCTTCGTCGCGGTCTTCTTGGGAGCCGTTGTTGAAGCCGTACTCGGAAAGAGCGCTTCACGCGCTGCAGTCAGGCGTTTGATCTGATCGTCGATGTCGGCGGCGATGGTGTCGATGCTCATTGGAGAGCCTCCTATCGGCTGAGTTAGCCGTTTCATGAGTATAGAGGATCAGTCGGGTGCATGATAATCGCCGCGGGAGATTTATGGCACCAGCAAAGAAAGGCCAAAAGAAGAAGCCAGGCGTGTGGATCATGCGCACCGGTGAAGAAATCCTGATCACCGAAATGGATGACTCACATTTGGCACACACCATAGCGATGCTGGAACGCAAACGCGCTGGGTTTGAAGCAGAGTCAATCGAACATGAGGACTGGGAGGAAGGCCCCAGGGCAGCAAACAAGCAAGCAATCCAGCGCCTCAATGCCATGATCGGCATGCTCGTAAACGAGCGCGACCGCCGTAAAGGGCTGGCCAAGAAGATCGCATCGATCGCCGACATGCTTCGCATTGAACTGGAAGGTCCCCATATAGGGGAACGTATCATCTAATAGATCGATTCACAGGAGATGAACCAAATGGCAGAACCCACATATGAAGAGCTGAAGGCCAAGCTGGCCGCACTCGAAGCAGAGAAGGCCACGGGCCTGTCTTTCAAGGTGAGCGAGAAGGGCGCTCTCAGCGTGTACGGTCTGGGCCGATTTCCAGTCACCCTTTATCAGGAGCAATGGAAGAAGCTGCTGGAAAAGTCCGGCGCTATCCTCGAATTCATCGAGGCCAACAAGGACAAGCTGAAGACCAAAAACTAATCAACGCGTCCATAGCTCAATCGCGTGAGAGCAACGCCCTTTTAAGGCGGAGGTTGCGGGTTCAATTCCCACTGGGCGCACCATTTTCAGGAGAATGCTATGCAGTCAGCAAACGTTCCACCCGAAGGCCAGAACTACTGGCAAGACGAAGATCCGGAGTTCTCCTTCAAAAACTGGCAGCAAGAGGTCGCTAATGGCGATACGCGCGCCGGCTACTGGGAATGGGCACATGCTGGTGTCAAGGGCGGAGTAAAACTCTACCAGTGGGGCGGAGTAAAAATAGGCCAGTAGAGAAGCAGGAAGTTGAAGGATTAGCGGGGAGTATGGCGTCTGGAGCGTAGCGGAAGACGGCATACT
>Ga0181535_10003030_pt1 | contig 19878 bp, 16 predicted proteins | sample PEATcosm2014_Bin_44_FD_119774 | JGI IMG/M metagenome (GOLD analysis project Ga0181535, IMG submission 119774) | Peatland microbial communities from MTU Mesocosm Facility, Houghton, MI, USA - PEATcosm2014_Bin17_30_metaG | ecosystem: Environmental > Terrestrial > Soil > Wetlands > Peat | place... | reverse complement strand
CCATAAACCACAAGAGCATCGGAATCAGAAGTGGGCATCAGGAACCATCCTCGATAGCGGCCGCCGTTCCCAAGGCCACCGGAATTGTCTCGCTTTTCCGATCATAGCTTCCCGGTGCGGAACGCCCGGATCACCGGCTACTCGAACTGGGCCTGACGGAAAGCGATGCACGGCTGGCGAAACGATCCTTGGCATTTCAACGCGACAGCGCAAAGGCCACCGGCGGGGCAAACAGGTAGCGTGATGCGAGGGACGGGCGATAGCGGTTCCTGGCTCGGCCGGCAGAGTCTCTCGCAGATTGAGCAGGGCAGAGAAATCAACGACTAGCATGGGTGAATTCTGACTGCTTTTCTCTCTTCTCTCAGAACGGCGACGGAAAAAGCCCCCTCCGCGCACTCAAAAACGAGGCGCTCCCTGACTCCCGCCCGGCAGACCCGCAGGCTGTGATCGGGGCCGTCGACAACGGACGGCATGGACAGCTTGAGGCCGCCTGCCAGGACGCACTTCAGATTGCCTCCGATCATGTTCGACAGCTCGCCGAGCACATCGCGCACCACGTCATCCACGGCCTGCGGCGGATCGACGGAGAGAAAGCGAGCGGCGAACGCGCAAGCCTGCTTACGGCCGCATTCCAGGGCCAGCGCGCCCTTCCAGTCGCCCGCCAGATGGATCGTCGCGGTCAGCCGGTCCCCGCCAGGGTTCCAGGGCTGATTGGATTCGCAAACTTCCAGGCACACCATGGTCCGGAACACATATTCCACAATCTGCGCCAGCTCGCCCATCTGTATTTCAATACTCGAATCGGTCGGCATGAGGGTCCTCTCAGCGTGCGACGTATACGGTTGCATTTCCCACGGTCAGTCTTTCGAAATACTCCTCGATTCCGAACGCCGTCTCAATGCCTCCGAGCAGCAACCATCCCCCTCGAAACAAGGTGCCATGAAGTTCCTTCAAGATACTCATCTTTGTCTCGGCATCGAAATAGATCATGACGTTGCGGCAGAACACGAGATCGAAAGGCCCGAGCGCGCGCATACTGTTGCGCAGGTCGATGGTTTCAAAACCGACCATGTTGCGCACCTGATCATCCAACTGCCAGACCGTGCCGGAGCGGCGGAAGTGTTTGACCAAGAGCGCCGCCGGCAGGCCTCGATTCACTTCGATCTGCTGATACTTTCCGGATCGGGCGCGCTCCAAAGCCTGGGAGGAAAAGTCGGTGCCAAGAATCTGAATGTTCCATTGGCTCAATCCCTCCTCGATGAGAAGCATGGCCAGGCTGTAGGCTTCCTGCCCGGTAGAGGAGGCAGCCGACCAGAACTTCAGTTTCTTCGTATCTCGACGTTCTTTCATTAACCGCGGCAACAGGACGGTTCGGATGGCGTCATAGTGGGAAGGATCGCGGAAGAAGTAAGTCTCGTTCGTCGTCATGGCCTCCACCACCTGGTGGCCAACCTCTGGCTGACGAGAGGACTGGATGAGGGCGCACAATTCGTCGATGGAGTTCAAGCCGAGTTGCCTGACGATGGGCGCGAGGCGGCATTCGAAAAGGTAATGCTTATCGCCTTCGAGGACAATGCCCGCATGCGAATAGACGTGCTCCAGGAGGAATTTGTAATTCGTTGGATTGATGACCGCGGTTGTGGCTTGGCAAGACATCCATTGGCTCCCTTACGCCCGGTCTACTCTGCGCACGATCTCCGGCACTACCCGGTCGAGCGGCAGAACGCAGTCGGCGAGGCCGGCATTCACTACGGCGCCGGGCATTCCCCAGACCACGCTTGAAGCCTCGTCCTGTGCGAGGATGCTTGCACCCTGAGCCTTCAGGATTTCCGCGCCACGCAGCCCATCCTGGCCCATGCCAGTGAGGATGACGGCAACGGCCGCGCCGCCATAGACCTCGCCGACTGAAGAAAAGAGCGCATCGACCGAGGGCCGGCAGGAGTTCTGCGGCGGCGACTGATCGAGTACTACGCGGATTTCGGCGTCCCTGCCGCCAACCTTCATATGAAAGTCTCCCGGCGCAATCCATATCGTGCCGGCAGCGACCCGATCGCCCTGGCTGGCTTCTTTGACTTGCAGCCGGCAAGAGGAACAAAGGCGCTCCGCAAGAAACCGTGTGAACAGAGGCGGCATATGTTGCACAAGCAGAATCGGCAGGGGGAATTCGGCCGGCAACTGGGGCAGGATCGCGCCGAGAGCGGTCGGCCCGCCTGTCGAGACTCCGATGACAACGACCCTGGGACGCATTCTCGTATTCGGCAAAGCGAGCTTGTTGAGCCCGAGCGAGGACGCCCCTTGGACCGGCGCTGGATCAGGCCTTGCCGCCGCGCGGGTTTGCCTTGGCAGAATGAAAAACTGCTTGATCTTCGGAACGAGCTCATCCCGCAGGCGCGCCATGGAGCGATCGAGCGACCCTTCGTTGGATGCTTTGGTCACATAGTCGCTGGCGCCGAGTGTCAATGCTTCAAGGGTGACGGCAGCTCCACGCTCGGTGAGCGTGCTGAACATGATGACCCGCAGTTGAGGATAGTCGCGGCGAAGATGCCGCAACGTCTCCAGGCCATCCATCTCTGGCATCTCGATGTCCAGCGTGAGGACGTCGGGGTTGTACTGCGGGATGCGCTGCAATGCAATCGAGCCGTTTGCAGCCGTTCCCACTACCGCAATGTCGGGGTCCTCCTCAAGAGCGTGCGCGACCAGGCGGCGGATGACCACGGAATCGTCGACCACCAACACACGAATCCGCTCTCCGGGCTGGAGAGTTCGCTTGTTTACAGCGGGCATGGAGCGCTCCTCAAGGATGGATTCCCGCAAGCTCGAGCTTCTCCACGAGAATGTCTCGCGTGAACGGCTTCATCACATACTCGTTGGCGCCGGCCTCCATGGCTTCCGCGATCTGTTCGATTTCGGTTTCGGTGGTCACCATGACAACGGCCAGGGAGTTGAGCGCGGGATTCTGGCGCAATCGCTTCAGAAGGTCGAGGCCGTTCATCTCCGGCATGTTCCAATCCGCGAGAACCAGCTTGACTCCGCTGTCTCCACCTTCGATGATTTCCAAAGCCTCTTTGCCGTTGGCAGCCTCCTGGACCTCATACCCGAGTTGCCTCAGGGTTTTACTGAGGAGCATTCGGATGGCCTTCGAATCGTCCACGACCAACGCTTTTACCATCCATTCACCTCCAGTTTCCAGTTGTGTGAATGGGCGCGGCCTGGCGGACAAGTGCGATCCTTCAAGCCGCGTCCACGATCGCTGGTGCGATCAGAAGGTGAACCTAGAGACAACTTTTTGCAGCTCCGCAGCCATGTGGCTCAACTCCTGCGAAGCCTTCTGCGTATCGCTGGCGCCCTGCGTGGTGTTTTTTGCCGCCAGAGCCACGCTGCCAATGTTCTTTGCGATGTCGCCGACCCCGGTGGCCGCTTCGGTTACGCTGTGGCCGATTTCATTGGTTGTCGCGGTCTGCTCTTCAACCGCCGAGGCGATGCTGTTGGAGATGTCGTTAATCTGGTTGATGATTGCGCTGATCTCCTCGATCGCCGTCACCGCACCCTTGGTGTCGCCTTGAATGGCCTCGATCTTCTGACCGATGTCCTCCGTGGCCTTGGCGGTCTGTTTGGCGAGCTCCTTGACTTCGTTGGCTACGACCGCGAAGCCCTTGCCCGCTTCACCGGCGCGCGCGGCTTCGATCGTGGCGTTGAGGGCCAGCAGATTGGTTTGTTGCGCGATGGAGGTAATGACCTTGATGACGTTGCCAATCTCCTGGCTCGACTCGCCGAGCTTCTTGACGGTCTCGTTGGTGGAATGCGCCACGTTGACGGCGTTCTTGGCCACCCGCGCCGATTCGTTGGCGTTTTTTGAGATTTCGCGGATCGAGGCCTGCATCTCCTCGGAGGCTGAGGCAACCGAGGCGACGTTCCTGGAGACCTCTTCGCTGGCCGCCGAGACCACGTTGGCCTGCGTTGCGGTCTCTTCCGCATTGCCCGCCATCTGCTGGCTGACGGCCGTCAGCTCTTCCGAAGAAGACGCCAGGGTCGCGGCGTTCTGCGCAGTGACTTTCAGGGGCTCGACGACCATCTCGAGGGTCTTGTTGAGGCCTTCGACGATCTTGCGGTAATCGCCCTTGTGTTTGCCGGCATCGGCGCGCGTGCCCAGCTTGCCATCGGCTGCCGCCTTCGCCAACTCGTCCGTGTCGTCAATCAGCTTGCCGATATTGGTTTTCAGGAGGACCAGCCACTCGTGAATCTGGTCCATGTCGGAGGCCTTGGCCATGGTTGCCGACATATCGCCATTCGCAACCTTGGTGATGTAGGCAATCAGTTCGCTGAGCCAGGCATGCACGCCGTTGATGGAGTCTTTCATCTTGGCGTGATCGCCCTTGCAATCGATTTCCACCCGCTCGCGAAGGTTGCCGCCGCGAATGAGCGTGAGCACGCGGTTGCCTTCGCCGATCGGCAGCAGGATTTCGTCGAGCATCTGGTTGACGCCCTCGACGATCCTGCGATATTCGCCCTGGTGCTTGGTCGCATCGGCGCGCGTGTTGAGCTGGCCGTCCGCCGAAGCCTTGATCAGGCCGCCGGTCTCCGAGACCAGAGCCTTGATGTTGTCGATGCAATTGTTCAGGTTGTTCTTGATCTCATTGAAGTCGCCGTTGTAGTTGTCGGTGATCCTGGGCGGAATGTCGCCTTTGGAGATCCGGTCCACATATTCTGCCGACACATTCAGGGGACCGATGACTGCGTCCAGAGTCTCATTCACGCCCTGAACGACTTTGCGGAAGTCGCCCTGGTGTTTGGTGGCGTCGGCGCGCGTGGCCAGCTTGCCTTCGACGGCGGCCTTGGACAACAGGGCGGCGTCGGCGACCAGCGCGTTCACGGCATCGATACAGGTGTTCAGGTTGTTCTTGATCTCGTTGAAGTCGCCGTTGTAGTTGTCGGTGATGCGGGGTGGAATGTCGCCCTTCGAGATCCGGTCGACATACTCGGCCGAGACATTGAGCGGACCGATGACTGCATCCAGCGTGGCGTTGACGCCCTCGACGACCTTGCGGAAGTCGCCCTGGTGCTTCGTGGCGTCGGCACGCGTCGCCAGTCTGCCTTCGACGGCGGCCTTGGTCAATAGGGCGGCGTCGGCCAGCATGGCGTTCAACGCCTGTTTCTGAGGCGTAATGTCGGTGGCGTATTTGACGACTTTGAAGGGCTTGCCGTTGAGGTCCATGATCGGGTTGTAGGAAGCCTGAATCCAGACCTCTTTGCCGCCTTTTCCGAGGCGCTTGTACTCCGCTGCCTGATACTCGCCGCGGTTCAACGCGGCCCAGAACTCCTTGTACTCGTAGCTCTGGCGGTAGCCCTCATCCACGAAGATGCTGTGATGCCGGCCTTTGATCTCATCCAGCGTGTAGCCCAGGGTTCTGAGGAAGTTGTCGTTGGCGGTCAGGACCGTTCCGTCCATGTTGAACTCGATCACCGCCTGCGATTTGCCGATGGCGGCGATCTGGCCCAGGTAGTCCGCGTTGCGCAGCTTTTGCGCCGTCATGTCCGTCGCAAACTTGACGACCTTGAAGGGTTTGCCATTGGGATCGAGAATCGGGTTGTAGGACGCCTGAATCCAGACCTCTTTGCCTCCCTTGCCAATGCGTTTGTATTCGGCGGCCTGGTACTCGCTGCGATTCAAGGCCGCCCAGAACTCCCGGTATTCGCTGCTCTGCCTGTAGGCCGGCTCAACAAACATGCTGTGGTGCTGGCCCTGGATTTCGTCGAGCCGGTAACCGAGAGCGTTGAGAAAGTTGTCGTTGGCATCGAGGATTGTGCCGTCCATGGCGAACGCGATGACCGCCTGCGATTTGCGAATGGCGGCAACCTGGCCGGCATAGTCGTTGAACCGTTCCTGGTCCACGGCGCCTGGCTGCGCGACCTGACCATTCCTGGTTGTGGGTCGTTCACGCTCCGGACGGTCCAATACTGCGGCGCCGGCGGACGAACTGCGGCCGGAGCGATCTGCCCGGCTGAAACTTGAATGTCTTTCCATGGTCACTGCTCCTTTGCGATTCCGATTGGTTATTCCGCCTCGACCGGCAGTTGATTCGTAGTCGGTTCCTGCCCCTGGCTGCCTTGCGCGCAGGATGCGACGAATCGTTGCGATTCGCGCAACCTCTCATTGCAGCGCTCGGTGAGTGGAGGACCGTGGCCAAAGTAGATCCGCCGCACATCGCGGGCACATAACTTCTCCAACGCCGTCTGAAAGCCGGCTTCATAACTGGCCGCGGACGATGTGATCAAAAGGGGTGTGTCGCCGGCGAACAACACGCCTTCGGCCTGGTTGTAGAGGCAGATGGAATCGCTGCTGTGACCGGGAGCGTGGATCACTTCGAACAGCCGATCGCCCATGCGAAGGGCATCGCCATCGCGCACCGTGGCGTCGACGCCGGCGAGGCTCGCTGAGAAAGCCAGCACCCTGGGGTGGTAAGCCGCGCGAACCTCGGGCAAGAGCGCGCAGTGATCGGAATGGCTGTGCGTCACGACTACCTGGTCAACGGCCCACTTGCCCACGCCGGTCGGCGCTTTTTCGATGCTTGCCAGGATGGCCGGGTCCGCGCCTACATCCACGAGGGTGTTCACGTCCGCTAACTGGCTCCGATCGCCGAGCACAAGGTAAACCTGGGAGGTATACATTCGGCCGCTATTCTCTAGAGTCACGACGCGCATGCGGCAACCTCCACTTTGCGGAACAGTTGCCCGTCGGGGATCACGCGCTCAAACAGCGGCGCCAGTTCCAACGGAAGTTCCTGCGTCTGCTCGGTGACCAGAAAGCCGCCTGCCGCCAGCGCCCGATGAAACATCTGCAGGACCTCAACTCTTTCCGGCGGACGAAAGTGGAGGAGCACGTTCTTGCACACGACCAGCGAGTAGTCGCTCCCGATCTCCTTCATGGAGAGGAGATCGTGGCATTGAAAGGCGACGCGCTGCCGGATTCGATCGATCACGCGAAACTGTCCCGGCGTATCGCCGGGCTCGAAATACTTTTCAAGGATGCCTTCGGGCAGGCGGGATAGCTCGTCCTGAGGGTAAAGGCCCGCTTCGATCACGCGAGCGAAGTGTCCCGTGTCCTCCACGTCGGTTGCGTCGATGCGAAGATTGTTGAAGGCGAAGTGCCCCATGCGCTCGGCGAATAAAATGGACAGTGTGTAGGGCTCCTGCCCCATGGCCGCGCCAGCATCCCAGATGCGGGGATGGTTTCGGCCCGCGAGGATGGGCAGGCAGTGCTCGACTGCCTTCTCCAGCACGTGCTGATCGCGAAAAAAGAACGTGAAAGCCACTTCAAATCCTTCGTGCATCCTCATCGAATGCCGTCCATCCAAATGCCGCTCACTGCGCTGTCCAGCTCTTCACGAGCCGACCGCGGTCCTCGAAACCGCGATGTCCACGGTCCGCTCGGTATTGAGAACCAGCAGCAGCCGGTCCTTGAGCTTGTACACGCCGTGAATCATCTCGCGCGCGGCGGGATCGAGGTTCTCCGGCGGCCGCTCGTAGGTGGCGGCATCCACGTCCAGCACGTCTCCAATTTCATCGACGAGCAAACTCACCGCGCCATCGTCGGTACGGATCACCATGTTGGTCGGCACCTGGCCTCCGGTGCGAGGCGGCAATCCGAGCCGCCGGCGCAAGTCGATGGCGGTGACGATCTGTCCGCGCAGGTTGATCAATCCCTCAATGACCTCCGGAGCCCGGGGCACGTGCGTCATCTGCTGGAAGCGCAGGACCTCCTGCACGCGGAGAACATCCACGCCGAAAAACAGGTCCGCCACAAAGAAGGTTGAAAGTTGTCCGTTGGTCCGGCCAATCTCCGGCTTCAGGATCGCGGGTTCGCTTGCCATCGCTTACTTCTCCTCTCCGGCCGAAATCGGCTCGTGTTTTTCAGGAGCCTGCGCGGAAACCAGCCGTGCCACCGACTCGAGGACAGCGTTGCCATCGAACTTCGCCTGGCAGTCTTCAAATCCGGCTATCCGTATCGCGGGCGAATGAAGCTGGCCGGCTGAATCGGCGAGGCCCAGAAGCGGAATCCGCTCCCACTCCGGTCTTGCGTGCATGGCGGTTACGAGAGCCGCACCTCCCCTGGGCGGCAAGTCCATGGCCGTTACAACGACGTCCGTAGGCTGCTGCTCGATCTCGCGCATGGCCTCATCGAGATTGGCTGCCTGCTGAACCCGGTAGCCGGCCATCTCCAGTCCGCTCGAGAGCAAGCCACGCGAGAACGGCGAGCCCTCCGCAACGAGAACCGTTTTGCCGACACCGGACCCGCCCGCGCCCTGGAACCAGCTTTCGCTGGCCGCGTGAATCACCTCGTTCAAATCCAGAAGGTCCGTAACGCGCTTGCTGACCACCGCCGACCCAAGCAACCCTTTGCGCGTCGATTTCTGGCGCGTGATCACCGTCTCTTCCACGACATCGAGAATCTGATCGACCACTACGCCCACGCTGCGGTCGCCGTCGTTGAAGACAATCACCTGCACAGGATCGGCCGTCTGCCCATGGCCGGGCTCGGCCGATTCCAGGACGTCGCGCAGAGGCACAAGCGGGAGAATGCGGTTGCGGTACTGCACCACCTGGCATCCGCCGGCGAACTCGATCGAGCTCAAGGGGAACTCCTCAAGCCTGGCGACGAGCGAGAGGGGCACGGCGAGGCGCTCGAAGGCGCCGGCGCTGAACAAGAGCAGGCGCTGCTGTTCGGCGCCCGCGTGCGTATTTGTTTTCGCGGCGGCGCGCGCCTGCTCCCGGCCTTCGGCCAGCACTCCGGAGCGCTGGCCGATGCCAAGCACGTCGAGGATGAGGGCCACGCGGCCGTCGCCCATGATCGTCGCGCCCGCATATTCCGTGAGGCCTTTCAACTGCTTGCCGAGCGGCTTGACCACAATCTCCTGTGTGTCGTTGATGCCGTCGACCACCAGCCCGAACTGGCGATCTTCAGCCTGAAGAACCACGATGCTGACGGCCTCGGCCCGCTCCGCCGACTCGAGGCCCAAAACCCGGTTCAGATAAGCAATGGGCAGCAGGCTTCCGCGGCGGCGATAAACCGGTGTTCCATGAACCTGTTCGATGTGCCGCTCGGAGGAATCTCCCTCCAAGCGGATCAACTCGAGCAAACTCACTTGAGGAATGACGAACCGCTCGCCCCCGCTGGTAATGACCAGGCCGGGAATAATGGCCAGCGTGAGCGGAATCTTCAGCTTGACCGTGGACCCCTCGCCGGGCCGGTTGATGATATCGACCACGCCGCCAATCTTCTCGATGTTGGACTTGACGACGTCCATGCCCACGCCACGCCCGGAGACTTTGGTCACGGTTTGGGCCGTTGAAAAGCCGGGCTGGAAGATCAGGTTCAATGCTTCCCGGTCGCTCAGCTTCTCCGCCTGTTCGGGGCGCAACAGGCCTTTCTCGATCGCCTTCTGCTTGACCTGAACGACGTCAATCCCGGTCCCGTCGTCGCCGATTTCGATGTTGACCTGCCCGCCTTCGTGATACGCGCGAAGCGTCAGCCTTCCCTGAGGCGCTTTGCCTGCGCCGGTTCGCGCTTCAGGCGTTTCAATGCCGTGATCGCACGAGTTGCGGACCAGGTGGACCAGCGGGTCCTTGATCGCTTCGATGATCGTCCGGTCCAGTTCCGTGTCCGCTCCATCCATCTCCAGGCGAATCTGCTTGCCCAGCGACACGGCCATGTCGCGCACCACGCGCGGCAGCTTGTTCCAAACCATCCCGATGGGTTGCATGCGCGTCTTCATCACGCCTTCCTGCAACTCCGTGGTAATCAGGTTGAGCCGCTGCGAGGTCGCATTGAGAGCGGGATCCTCGCGCTCAGCGTTGAATTGGAGGATCTGATTGCGCGTCAATACCAGCTCGCCGACCAGATCCATCAGCTTGTCCAGATGCACGACCCCGACCCGGATGTTGGCATCGACGATGGCGGAAGACCGGGTGCTGTCCTCCTCGACTTTTGCGCTGTCCGGATGATCCGGAGAGCCGACTCCGTTGCGAATCTGTCGGGCCGGTGCAGCCGACTCCTGAGGGTCGCTTCGGCTCTCTACGCCATCGAGGGACTGCGCCTCTGTCCGCAAGCGTTCCGTCAAGTCTTCGTAGAGGTCAGGACCTTCTTTTCCACTCGCCTCAATGGATGCCAGCACCTTGCGCGTCGCGTCCACGGTTTCCAGAATGAGAGAGATCAACGCCGGATTCAGTTCTCGTTTCCCGTCGCGCAGTTGGCTGAGCAAAGTCTCAGCCTGGTGGGTGATCTTCTCCAGAGTCGAGAATGCGAAGAAGCCGCAAGTGCCCTTGATCGTGTGGATGGTGCGGAAAATACTCGCCAGGCGGCAACTGTCTTTCGGATGCAGCTCCAGCTCAATCAGATCCTGATCCAGGCGCGAGAGATTTTCATGACTTTCGACGAGGAACTCACGGACTACATCCTGATCGTCTTGCATGCGATTCTTCTCCAGAGAGCACTCATTTTCCTGCGCTGCCCGTCAGCCGCGATCCGCCGGCTTCCACCGCCAGGCCTTGCTCGAACGCATGGCCCCCGCGCGGTGACTGGCGAAACCGAGTATCTTATCGGCATCGAAACCCGAGTCGCGCCCGTGATCGCAACCCTTGGTCAGCGGACGTCCCGAATTGAATCTGAGCGGCTCCACGCCTGATGAGACCTGATTTCTCCTGGCGTTCGTTGATCGGAGGCACCAGCGACTCGAATCCTTCTGCAAACCGGCGGCATACACGCGTCGTGTAACTTCTGCCGGTTGCGACGAAGCATTCGATGCGCCTCCGATCGCAGGCCGGGATGAGAAGCCTCTTAGAAATCATTCAGATTCGGATGCTGCATTCACTTCGACGACCTACAGGAGGTCTTGCGCGTCAGGAATTGTCTCAAATCGACGTCGCGGTGATGGCAGGATCCGCGGGGCGAAATGCTAAAGAAAGTACAGAAGATGCTCGCAACAGGCGTGTATGAATCGGTTACTGGACCTTGTTCGCCCGGACCATTTCCAGAAAGAGCTGCTGCACGCGCGTGTCTGCCGTCATCTCTGGGTGGAACGTGCAAGCGAGAAGATGACCCTGGCGAACAAGGACAGGGAACTCTTCGCGGCTGGCGAGCACATGGACCCCGTCGCCCACGCGGGTGATGCGCGGCGATCGGATGAAGACCATCTCCAGAGGGCCTCCGGGAATCTCTGTTGGAAGCGTAAGGATGGTCGAGTCGATCTGGCGGCCGTAGGCATTGCGCTCGACAGTGGCGTCGAGCACGCCGAGGCTCCGCTGTTTTGGTTGAAGCACCTCGCGCGCGAGAAGAATGCAGCCGGCGCATGTTGCGAAGACCGGCTTTTCCGCGGCGAACCTGGCGAGCGCCTCAAAGAATCCATCCTTCTCGAGGAACTTGAGCATGGTGGTCGACTCGCCGCCGGGGATGACCAAGCCGTCGAGACCAGCAAGCTCTTCCGGTTTGCGCACCAGCACGGTCCGCGCTCCGCTGCTTTTGAAGGCGCGTGCGTGTGCCTCGTAGTCGCCTTGCAGGGCGAGCACGCCAACGGTGAGAGGACTGCTGTTTGCCGCGCTCTTCGCGGCCGGCCGGGCTGCCTGAGTGGTCATGGGTTTCCCTATCAATATGATACCGATCGTCGTGGAAACGATGCAGCGTGCCGCGATGTAGATGCGCGGCATGGATGCCCTGTATGCTCAGTCCATGAGCGAAGGCGCGCCCTCGAAAACCGGCAATCAACTGGAACATGCGGCATCGTCGTATCTGCGATCGGCGCGGCACCAGCCGGTGCGCTGGCACGCGTGGGGCGACGCGGCGTTCGCGCGGGCGCAGGCTGAAGACAAGCCCGTTCTGCTCGACATTGGCGCCGTGTGGTGCCATTGGTGCCACGTGATGGACCGCGAATCGTATGAAGATGCGGAGATTGCCGCGCTCATCAACGACCTTTTTGTGGCCGTGAAAGTGGATCGCGACGAGCGGCCCGACGTAGATGCGCGCTATCAGGCAGCAGTTTCAGCGATCAGCGGGCAGGGTGGATGGCCGCTGACAGCGTTTCTCACTCCTGACGGGCGGCCATATTTTGGTGGCACCTACATTCCGCGCGACGACCGCTATGGGCGGCCGGGGATGGGACGCGTTTTGCTGGCGATGGCGCAGGTGTGGCGCGAGCGCCGCGATGAGGCGCTGGAAACGGCGAGCAGCGTGATGGCTGCGATCGAACACAACGAAAGCTTCTCAGGCGGCGGTGGGGGGATGAGCCTGGGGCTTGTGGACAAGATCGCCAACTCCATCGTCGCCCAGTTCGATCCGCGCTACGGCGGATTTGGCTCGCAGCCCAAGTTTCCTCATCCGGCGGCGCTCGACCTGTTGCTTGAAGTAGCGATGAATCGCGGCAACCAGCGAGCGCGCGAGGCGTTCACAACGACGCTCGAGAAAATGGCTCGCGGCGGCGTTTACGATCAGCTCGCCGGAGGCTTCCACCGCTACAGCGTGGACGAGCGGTGGGTGGTTCCGCACTTCGAAAAGATGATCTACGACAACACCGAGCTGCTGCGCAACTACGTACACGGCTATCAGAGTTTTGTGCGCGAGGATTTTCTGTTGATCGCGCGAGAGATTGTTGCGTGGCTCGACACGACGATGACCGACCGCGAGCGGGGAGGTTTCTACGGATCGCAGGATGCGGACGTGGGCCTGGACGACGACGGCGATTACTTTACGTGGACACTGGACGAGGCCCGAGCGGTTCTGAGCGGGGAAGAGCTCGAGTTTGCGGCGAAGTATTGGGACATTGGTGAACTGGGAGACATGCACCACAACCCGGCAAAGAACGTGCTGCACGTGAATCAAACGATAGCCGAGATGGCGGCGCAGACGGACTTGAGCGAAGAGTCGTTGCGGAGGCTATGCGACTCGGCACGCACAAAACTGCTGGCTGCGCGCGCGCGCCGGACTGCGCCGTATATCGATCGCACGCTCTACACAAGCTGGAATGCAATGGCGGTGACGGCGTACCTGGAGGCGGCCCGCGCGCTGCGCGATGAAAAGGTACGCGACTTCGCGCTGCTCACGCTTGATCGGCTGCTCGACGAGGCCTGGGGCGGAAGAACAACGCTGAAGCATGTCATCGCCTACCCGGACGGGCTGTCGCCGCGGGAAAGCGCGCCCGGAACGCTCGACGATTACGCCTTCACTGTGAATGCGTGCATCGACGGTTGGCTGGCAAGCGGCGCAATGAAGTTCTATCGCGCGGCGGTGAAGTTGGCCGATGCCATGATCGAACAGTTCCACGACGCTTCAGCCGGAGGGTTCTTTGACACCTCCGCGCCGCTTAACGACGAGCCGGCGGAGATTCCGCTGGGTGCACTGACGGCGCGGCGCAAACCGCTGCAGGATTCACCGACTCCCGCTGGGAACCCTACGGCTGCCACGGCGTTGCTGCGCCTTGAAGCTCTGAGCGGACGCGAGGACTATCGCACGATCGCGGAAGGGACGCTGGCCAACTTCGCCGGGATCGTGGAGCACTTTGGCCTCTACGCAGGCAGCTATGGATTGGCGGCCGAGCGTATGCTGCTGGATCCAATGCAGGTGGTGATTGTGGGCTCGGGCACCGAAGCGGATCGGTTGGAGGCGACGGCTGTGGCGGGCTTTGCGGTGAATAAGACGGTGATCCGGATCGAGCCCTCAAAGCTGGTTGCAGGCGAACTGCCGGAAGCGTTGGCCGAGACGGTACTGCAGGTGCCAAAGCCGGAGGGAGCGACAGCGTGGGCGCTGGTTTGCCGAGGGCGAACCTGTCTGCCGCCAGTCAGGGACTCGGAATCGCTGCTGCAAGCGATGTCTGGGTGAGATTAGGCCACATGCGGGCGCGTGACGACAGAAAGTCAGCAAGCAGGCGAAGTTAGCAACCAGCGGCTATGGTTACCTCGATGGCGGAAGCAGGAACCCGCCGAAAGTGATGAGGACTCCCGATAGCAGGAACATTTCATTGCCGATGAACCAGCCCATCAGTCCCACCCAGATGGGTATCTCGGCCAGCAGCGAGAATCCGCAAAACAGCACAAGGACCCTGCGAATGCGCGTTTGAGTGAATGCCGCGATTAAAGCCACGATCGCAATCGTGATCCAGGCCAACCCGACTATGAGAAAGACGGCGCGCATGGCGTTTGCCATGAGGACAGTCAGGTTTGAAGCTGCAAGGGCCGCGATGACGCGCGGGTAGCCGGCCATCAAATGAAGGCCGGCGCCAACCAGCACGTTGAGTGATCCCAACCCAACCAGCAATTGCGCGACGATCTGACGCTTCTTCACTGCAGTGCTCCTTACTCTGGAATCTTTGGGGAAGGCGACTCAGCAAGAATAAAACAAAAAAGGGAAGATGCCGGCGGCAACGTTCATTCGCTTCCGAACAAATTCGCATCCGGCTGCTTGATCGATGTTGGGTCCGGTGCAGGCTCGGGTTCCTTTTCTTCGAGTTCTTCGGTTGCGGCAGCCGGCTCACCCGTCGGTTTGAACACACGATATGGATCGCCGGGAAGCATCTGTTTCTCTTCGAGCGCGAGCCGCACTCGCCGCTGGAATTCGCGCATGGGACCGTATTGCTTGGTCGCGAGCGTTTTGAACACAACCGGGAAGATAACCTGCGAGCCTTTGACGGCGTCCACGCCCAGAACCTGCGGGTCCTGGAGAAAGACGGTTTTAAATTCCTCGCTGTTCCGAACGTCCATGGCGATTTGCTTGAGCAATGTTGTCACTTCGTCAGGATTTGCCGAGAAGTCGACGCTGATATTGACGGTGGCGACAGAGAAATCGGCGCTCAGGTTGGCCACGGTCGTGATCTGCGAGTTGGGGATGACGTAGAGAGTTCCATCGGCGTCGCGCACCGTGGTCTTGCGCAGCGTCATGGATTCAACGGTTCCGCTGAGCCCGGCCAGCTTGACGACGTCACCGACATTGAACTGATCCTCAAGCAGAAAGAGTATGCCGTTGAACATGTCCTTGACGATGTTTTGCGCGGCCAGGCCGATGGCGATGCCCGCGACTCCGGCCGAAGCCAGAAGCGGGGCCAGATTGAAGCCCATGGAGTCGAGCGCCTGCAGCATTGCGATTACTGCGATCATCGCCAGGCCGGTGGCGCGAATGACTCCGGCCATGGTTTTGACTTCGGCACGGCGCCCCAGGCCAGCGCCACCTTTTTCCGCAACACGGATCATGCGTGCAGTGGCGAGAGCCAGCAAGCGGCTGAGCACGAAGGCGATGATCGCAATGACAACCAGACGCGGCAGCCTGGTGTGAATGAACTCCTGGCTGTCGTTGATCCATTCGTCGAAGACCCGGCCGAGGAATCGGCCTTCCTGGAACCAGCCCCAGCGCAAGATGAGAATGAATCCCGCGATCGCCGAAGAAACGGACATGCCAAAACTCCACTTTCTAGACTAAACTGTGCGCAGGATGGGCGCGACTTGCGGCCATGCTCGTCCCCAAGCCTTCCTCTCCGGCGGTGAGAGCGTGAAAGCAAACGACAGCGAATCGACGAGCCGGAATCTCCCGGCAAAACTCCTGGCACAACGGCTCGGTTCTGTTGGGTGCGCGGTGGCGCTGGTTATTGTGGTGGTCTTCGGACTGGTTCGCATCACGGCTCAGGAATCGTTTCCGCTTCCGGCGATCGACCCTCCGGGGGCCAAGTCCGCTGCCCCAGGCACCCGAACGGCGCCGTCGCAATCGGGGACGGCGGCCCTGGATGCCCATGCGCCAGAGGTCTCTAAACAGTGCGCCGAGATCCTGAGATTGGCGACAGACCTGAAGGCAGCCGTCGATCAAACATCCGCGGGCACGCTTTCGGTGACGGTGGTCCGCAAGGCAGGCGAGATTGAGCAGTTGGCACACAAGGTAAGGAATGCGAACGCGAAATACTGAGGCATCGCATGCGATTTGTTCCTGGACACCGTTTAGACCGTGAAGTTGGATGTGCAGTGAAAGACTGCCGGTCGGAGAGATGGGTGTCGTCTCTGTGTTGGGTTGTCGGCTTGGCGATGGTGCTTGGGATTGCCTTCGAACCCGCGATGCGTTCCCAGTCCGGGGTCCCATCGATCATGAATCGTTCTGCTCAGACGCCAAGGGATCCGGCAGTGTCAGGCGATTATGATCCGATTTCCGTGGAGCGACAGCTAAGGGCGCTCAATAACGAACGCCAGAAGGAGATGGTTTCTGACACCAACAAGCTGCTCAGTCTGGCTAAGGAATTGAATGAGGGGCTCGCGGCAAACAGGTCCTCAACGCTGACCGATGAACAGTTGCGCAAAGTCGCCCAAATTGAAAAGCTGGCGCACAGCGTCAAAGAAAAGATGGCTGATGGAACACCTCAGCCGACGCCGCCCATGCAGATGCCCGTTCCTTTCCCGTCCCACTAGCCATTGATTCGCGCGGGCAGAAAACGGCAGGGAGCCCAATATCCGGCAAGCACCGGCACATGGCAAATTGCTACAATCAACCTAGGTTGTAACCGGAAGAGGGAACTTCCGGCGAAGCCAGAACGACGGTGCCCGGATTGGCTCGGCGCTCGATCGCCGCGATCTCCTGATTGCGTCGATTGGCTGGCCGGGCAGCAGGTCACGCTCGCTCTGGTTTTCGGTATGGGGGTCGACCGGAATGGAAGTGGCAATTTCCAGCGCTCGTGCGTCCGGAGCCTATCCGGCCCGAGATGAGCTGACCGCGCAGCAGATGATTGAGATCTACCGGCTGATGTTTCTTTCCCGCGCGGTAGACGATCGCGAGATCCTCCTTAAACGCCAACAGAAGATTTTCTTTCAGATTTCCTCAGCGGGGCACGAAGCTCTGCAGGTCGGAGCTGCTCTCGGCTTGCGCTCAGGCTACGACTGGTTTTTCCCCTACTATCGCGATGGTGCGCTGGCGCTGGCGCTGGGCGTGACGCCCTACGACATGATGCTGCAGGCCGTGGGCGCCGCATCCGATCCAGCCAGCGGCGGCAGGCAGATGCCCAGGCACTGGAGCAACCGCGCACTGCATATCGTCAGCACTTCATCTTCAACGGCCACGCAGTTGCTGCAGGCCGTGGGTTGCGCCGAGGCCGGGCGGGCATTCAGCAAGCATCCCGCGATGGCCGCCAAAGGCGAGGGCGATTATCGCGCCTTCCACGATGTGGACTTTCATGGTGATGAAGTCGTGCTCACCTGCGTGGGCGAAGGCTCAACTTCGCAAGGCGAATTCTGGGAGGCGATTAACACCGCGTCGAATCAAAAACTGCCGGTGATTTTTTGCGTGGAGGACAACGGCTACGCCATCAGCGTTCCCGTCGAGGTGAATACTCCCGGAGGAAACATCTCCCGCCTGGTGGCGAACTTCCCCAACTTCCACTTTGCCGAGATTGACGGGAACGATCCGGTTGTGACGATGCGCGCTTTTCAGCAAGCGGCGGAACATTGCCGAGCAGGGAACGGTCCGGCATTCATTCACGGCCATGTCGTGCGGCTGTATTCCCATTCGCTCTCAGACGACGATAAGAACTACCGTTCGGCCGCCGAGCGCGAAGCAGACCTTTTGCGCGATCCCATCGCGCGTTTTCGCACTCGGCTGATTGGCGAGGGAATTCTGACAGTCGAGGAGATCGACGAGCTGGAGCGGAGCCTGGAACGGGAGGTAGCCGAGGCGGCGGAGCGTGCACTGGAAGAGCCCTTGCCGGAAGTGAAGGACATCGCCACTCACGTTTACTCCGAAGACCTGGATCCCACAAGCGCCTCCTTTGCCACCGAGCAGCAGGAGGCTGCGGCCAAGACGAATGGCGGCGTGGAGGGCGGGCAAAAGGGCGCCGGCCCTCGCACCATGGCCGAACTGATCAACCTATGCCTCCGCGACGAGATGCGGCGCGATCCGCGCATTGTGGTTTATGGCGAGGACGTGGCCGATGCGAGCCGGGTTGAGGCGCTCGCTGAGGTGAAAGGCAAGGGTGGAGTCTTCAAACTGACCGCCGGCTTGCAGACCGAGTTTGGATCGGATCGCGTCTTCAACTCGCCGCTGGCTGAAGCGAATATTGTTGGCCGGGCGATAGGCTACGCTTTGCGTGGCATGAAGCCGGTTGTAGAAATTCAATTCTTTGATTACATTTGGCCTGCCATGCATCAGATTCGCAATGAGTTGTCTGTGATGCGCTGGCGGTCAAACGGAACCTGGGCAGTGCCTGTCGTGATCCGCGTGCCCATCGGCGGATATCTCACGGGAGGCGCGATCTACCACTCGCAATCCGGCGAAAGCCTCTTTACGCACACTCCGGGACTGCGCGTGGTCTTCCCGTCGAACGCGCTCGACGCGAACGGACTGTTGCGCACGGCGATTCGTTGCGACGATCCGGTGCTGTTCTTCGAGCACAAGCGGCTCTATCGCGAGACCTATGGCCGAGCGCCGTATCCGGGGCCGGATTTCGCCATACCCTTCGGGAAAGCCAAGATCGTTCGCCCCGGCACGGACCTTACGCTGGTCACGTATGGCGCGCTGGTCCCGCGCGCACTGCAGGCCGCGCAGCAGGCGCAGCGCGAATACGGAATTGATGCGGAGATCCTCGATCTTCGCACGCTAAATCCTTACGATTGGGAAACGATCGCCGAGAGCGTGCGCAAGACCAATCGCGTGATTGTGGCTCACGAAGACATGCTGAGCTGGGGCTACGGCGCGGAAATTGCTTCGCGCATCGCCGACGAGCTCTTCGACGATCTCGATGCTCCGGTGCGCCGCATCGGCGCGATGGACACATTTGTTGCGTACCAGCCGAAGCTGGAAGACGCGATTCTGCCGCAGCCCGAGACCATCCTGAAAGCCATCGTGAGCCTGAAGGCATTTTGATCCAGCCCTGTCGGCGCCGCGCATAACCGACCGGTTACGAGCCGCATAACCGAGGTCATGTTGGCCGGGGGCAGATCGCTTCCAGCGCGGATACAATACGGGGATGGGCTTCCGCACCCAATTTCAGCAGGGAATCAGGCGCCGCGAGCGCCGGGCAGGCCGAGGCGCATGAGGAATTTCCTGCGCCTGCTGCGCTATGGGCTGCCGTACACGCTGGAGTGGCTGCCGGGAGTGATTCTGTCGGCGCTTGTGGGGGGGCTGGATGCGTTTCGCATTCTGCTGCTTCAGCCGATCTTCGATCGCGTGCTGACGCCGAGCGCGCCGGAAGGCCCCATCATGCTGGGCCTTCAAAAAACGCGATGGCACTTTGACCTAAGAAGCCTGGTCCCGCATTTCGGAAACCTGAGAATCCATAATGCCTGGGATGTAGTGGCCCTGGCACTGGTGGTCGCGACGGTCCTCAAGGGACTCTGCGACTACCTGGGAAATTATCTTGTGAATTATGCGGGCTTCGGCACAATCACCGACCTGCGCAATCATCTCTACGAAGTCACGATGCGCCGCTCATCGAGCTTCTTCCATAAGAATCCGACCGGCACCATCCTTTCTACGCTTATTAACGACGTTGACCGCGTGCAAACCGCGTTGAGCTCGGTGCTGGGCGATTTTCTGCAGCAGTTTTTCACGTTTGTGGTCGCGATTGTGCTCATCGTCAGCATGGGCGGGTATCTGAGCTGGGCGCTGGTCCTCTTTATTCCAGTAGTGATCGCCTCAGCGCGCAAGATAGGCGGCGAGGTGCGTACGCGGACACGAACGGGCCAGGACAAGCTCGCAGAAGTACAGAACATCTTGCATGAAACGGTGACGGGCAACCGCATTGTGAAGTCGTTTAACACCGAGCTGTGGGAGATTCTGCGCTTCAAGAGCGCAGCCAAGCGGCTGTTTCGCGCCAACCTGCGCAGCGTGCGGATTCAATCGATCAGTTCGCCGCTGATGGATACGGTGGGCGCGAT
>Ga0181535_10003029_pt1 | contig 19883 bp, 9 predicted proteins | sample PEATcosm2014_Bin_44_FD_119774 | JGI IMG/M metagenome (GOLD analysis project Ga0181535, IMG submission 119774) | Peatland microbial communities from MTU Mesocosm Facility, Houghton, MI, USA - PEATcosm2014_Bin17_30_metaG | ecosystem: Environmental > Terrestrial > Soil > Wetlands > Peat | place... | reverse complement strand
TGAGCCTCTTGACTCCAGCTTCCAAACCGTTCACACAACCGAGGGTTCTTCTCCGTGTCGGGCGGAGATTCGATTTCCGGTGGTCACCAAGCTGACCGCCGGGCCTTTGCTGAACCTCTTGCCAAGTGGTACGTCTCTTGTTTTAAACGAATTACGCACTCACCAGGCGCAGACGAAAAATTGCACACGAACACTGGACGCGGTAAGTCTTATTAGTAACTGATTGCCCGGTCAGTGTCAAGAGAAATTCTTTCCCTTCAACACGAAACGGCCCGCTCACGGGTTTCGATCGAGTTTCGTACAAGTTTCGCCTGATTTAACCATGTAAAGCCCCCCTCCGTCAAGGGTTTCACACCGAATCGTCTCATTTTTAATGATGTGAAACGTGACATTTATCGCGGTCGTTAAGGCGAAAACCCGACTTCCAGAGGAGAAACGATCTTAATCGCTTTACCGCTGTGGAACTATCGCCACTTTGACCTCCGATTGACCCGCCTGTCTCAGCCGAACGTTGAGGGCGGCAAGCGGAGCGCCCTGCAACGCGGCCCACTTTTCCAGGGCCCTGACGCTGGCCACGCGACGCTCTGCCACGGCCGCAACCATTTGAGATGCGGGCGCCACATCAGCGGCGGCGAGCTGGCCCAAAAGCGCGGCCAGGCTGGCGCCGGCGCTCGAGAGCGTCTCGGTTGCCGCGGCCGCCGCCCCGCGCCCGCCACGGCCGCCGCCGGGGGCGCCAGCCACCGCCGTCAGCCGCTTTTCAAAATCCGCGATGGCATCGGCCAGCGGGCTGCTGCCGGCCTTTTCTCTTGCATGTTGCAGCTGGGTCCGCAGTTCGCGGGCCTGATCGAGGGCGCGCGCGTTGGCTTGTGCGGCATCGTACAGTTGACGCGAAAACGTAAACTGCTGCGCCAGCCCGGCCGGCGGCGTTTTCACGCGCGGATCCATCACCAGCGTCAGCGGCTGGGAATAGGTTTTTCCATCCACGGTCAGCCTCACCTGGTAGCGGCCCGGCATGGCCCAAACGGCGGTGGCTCCCGGAGGCGTATCGTTGACCACGGCCTGCATGCCGTAGCCGCCGCGGCCGCCACCGGAGGGGAGAGGAGTCCAGCGCAGGTCCCAAAAGAAGCGGTGCATGCCAGGCTCGGCTGAGAGGGGCCGCGGAGGGCGCACCCAATACACGGGGATATCGAGCATCGGATCGACGGGGCGCACAGGATCCGCGCTTGAATATCGCCGCACCAGCGCGCCGGCGGCGTCGTGAATCTCGAGCGTCACCGGGGAGGACGCGGTCGCGCCCAGGTAATAATCGATGGCAGCGCCTTCCGGCGGATTGGGCGCCTGCGGCTCATCCGGCGGCAGCGGCGTGTCGGTATTCATGTCCCAGCGGACGCGCACGGCGGCGGCAGGTTGGAAAAGATGCGCCGGCGCCTCGGCGACTGCGGCCGTGAGCTGGCGCAGCGGAGCGATGTCGTCCAGTATCCAGAAGCCGCGGCCATGCGTACCAGCGATCAGATCGTCTTCTTTAATCGCCAGGTCGCGTACCGAACTGGCCGGCATGTTGAGGCGCAGCGGCTGCCACTGCCGGCCATCGTCGAAGGAAACATAAACTGCCCGCTCGGTGCCGGCAAATAACAGGCCTTTGCGTTTGGGGTCCTCGCGCACCGCATTCACCGGCGCGCTATCCGGCAGGCCGGCGACAATCTCCACCCAGCTCCGGCCGCCGTCGTGGGTGCGCAGGATGTGCGGGTGCATGTCGTCGATGCGCAGGGTGTTGATGGCGGCGTATGCCGTAAGCGCGTCAAAGTGGCCGGTCTCGATGATGGACACCTTGGCCCAGGGCATGAGTTGATGAGGGGTAACGTCGCTCCAGTGCTGGCCGCCATCGGCGGTGGTGTGAATCAGACCGTCGTCGGTGCCCGCCCATATGCGGCCGGTATCGACCGGCGACGGCGCCACAGCGTAGATCACGCCCCGCTGGGCAGGCCGCGCTGTCGCCGCGTCGCGATACTTGCCTACGCTGGCCGGAATTTCCCAGGTTTTCCGCGTTAAGTCCGGGCTGATCTGTTTCCAGCTTTGCCCGCGGTCCGCGGTGACCCACAGCGTGTTGCCGGCAAAATAGAGGAGGTGCGGGTCTTTCGGCGAAAACACGACCGGAGCCGTGCGCAGGGCGCGAAAACCGGGCTGGCGCACAGGCTGCGGCGCGACATTGGCCGCCTGGCTGGTGCGGCGGTCGAAGCGCGTCAACTTGCCGCCGAAGATCAGGTCGGGATCGAGCGGGTCAGGAACCGCGTAGCCATATTCTTCGACCGCCACGGGATGCCATTCGCGAAAGGTGATGGCGCCGTCGTTGCCCCGGCTGTCGACGCAGGCCGAACCGCTCTCCTGCTGCCCGCTGCACACACGGTATGGGAACGCGTTGTCGGTGTTGACGTGATAGACCTGGGCGGTGGGCTGGTTGTACCAGGAACTCCACGTTTCGCCGCCATTGACGGTGACGATGGCGCCCTGGTCGCTGACGATCAGCATGATGTCGGGGTGATTGGGGTTGATCCAGATGCGCTGGTAGTCGTCGCCGCCGGGCGCGCCGCGAATTCCGGTCCAGGCCTTGCCGCCGTCGGTTGATTTCCAGGTCACCACCGAAGCGACGTAGACGGTATCGGGATCCCTGGGATCGACCGCCGGCACCGAGAGGTCGCCGCCGCCGATGCGCGCTGCGGGGCGCGGATCTTCGGTGATCCGAGTCCAGTTCTCTCCGGCGTCGTCAGAGCGGTAGATGCCGAGGCCGCGCTCATTCGCCACCGAGGCGTAGATGCGGCGCGTGTGGCTGGGTGCGAGGGCAATATTGATCTGCACCACATCGCCCAGGCCGAGCGTCAATTGACGCCAGTTCAAGCCGCCATCGGTCGATTTGTACAGGCCGCCGCCGGTGCCGCCCCACTGGGCGTTTTCCCAAGGACCCTGGCGCGCCTCCCAGAGGGCTGCGTAAATGATGTTGGGGTTGCTGTGATCGATGACCACGTCGGAGCCGCCGGTGTTTTCGTCTTTGTAGAGCACCTTGTCGAAGGTCTGCCCGCCGTCCAGGGAACGAAAGATGCCGCGCTCTTCATTCGGGCCGTAAGGATGGCCGAGCACGGCTACGAAAATCCGGTTGGGGTTGCGCGGGTCGACGGCGATTTGCGGAATTTGTTGGCCGTCGCGCAGGCCTAGCTGCGTCCAGGTCTTGCCCGCGTCGGCCGAGCGGTAGACGCCGTCGCCAGTCGACAGGTCCGGCCGCTGCAATCCTTCGCCGCTGCCGACATAAATGATGTCCGGGTTGGAGGGAGCCACTGCCACCGCGCCGATGGAGCCGGTAGGCTGGCTGTCAAAAATGGGCTGCCAGGTGCGGCCATAGTCGTTGGTCTTCCACACGCCGCCGTTGCAGACGCCGATGTAGAACACGTTGGGCTGGGAAGGAACGCCTGCCGCTGATTTCGTGCGGCCGCCGCGCAGCGGCCCGATCGACCGCCAGCGCAGCTCGGCGAACATCTTCGGGTCGTACGTATCCGCGGCGGCGATGACGCCTGCCAGGCTGAGCGCCAGGGCGGCGACGGCGGTGAGACGCGAATGGTTCATGATCCCTCCTCGGTGGGCGGACGCCCTGTCCGCGCCGGACCCCCTGTCCGGTGATCTTGCGGACTCGATTCAGCATGCCTCAAAACAAGGCCGGCGAGGGCGCCGGCCGCGGACCAGGGGGTCCGCTCCACGATGCTGACTTAGCAGTATAAAACGAAGCGGGACGCCCGAACTCCCGCTGACAGGCGGCAAAGACCGCCCGCGCTACCGAAAACTACGTAGATGCGTGCGCGGCGGCAGCCGGTTTGAAGCTCAGCTCGCCGGTGTCGCTATCGGCGTCCACCAGGATGGTCTGGCCATCTAGAATCTTGCCTGCCACCAGCAGGCGGCCCAGCGGGGTTTCGATTTTCTTCTGGATGGCGCGCTTCAAGGGGCGCGCGCCGTAGGCAGGGTCATGGCCCGAGCGCACCAGGTTGGAGCGGGCGGCATCGGTCAGCTCCAGCTTGATTTGCTTATCCGCCAGGCGGGCGCGCACGCGGCCCAACTGAATATCGACGATTTGCTTGAGATGCTCTTCGGCCAGCGCGTGGAACACGATGATCTCATCCACGCGGTTGAGAAACTCAGGGCGGAAGTGCGCGCGCATTTCCTCCAGCACGGCTTCCTTCATGCGCTCATAGGCGGCGCCGGAAAAGCTGCCGCCATGGCCGAGAATGCGCTGGCTGCCGACGTTGGAGGTCATGATGACGATGGTGTTTTTGAAGTCGACGGTCCTGCCCTGGCCGTCGGTGAGACGCCCGTCGTCCAGGATTTGCAGCATCAGGTTGAAGACGTCGTGATGCGCTTTCTCGATTTCGTCGAACAAGACCACGGCGAAGGGCCGGCGGCGCACCGCTTCGGTCAATTGCCCGCCCTCTTCATAGCCGACGTATCCGGGCGGCGCCCCCACCAGCCGCGCCACCGTGTGCTTCTCCTGGTACTCGGACATGTCGATGCGAATCATGGCGCGCTCATCGTCGAACAGGTACTCGGCCAAAGCGCGGGCCAGCTCGGTCTTACCGACGCCGGTGGGCCCGAGGAAAATGAAGCTGCCGATCGGGCGCGCCGGGTCCTTCAGCCCGGAGCGCGCGCGGATCACGGCCTCCGCCACCGCGGTGACCGCTTCATCCTGGCCAATCACGCGGCGGTGCAGCTCGTCTTCGAGATGCAGCAGCTTCGCCATTTCGCCCGCCAGCAGCTTCGTCACCGGCACTCCCGTCCAGCGGCTGACCACTTCGGCGATATCTTCTTCATCCACCTCTTCCTTGATGAGGCGCGATTGCGCCTGCGGCGAGGCGAATTTATCGGACGCCTCGTTTAGCTGCTTTTCGAGCCCCGCCAGGGTGCCATATTTCAACTCCGCGGCGCGGTTGAGATCGTACTGCCTCTCCGCCTGTTCGATGTCCGCCTTGGTCTGCTCGACCCGCTGGCGCAACTGGCGCAACTTTTCGACCGCTCCCTTTTCGCGCTGCCAGCGCGCGGCCAGGGCATCGGAATCGGCCTTGAGGTCGGCCAACTCTTTTTCCAGGCGGCTCAGCCGCTCGCGGGAAGCCTTGTCGGTTTCCTTGCGCAGCGCCTCGCGCTCGATTTCGAGCTGCATGATGCGGCGGCGCGTTTCATCGAGCTCAGCCGGCATGGAGTCGATCTCCGTGCGGAGGCGCGCGGCGGCTTCATCCACCAGGTCGATCGCCTTATCGGGCAGAAAGCGGCCCGTGATGTAGCGGTTGGAAAGCACGGCGGCTGCCACGAGGGCGGCATCTTTGATGCGCACGCCGTGGTGCACCTCGTAGCGCTCCTTGAGACCGCGCAGGATGGAGATAGTGTCTTCCACCGACGGTTGATCCACCACCACTGGCTGGAAGCGGCGCTCCAGCGCGGCGTCTTTTTCGATGTGCTGGCGGTACTCATCGAGCGTGGTGGCGCCGATGCAGTGCAGCTCGCCGCGCGCCAGCATCGGCTTGAGCAGGTTGCCGGCATCCATCGACCCTTCCGTCTTCCCCGCCCCGACCACGGTGTGCAGCTCATCGATGAACAGCACCACTTCGCCGGCCGAATCCAGCACCTCCTTCAAGACCGCCTTGAGCCGCTCTTCGAATTCGCCGCGATATTTGGCGCCGGCGATGAGCGCGCCCATGTCGAGCGCAATAATGCGCCGGCCCTTCAGACTCTCCGGGACATCGCCGCGGACGATGCGCAGCGCCAGCCCTTCCACGATGGCGGTCTTGCCGACGCCCGGTTCGCCGATCAATACCGGATTATTCTTGGTACGGCGCGAGAGCACCTGGATCACGCGGCGGATCTCTTCGTCGCGGCCGATCACCGGATCGAGCTTGCCCTGCGAAGCCAGGCGGGTGAGATCGCGGCCGTATCGCTCCAGCGCTTCGTAAGTAGCTTCCGGATTCTGCGAAGTCACCCGCTGGCTGCCGCGCACTTCGCGAAGGACCTGCATCAGCCGCTCGCGGGTCAGGCCAAGCTCCTTCAACAGGCGGCCCGCGGCGCCGCGGTCATCGAGCGCCGCCAGCACCACATGCTCCACCGAGATGTATTCGTCCTTCAGCTTGCGGGCTTCGTCGCCGGCGTGCGCCAGCAGCTGATTGAGGCGCGGCGTGACGTAGACCTGGCCTGGCGCGCCGGCCGGCCCGGACACCTTCGGCATCCGCTCGAGCTCGGCCTTCAGGCGCTGGCTGACGGTTTCGGGACTCACGTCTGCCTTCTGCAAAATCGAGGGCGCCAGGCCGCCCGGCTGTTCCATCAGCGCCGCCAGCAGGTGTTCCACATCAATCTGCTGGTGGCTGTACTGCGCGGCGGTCGCTTCCGCCCTGCGGACGGCTTCCTGCAGCTTTTCGGTAAAGCGGTTGATGTCCATACCTAATGATTAAATACTTGGACACGGCTGGCGGCAAGCGGAGCGACCAGCTCCAGGAAACCGCGGAAACTGCCTCCGACGGAGTTGCGGCTGGCAGGGGTCAGCGGGGCGGCGCGGGGCCGCGCAACTGAATGACAAACTCCTGTATCTCACCGCGCTCGTGCTCCGCTTGAGCCGCCGACTGCTTGGAGAGCCGGTTGTGCAGATCCATCTCCTGCTGGGCCCTACGCGCGTCGCCCGCGCGGCCGTAGGCCAAGGCAAGACGATAGTGCGCTTCTTCCAGGTCCGGGCTGGCGGCAATGGCCTTTTGATACCCGGCGATGGCGCCTGGAAAGTCTTTGGCGGCAAAACGGACGACTCCCAATTCGAGCCAGGCGGCGCCGAGATTGGGGTCGGCGCGGACGGCATTCAGCAACAGCGATTCGACCTGCGCCGCCGTGGCCCGGTCCTCCGGCCCCGTCCAGCGTTTCCATAAGGCCGCGGCATAGTAGTAGCCGGCAACCGCGTTGCCGGGCTGGAGCCGGGCAAAACGAGCCATCCTTTCCAGGTAGCCATCCGACTGCGCGATCTCGGGGCTCTGCGCCTTGCCCAAAAAGAGGTACGGTGCGGGATCGCGCGGGTCCAGATCGCAGGCCTCGAAGAACCGCTGCGCGGCGTGTTCGTAGTCGCCGCGCGCGTACCAGGCAACCGCCAGCCCGAGCAGCATTTTCACGGAGCGCGGAAACAGGCGATTTCCCTTGTCGAAGACCTCGATGGCAGGCTCGGCCGCGCGGTGGGTCAGCAGTTCAGTTCCCCAGTCGAAGAGATTACCTTCGCTCGGGTCCAACCCGGCAGCGCGCTGATACTCGCGGGCTGCGGTTAAAGCGTCACCCGTCTTCTCCGCGGCCACAGCGAGGGCGTGATGTATAGCGGCGTTGGCTGGGTCGCGCTCCACTGCCTCGCGCAGCGATTTTTCTTCACCGACGGAGGCAGACACTGGCTGGCTCAGGGATGCAGCCGCCATGGCAAGTGCTTCGGCAGATCGCAGCACGGTGTCGGAACCGTGACCGCCGGCGTGGGCCGGATCTGTAACGCCGGCCACAATGAATTGGGGCTCGTCGAAGAAGTCCGGCGCCTGACGGAGTGTGAGGTCAAGCTTTCTGGCATGGCTCGCCTCCACGAGGGCCACCGCCGAAGCAGCGGCTCCCGATTTTTCCACGCGAACGGCGTAACTGCCCGGCGGCAGCGCGGCGAATCGGCATTCTCCCGCCTGGTCCGTCCGCCCGGTGAGAGCCTCGCCGCCGGCCTTGCCCTGCAAGGTAACGGCGGCGCCGGCGACGGCATGTCCTTGGGCATCGTGCGCCAGGATGTCGACCGCACCGGTGCCCGCCGTTTGGGCCCAGGCCGCGGAAAGCGCGGCTGCGACGAACGCACACGCCGCGGGCGAGCCGAAGCATTTCAACCTGGCGCGGGCGGTCCGGCCGGTTGTGCCGGGAGTCATCTCGGCGTTTCCTCTGGCGCGATCACGTTTTCAATATACGCCCTGATGGCACTGCGAAACGGCGCTACCGGGGGGAGCGTGTCGAAGAAAAGCCGGGATGACTTCCGGCATGAGGTCAACGACTAACGTAGTTCATCGAGCGCCTTCCGCGCCTGGGCGTGGCCGGGATGTTGTTTGAGAAGTCCTGCCAAAACGGCACGCGCTTTTTCGGTCGAGCCCTCCAGGGCATAGACCCGCGCCAGGTTGAGATACGCCTGGTCGAAATCCGGCGCAACGAGAATCGATTTCTCGAATTGAGCGACCGCCGCGTCGCGCCGCCCGGTACGCAAATAGAGCACGCCCAGGTTGTTGAGGGCCTCCGGGTAGTCCGGGCGCTCCAATAGCGCCTTCTGCAGATAATCGTAAGCGCGCGCCGTATCGCCGGTCTGCGCGTAGACCATTGCCAGGCTGTAATTCGCCTCGGGATCGTGCGGCTTCCCGGTCAGAGCGCGCTCCAGCGCGGCGCGCGCCTCACCCCAGCGCTTCTCCTGGCGGTACGCGTTCCCCAGGTTCTCGAGCGCGATCAAGTGGTCGGGACTGTTACGCAGCGCCTCTTGAAAATCGCCGATCGCGTCGCCGGTCCGGCCCTCGCGCGTGGCCAGCAGGCCGAGGTTGTTCCAGGCATTGGGCCGGGTTCCGGGGTAGCTCGCGTTCAACTGTAAAGCGCGCTCGAAGCTGGCCCGCGCCTGGTCCGTCTTTTTCTGCTGGAGGTAGACGCTGCCTAGGCCGTAGTGGGCTTCGGCGCTTGATGGATCGTCGCGCAGTGCAAGCTGGAACTGCTTTTCGGCCTGCTCCAGATAGCCGTGCGCGAAGAAGACCGAACCTAAGGACAGATTGTTGCGGCCGTACTCGTAGGTCCCAGCGGCGCCGGGGAATGGCAGGGCGCTGGCGAGGCGGTCGGCGGCGGTTTGCGGGATGTGACGGAAGTCGTGTTCGACACTCTCCGGGTTGAGCGGCCCCTGGTAAACCTTGGCAATGAACCCATGCGCATCAACCAGCAGCGCGGTGGGCAGCGTCAGGTCGCGGTGGCGGTCAAACAGGTAACGGTAGAGGAGGTTGTACACTGCGGCCGTGTCGTCCGAGCCGCGCAGGACCGCAAACGGTAAACCGGCCTCGGGCAGCGCCGCGCCGCCGGCGGCATCGCCCAGGTGAACCGCCAGTAGTTCGAGGCCTTGCGCCACCCAGCCGGCGTAACGCTGCGCGAGCGCGTCCAGGCCGGCGCGGCTATCCGGCGCCGCAGCAGTCCAGAGATACAGCAGCACCGGCTTGCCGCGCAGCGCCAGAAGACTCTGCAGCCGCCCTGCCTGGTCCGCAAGAGAAAACTCCGGCGCCGCCACAGGCACCAGCAACCACGTTTCCGCGGTTGTGGGCAACGGCCGTCTTGCCTGCGGCGCGGAGACCACGGGCGTGCGCGACTCGAACGGTTCGGTGCGAATCGCTGCGGTGCCTTCTTCCACCCACACCCTATGGTTCACCGGTAGACCCGAGAGATGCTGCTCGGCGCCGCCCGGCCAGCGGATGGACGCGTTCACGGGACCTTTGGCTTCGCCCAGGCCGAAGAAAAGCTCCTTGCTGTGTTGCGAAAGGAACCCCGACCCCGCCGTCAACGTGCGCACCTGGGTGCCCAGGCTCGTTCTCACCGTGACGATGGCGCCGATCGCGTCCCGATTGCTCGACGTGCCGCGCAGACAGAATGCGATGGAAGGCGGCAAACGCTCCGCCACGTTCTTCAACAGGCGCAGCTGCGGGCTGTTGCGGTTCTTCAGCAGCACCTCCTGGCGCCCGTCGTGATCGAAATCGGCCAGCGCGAACGAGCGGCCGTCCTCGATGAAATCCAACCCCAGCGCCCCCGACACGTCGGAGAAGGTCCCGTCGCGGTTGTTGGCGAAAAACACGTTGCGCTCGAATCCGCTCCAAGTGCGATCCGCGCGAATCAGTTCATTGACGGCGCCCCACCCCTGCTCGTAATCGGCGGACGGCATGGGTTCATTGGGCGACCGGGCGACGACCTGCCGCCAGAAGAAACTGTTCAGGTCGTCACGGTTCGCGCCGGAAAGAAAACCGTTCGCGATGTAAAGATCGGCAAAACCGTCGTGATCGAAATCCCAGGTATCGCTCGACCACGACCAGCGGCCCATTCCCACCCGCGCGGCGCCAGTGCGATCCTCGAAAGCGCCGTCTCCGCGGTTGCGAAACAAGCTGTTGCCCATGGCGTGCCTGCGATAAAACGCCCTGGCCGGCAGCGGCGCGCCTTTCTGAAACTCTTCCTGCATGGAGATGCGTTCGCCGGCCGCGGTCCACATATCAGCCGAGTAAATATCCGGCGCGCCGTCGTTGTCGTAGTCCAGCCAGGAGACGCTCATGCCCGCGCCCACGTCTTCGACGCAGGCCCGCGCGGCGACGTCGGTGAAAGTTCCATCGCCGTTATTGTGGTAGAGGTTCTTGCGGCCGAAGTCGTTCACCACATAAAGGTCGGGCCAGCCGTCCTGATCGTAATCGCTCCAGCCGCAGCAGAAGCTGTAGCGCGTGTTGTTGCGGTCCAGGCCCGCCTCCGCTGTGGCATCGCGAAAAGTTCCGTCGCGATCGTTGCGCATCAGGAAATTCGGCGGCCCGTTGTTGGCGTCAAAGTAAGGAACCGGGTATTTGTACTGGTCGGCACCTTGGTAATAGGTGTAAAGGCAAAAATAAATGTCGAGCCAGCCGTCGCGATCGTAGTCGGCGGCAGCGGCGCCTGTGAACGTACCCTGCGGCGGGTTGGCGAACTGGAAGGCGTCCGGGTGGAGCTGGAACTTGCCGCCGCCCTGGTTGACGAACAGCAACGGGCCGGTGGCGCGTACGACAACCAGGTCCTGGCGCCCCTGGTTGCGGAAATCGGCGAACAGCGCGCACGCCGTGTTCTCCAGAACGCCGGTGCCGGATGCTTCGGTAATGTCCTCAAACGTGCCGTCGCGGCGGTTCCGGTACAGCCTGTTGGGAAGGCCGGCCGGCTGGCAGACGTAAATGTCGTCATGGCCGTCGCCGTCGATGTCTCCCACCGACACCCCATTGTGGCCGTAAATATCGATGCCGCTGGCGCCGTCGAGCACGGTCCGCCAGTCGTCTACGCCGCGCAGCATCTGTCGGGCGTAGGAAGGATTGCGGCCCAGCGAGCGCGCCGTAATATCGGCAAAGAAGGGCGCCGACGCGCGGCTGCGCGTCTCCTCGCCGGCCTGCCAGCGGCGCAGCCGGTAGTCGCCTGTGCTGCGCGCTTCCCATTCCAGTTCCCAGTGCCCGGCGCGCTGTTCGCGGTAGTAGCCCTGCCCCGTGCCGACGATTTCGTAGCGCACGCTGGTGGCGACGCGAGCGGGTAAGCCGGTCACGGCCGCATCGACCCTGGTTACCTGGAACTCGGCGGTGACGATTTTCGAAAAACTGCTCAGCTCTTTGCGCCATCCGGCGAGAAACGCTTCCCGCGAAAGCGCAGACTGCCACGCGTAACCGATGCGACGCACCTCCAGGCCGGGACCCGGGCGCACCACGCGGGCCTCCGTGGGCTGCGGAGCGAATCCGCGAAACTCCGCCGCCAGCACCTCGTCGAACCCGCGCGTGTTGGCGGGCGATTCCAACAGGCTCGCGGTCCAGCGGGCGAGGATCTGCTGAACGGGCTCCACATGCTGCTCCGACGGAAAGTCAGCGTCCGGCGCGGCGGCCAGGAGAGCCGGGTCGAGCGCCGTCGCGGTGCGATAGCGAGGATGCAGATGAAACTCGGCGCGCTCCTCGGGCGAGCCTTGTGCGGCGAGGTTCGCGGCCAGCGGCAGTCCTAAGCGGCCCATCATGGCGCCGGCAGCCCCCTGGCAGCACCGGACGAGAAAGTTGCGGCGCGCCAGGTTGGTCAGTTTTCTTGTCACTCCCGGCATCGTCCCGGTTCCGAACCCCGCGGTTGCTCTCCACTCTAAGCGGGCGCTGGAACACTCGTCAACAGAGCGCCGGCCGCCGTGGCGCATCGGCAAACGCGGCGACGAGGCGATGCCTCATGCTTTCTATTTCAGGAGCAATGGCTTACCATGTGTGCCATGAGGCGAAATTTCGCATTCCATTATCTTTTAACGGCAGTTTTGCTGACCGCAATTGCCGCCACGGCCCCGCTCGGCACGGCGCAAACGCCCGGCGGAAAGGCCGTTCTCAACGGGCAGGCGATTTACGAGGATTATTGCGCGACCTGCCACGGGCGGGACGCCAAGGGAGACGGGCCCGCGGCGCGCGCCCTCAAATCCGCGCCGATCGATCTGACGCAGATCAGCCGCAATCACGCCGGCAAATTCCCCGAGGCCGAGATTAGAAAGATCATCGTCGGCCAGGACATGATGCCGTCGCACGGCACCGAAGCGATGCCCATCTGGGGCAAGCTCTTTACCAAGATCGGCGATCCAAATACGTTAGACCAGCGCGTGGACGCGCTGGTGGCTTACCTGCGCCAGATCCAGGCTAAGTAGGGGCCGGGCACACCCGGCCCGGAGCACGACAGACCACAAGAGGAGATGGTCTGTCCTACTTCACGATGTAGCTTTTGTGGATCCAGGCGTCGCCACCGTCTTCCGCACGGGTCTCGAATACCAGGGAATCCGCCGTGTCCTTGCGCTCTACGAAGGCTCGCCCGGCGGTGGTGTGCGAAGACGCCTTGCCGGCGTTGGCGGCGGCCATGGCGGCGCGGACGCTAGCCGCCGAAGGAGCCGATGGCGAATTCTCGCCGCGCGATGCCACGGCCTCGGTGGCGCTCGCCTCGATCAGCTTTGACCACATCCGGCGGAACAGGACCGCGGAGGAATACACGTCGGCGCCGCTCAGTTTTCCATTGATCGCGTAGGCGAACCCCACCACGTCGTTCTGGCCCTCCAGTTCTTTGGAGAGCGCGCCTACGTAGGACCCCGTAGCGGCAACGACGCGCCGGTTTTCGAGCGCCAACTGCATGCTGGACGGTGAGGGCGACGCCGGCATGTCGCCGACGCTCGCCGCCAGACCGTGCTGGGCAGCCGCCACCTGCTGCCAGACCTGGTCCTGATCCCTGCCGGCCACCACAGCCATTTTCAGGCTCTTGAAAGCCACCGACCGGTTGGAGGCGCTGAACTGATCGGAGGCTTCGCGGCCGCGCCGGCTCCAGCGCCCGTGTTCCACACAAAAAGCGCCAATCGGCACCCTGCCCGAGTTCGGCACCAGCAGAAAATCGATTGGAAAGACGCGGTCCTGCTTGCCGCCCTTTACAATATCGCCGGCCTGAATGTAGATCGTCACCCCGGACAGATTCTCGATCGCCAGCTCATTCACACTGCTGGTTTCGTACACCACTACTTTCTTCTGCTCCATGGCCTCTTCGAGCGTCAGCAAACGCTCGCGCCCGGCGGTGGGTGCGCCGTGGATCAGATAGATGGAAAGATTATCGTGCGTGTAAGGTCCGGTGATCGCGGGTTCGCCCGCCGCAGCCGGTGCCGCGGCGCAGACTGCCAGGCCGAGCATAGAAGCCCATCGAAAACGTGTCGTGTGGAACATAAAAGGTGCACCTCTCGACGGGGATATTGCGCGAAGCGGGAAAGACTTTCAGCAGCGTGAAAAAAATCTGATTCCAGTTGTCCTGGCGCCTGTTGCGGCTCTCACCCGGCCGGGGCGTAGCGTTTCATCTTGTTGATCAAGCCCTGCCGGCTCAGGCCGAGCAGGCGCGCGGCCTGCTGCTGATTGTTGCGCGTCTCGGCCAGCGCCTGCTGGATCATGCGGCGCTCCAATTCCTCGACCGCATTCTTCAGCGAAGTGGCCGCCGGCCGCGCCGCTGGGGCGGGCACGGCGACGGTGCTCTCGGCGGGCGCGCCGGGCAAGCCTCCCAGATCCTCTTCGCCGATCACGCTCGCCCGCGCGCACGCGGCCAGCCGCATCACTTCGTTGCGCAGCTGGCGCACGTTCCCTGGCCACGGCGCCAGCACCAGCCGCCGCTGCACCTCCGGGGCCAGTTCCATGGCGGGCCGGCCCATCTCGCGGCAGTATTCCCGCAGAAAATGGTTAGCCAGCAGTGGAATCTCTTCGCGAATTTCGCGCAGCGCCGGCATGCGAATGTGGATTACGTTAATGCGGTAGTACAGGTCCTCGCGAAAGCCGCCCTTGGCGATTTCGGCTTCCAGGTCCTTGTTGGTGGCCGCGAGAACGCGGACGTCCACCGGCGTGGGACGGCCTCCGCCCACCCGCTCCACCACGCGTTCCTGCAGCACTCGCAGAATCTTGGCTTGCGCGGTGAGGCTGAGGTCACCGATTTCGTCCAGGAACAGCGTGCCGCCGTCGGCTTTCTGAAACTGGCCCACGCGCGACTGGACGCCGGTGGCGACGCCCTTCTCGATGCCGAACAGCTCGCTTTCCACCAGCGTCTCCGGCAGAGCGGCGCAATTCAGCGCCACGAACGGCCGGCGTGCCCGGGGGCTGGTATAGTGGATCGCCTTGGCGGCCAGTTCCTTGCCGGTGCCGCTCTCGCCGGTAATCAGTACGCTCACCCCGCTATCGCGGATGCGCTCCACCAGCCGCACCACCTGCTGGATCTTTTGCCCGGTGCCGATGATGCCGTGCGAGGAGTAGCGCTGCTCCACTTCGCGCCACAAATGCGCGTTCTGCTGCACCAACTCATCCTGGCTGCGGCGCAACTCGCCCACCAGTTGCGCGGTCTCGATGGCGATAGCGGCGTGCGAGGCGAGCGCCATCAGCGATTCCTCATCCCGCGCCGTGAACGCGCCCGCATTCTTGTTGAGAGCTTCGAACGCGCCGATGATCTGGCCCCGCTGGTTGCGCATCGCCACCGACAGGACGTTGCGCGTGCGGTAACCCGTCTGGCCGTCGATCGCGGTGTAGAAGCGCGGATCCGCGTACGCCTCCTCCACGTTGATCGTCTGCCCGGTTTCGACGGTGTGGCCAGCGATGCCCAAGCGGGCGTCGAAGCGAAGGATCTCTTCGCTGCCCAGCGCCACCTTTGACCAGAGTTCGTTGCGGTCGGAGTCCAGCAGGAACATGCTGGCCCGGTCACACTCCAGCAGGCTGGTCGCTTCCCGCGCGATCAGATCGAGCAGTGCACCCAAGTCGCGCTCGGAATTCATCTTCTGGCAGATCGCCAGGATTTCGCCGAGCTTTTCGGGCAGGCCGGGCTGGGTAGCAAACACCCAGACAGTCTATCGCATTTACACTTTCACTGTCTACAATGTAGACTGTGCTGACCACGCGATTCACTTTCGGCCGATACAACAAGGCATCATGGGCACTAACTCATTTATTATCAGCAAGCACCGGTCGGCCCAGCTGTGGCACGGAGCGTGCAATTACCCAAGCACAACAGCACTCCGGCGATCGGAGGGAATCGGGAAAGTGGATGGAGGTCCACGGACCCGGTTCGCCGGGGGGCTTGTTGTACCGCGACCAAACTACATCCGGGGAAGGCTGGCGGGCCAAGTGAGCCCTCTCCGGTAACCACTAGCCCGTACAGGTCAACCATCACCTGCGCTTCCGCGCCGATCGGAGGCGCAGGTCACTCCTTTTCTCTTCGTTTCCTTGTCGCATCCATTTCTCCTGATGAGGGCAGCCGGCGAAAGCGCTATGGCACTAGGATAGATAGGGTGTGGTCTGGATTTTGCGAGGAGATTCGATGAGCGATTACCGACGCCTTGCCAGCGCCGCTTGTGGCGTTCTGGCATTTCTGGCTTTGCTGCCGCTGGCGAACGCGGCCACTCCGACTATCGCGCTCTCCGGCGAACGCCGCCGCAGCTTCAACGATGACTGGCGGTTCTACAGAGGTGAGGCCGCGGGCGCGGAGAAGCCGGAGTTCGACGATTCCGCGTGGCGCCCGGTGCGGCTGCCCCACGATTGGTCGATCGAAGGCCCGTTCGATCCCAAGCTCAACCCCCAGACCGGCGCGCTGCCCATCTCCGGCACGGGCTGGTATCGAAAGTCGTTCGCGCTTCCGGCCGATGCAAGCGGAAAGTACTTCAGCATCGAGTTCGACGGCGCCATGTCCAATTCCAAAGTGTGGCTGAACGGGCATGATCTGGGAGGACGGCCTTACGGCTACATCGGCTTCAGCCTGGACCTCACGCCTTACCTGAATTTCGGCGGCACCAACGTCATCGCCGTGCGGCTCACGCCTGAGGATCACGCGTCGCGCTGGTACCCGGGCGCGGGCGTCTACCGCAACGTCTGGCTCGACGTCACCGGTCCCGAGTATGTGGCTCACTGGGGCACCTATGTCACCACACCCAAAGTGAGCGAGGAGCAGGCCACCGTGTCGGTCAAGACCACGCTGCGCAACCGCTCCGGCCATGAGGCTAAGGCTGAGGTGCAGAACTCGGTGCTGGATGCGGCCGGCGTGATGGTGAGCCGCACCATCGTGCCGGTGACGATTCCGGCCGAAGGCCCGCAGCCGGCGCCCCTGGTGGTGCCAACCGTGTTGACCGTCCCTCACCCGCAGCGCTGGGACATCGACCATCCTCACCTCTATACGCTGGTGACCGAAGTGATCGAGAACAATCTGCCGGTCGACCGCTATACCACGCCGTTCGGCATCCGCACGATCGCCTTCGACAAGGAGAAAGGCTTTTTCCTGAACGGCCGCCATCTCAAGCTGCAGGGCGTATGCGACCATCACGATCTGGGCGCGCTGGGCGCCGCCGTCAATCGCCGCGCCATCGAACGCCAGTTGCAGATTCTCAAAGCCGCGGGTGTCAATGCGCTGCGCACCAGCCACAACCCGCCGGCGCCGGAGATTCTCGAATACTGCGACCGGCTCGGGCTGGTGGTGATGGATGAGGCCTTCGACATGTGGCGCATCCCGAAAGTGCCGAATGGTTACAGCAAGTACTTCGCCGACTGGTCGGAAGACGACGCGCGCGACATGGCGCGCCGCGACCGCAACCACCCCAGCATCATCCTGTGGAGTATCGGCAACGAGATTCCGGAGCAGGACCATCCGGAAGTAGAGGGCTGGCGGGAAGCGAGGCGTCTCACCGGCTTCTTCCATGACGAGGACCCGACGCGGCCCACCACCTCGGCGTTCAATAGTTGGGGAAACGCCATCAAGAACAAGATAGCCGCCGAGGTCGACATCCCCGGCTTCAATTACTCGCCCATGCACTACGAACAGATCATCAGGGAGCACCCCGATTGGATCATCTTCGGTTCGGAAACTGCGTCGTGCGTCAGCTCACGCGGTGTTTATCATCTGCCGATCGTAGCCTACGAAAAGCCCGCATCGCTGCAGATTTCGAGCTATGACACGGTCGCGCCGGAGTGGGCGATGTGTCCGGACGTTGAGTTTACCTACCAGGACAAATTCCCGCAAGTGCTGGGCGAGTTCGTCTGGACCGGCTTCGACTACCTCGGCGAACCGACGCCTTTCTGGGGCTGGCAGGACAAGAATTCGAACGACTGGCCCTCGCGCAGCTCCTACTTCGGCTTCATCGACCTGGCCGGATTCCCCAAGGACCGCTACTACCTCTACCAAAGCCAGTGGACCACCAAGCCCATGGTGCACCTTCTGCCGCATTGGAATTGGGAAGGCAAGGAAGGCCAGGCGATTCCGGTGATGGCTTACTCCAACACCGCCGAAGTGGAACTGTTCCTCAATGGAAAATCGCTCGGCAAGAAGGCGCGATTCTCCGACCCTTGGGTAATGCCAGTGAACCGCAAGGTGAGCGAGACCGGGAAGTTCGAGACCAAGTATCGCCGCATCTGGCAGGTGCCGTATGAACCGGGCACTCTGAAGGCGGTGGCGTATGAGAACGGCAAACAAGTCGCGATGGACGAAGTGCGCACCGCCGGCGCACCCGCCAAAGTGAAACTGGCGGTGGATCGTTCCGTGATTCAAGCCGATGGCGACGACCTCTCGTTCGTCACGGTACGGATCGAAGATCAGCACGGGAATCTCTGCCCCATGGCCGACAACCTGGTGCACTTCGACGTGACCGGCGCCGGAACCATCGCGGCCGTCGATAACGGCAACGCGGCCACCGACGAATCCTTCCAGGCAGACCACCGCAAAGCCTTTAGCGGCATGGCGCTGCTGATTGTGCGCTCTAAAGCGGGCGACGCCGGCAGGGTCAAGATCGTCGCTACCTCCGAAGGCCTGGCCAAAGACGGCGCGGAAATCACCACGCGGCGGCCGAAGTAGCCGGATCAATCCCCTCGCCGCTCACGGCCGCGAGAATGTTACAGGCGGCTGGCGGCAGGGGGACGCTTCTGGAGCTTTATTCGATATACTGTGAAGGTCTCCTCTCACCGCTGCGTGGAGGAGAGTTGTCGACGGGAGGGAGCGACTGCAATGAACACGTCCACTTGCTTTGCAAAAGGGGGGCGGTTCAGCGCGGCCCTCTTGACGGTAGCGGTCGGACTGGCGCACGGGCAAGCCAAGCCGGCCGGCGCATCTGCGCCCGGGCATTCCGGGGCGCTGGCGCCCAAGGGATTTTCGCGAGTCAATGTCACGCCGGAGTACAAAGAGTCGTTCGACCAGGAACTGCGGGTAGCAGTGCTGGTGGCGCCCAGCTACCGCAACTCCGGTCTGAACTCGCTCAAATTCACCCTGGCCGACGAGGTTGAGCTGAAGGGCGAGCTCGAGCGGCAGGGCTATAAGGTCTGGCTCATCTCCAACACCGAGGCTTCCGCCGACAACATCCGCAAGGTCTTGCAGGACTCCAAACAACTGCTGGATGGCACGAATCAGGCAACATTGGTGTTCGCATTCAGCGGTCATGGCTTCCAGACCAAGGGCGGCAAGAACTTCCTGATGACGTATGGCGCCACGCCGGACAATGTGGAGCAGGGCGCGCTCTCGCTCGACGACGTGGAGGAGCTGATGACCGCCAGCGGCGCCCGACGCAAAGTGATTCTGGTGGATGCATGCCGCAACGATCCGGAAGCCAAATCGGGCGAAGAGGCGCGCAGTTTCGCCCAGTTCCACGAGTCGGAAGGCTTCTCGATTCTCTTGTCCACGCGGCCGGGCGGGTTCAGCTTCGAGGATCCGGAGCTGAATCACGGCATTTTTACCTACTACCTGCTGGACGGCCTGCGCGGCAAAGCAGCCGGCAAGGACGGATACGTCACGTTTTACGACCTGCAGAAGTACGTGGAGCAGTCAGTGCTGGCGTACGCCATGAAGAAGGATCGCGTGCAAAAGCCGTTTGCCATGGGGGAGCGCAGCGGCGATTTTCTGCTGGCCACGGCAGCGCCGCCGAAGCCGGATGAAGTGGCACCGCCGCCCGCAGTGAGCAAGGTGAGCTCAGACACACCGATCCTGCGCGACGTCGGATCCAATCGCACCTTCTTCGCGTTGCTGAGCGGCTCGGACCTGACGCTGGTGGACGCCAAGACCCTAGTCCCGATGGTGGACGCGGCGGAGAAACAGGTGAGCAGCCGCGCGGATGGGTATCGCTACTTCGAGGCCAATGGCGCCAACCGGATTCTCTATGATCTGGCGGCCGAGGTGAAGGGCGACGATATTCTCAGCATCAAGGGCCGGATTGGAGCGCCTTGTCCCCAGGGCAACGTTTGCAGCACGGAGGCGGATGTGCCGCTCCTGCCTGGCGAGAAGCACAACGAAGTCACCGAACACGCCAGTGCGGTGAAGAATACCAGCAACGCGGTGTCGTCGAGCCTGGGCCAATTGGGCTTCGGCAAGTCCGCGGGCAAGGCCCAAAAGACGGCGGTGGTCGCCGATTCCGCCGGGAAGACCGCGCAGAGCACCAACAAGCTGCTCACCTACCGCTGGCAGGCGCTGAACCTGACTGCGCACGTGCCGACGGCGCCGCTCAAGGCGGCCCGCTAGTTTCGCGCGGAGGCGCAGATGGAGAGGTCCTGGTGCGCGCTCTTGGGCGCCGCGTTATTGCTCAGCCTGCCCCTACAGGCGGAGCGGTACGCGCTGCT
>Ga0181535_10003026_pt1 | contig 19893 bp, 23 predicted proteins | sample PEATcosm2014_Bin_44_FD_119774 | JGI IMG/M metagenome (GOLD analysis project Ga0181535, IMG submission 119774) | Peatland microbial communities from MTU Mesocosm Facility, Houghton, MI, USA - PEATcosm2014_Bin17_30_metaG | ecosystem: Environmental > Terrestrial > Soil > Wetlands > Peat | place... | reverse complement strand
CTGCAGAAGCTTTACTACATCGGGCCGCAGTTCCGCCGCGAACGGCCGCAGAAGGGGCGCTACCGGCAGTTCTGGCAGATCGGCGCAGAGGTGATCGGACCGCCCTTCGCGGGTAGCGAATCGCCGTTGCGCGATGCCGAGGTGCTGGAGATGCTGGCGACGCTCCTCGATGAACTGGGCATTCAGGGATGGACGCTGGAATTGAATTCCGTGGGGTCGGCCGCGGACCGCGCGCGCTATAGCGATGTGTTGCGCGCGGCACTCGTCGAGGTTGCTCCGAAGATGTGCGGGGATTGCCAGCGGCGCGCGGTGACCAATCCGCTGCGCGTGCTGGACTGCAAGGTGCCCGAGGATCAACCGATCATTGAAGCGCTGCCAAAGATCACCGACTCTCTCGATCAGGAATCGAAAGACCATTTTGCCGCGGTGACCGCGGCTCTCGATGCCGCGGGCGTGCCCTATACGCTGAATCCGCGGCTGGTACGCGGCCTTGACTACTACACGCGCACGACGTTTGAGTTCACACACGGCGGATTAGGCGCGCAGAATGCGCTGCTGGGTGGCGGCCGCTACGACGGCTTGAGCGAGGCCATCGGCGGACCCAAGGCGCCGGGGATCGGATTCGCGATGGGCCTCGACCGATTGGCGCTGACGCTCGAAGCCTCGGAACAGGCCTCGGAAGCTGACCAAAAGGCTGCGGCGGCGAAGGTCGACGCTTACATCGCGCCGCTTGGGGAAAAGTTGAACGCCGCGGCACTGGTTCTGGCCCGCGAACTGCGCCGCGCCGGACTCAGCATCGAGTTGGGCGACGGCAGTTTCCGCTTGAAGAAATCCTTCGAGGCCGCCGACAAGGTGGCCCGGCGCATCGTGATCCTGGGCGAAGACGAACTCCAATCCGGTATCCTGACAGTGAAGGACTTTGCCTCAGGCACGCAAAGCAAGGTTCCGCGCACGGAGCTGGTTTCGTTTCTCGCCGCATGAGCGGGAAACCAGGCAACAGTTCTCGCCAAACCAATCAGAAATAAGGAAAGAGTATTGTGCTCGACTTTTTAGGCAATCTGGAACGGACGCAACTTTGCGGTACGCTGCGCGCCGCTGACGCCGGCAAAGATGTAATTCTGATGGGCTGGGTGAACCGCCGTCGCGACCACGGCAACCTCATATTTCTGGACCTGCGCGACCGCTCAGGCATCTGCCAGATCGTTTTGGACAAGGAACTTACCCCTGAGGGCCACGCCAAGGGCGAGCACGTGCGGCCGGAGTACGTTGTGGCCGCTGTGGGCAAGGTCAGCCTGCGCGACAAGGATGCCATCAATCCTAAAATGCCAACCGGCGAGGTCGAGATTGAGGCCACCGAACTGCTGGTGCTGAACGACGCAAAGCTGGCGCCGTTTTCGCCCTCTGAAGAGGCCATCCAGAACGAGGAAGTGCGCCTGAAATACCGCTACGTGGACCTGCGCCGCCCGGAGATGCAGCGCAACTTCAAGCTGCGCCACGACATTACGCTGGCCATCCGCGACAACCTCAGCCAGCAGGGCTTTCTGGAGATTGAAACGCCCATCCTCACCAAGTCCACCCCCGAGGGCGCGCGCGATTTTCTGGTGCCCAGCCGCGTACATGCGGGTGAGTTCTACGCGCTGCCGCAGTCGCCGCAGATCTTCAAGCAGATCCTCATGATCTCGGGCTTCGACCGCTACTTTCAGATCGCGCGCTGCTTCCGCGACGAGGATCTCCGCGCCGACCGCCAGCTTGAGTTCACGCAAGTCGATTTAGAGATGAGCTTCCCGCACCAGGAGACGGTGTTTGGCGTGGTGGAGCAGTTTTTGGCGGCGGGCTTTGCCGCGGCCGGCGTCACGCTGGCTACGCCTTTTCCGCGCATTACGTACGACGACTCCATGCGCCAGTTTGGCAGCGACAAGCCCGACCTGCGTCTGCCCGGACTCACCGATGTGCGCCCTGCCTTTACCGACGCCGCGCTGACCACACTGCAAATTGATCCTGCTTTGCCTGTCGTGGCGCTGCGCATTCCCAATGTGGGCGAGTTGAGCCGCAAGGAACGCGAGGACAACCATCCCAACTTCGACCAGAAGAAGGGCGCGAAATTCATCGACGATTTCAAGCGGCTCGCCAAGAGCTTTCCTGAAGCCGCCGTCAAGGTGCGCGAGCTGGCCGGTGCGGCAGAGGCGGACTTCGTCATCATCGTCGCCGGCGACCCCGCTCATCCCGTCAAGGCAAGCGACACCAAGTTTGAAGGCCGCCTGAGCGAGCGCGAGATCAACGTCTACTCCGCGGCAGGCAACTTCCGTACCGAGCTGGCAAAGAAATACGCCGACAAGCACGGAGCCTTTGGGGTGACGGAGCAAACCGTCCGCGATGCCGATCCAAGGAGTGGCAAAGCGGTAGACGGGGCCTCGGCATTCAATCCCATCTGGATCGTCGACTTTCCGATGTTCGAGTACGACCTGGCGAGCCAGAAGTGGGTGCCGGCGCATCATCCGTTTACCGCCCCGAAAGAAGCGGACATGGCCAACCTGCTGACCGATCCGGCCAGTGTGCGCGCCAACTGCTACGACCTGGCGATGAACGGACTCGAACTCGGTTCCGGCTCCATCCGTATTCACCGCAAGGATGTGCAGCAGCAGATTTTTCAGTCGTTGGGAATTTCAGACGAAGAAGCGCGCGCCCGTTTCGGCTTTTTCCTCGATGCGCTGGAGTACGGCACCCCGCCCCACGGCGGCATCGCGCTCGGACTCGACCGCATTGTGATGCTGTTGGCCGGCGCGGCGAGCCTGCGCGAAGTGATTGCTTTTCCCAAGTCCGCCAAAGCCATCGACCTGATGGCAGAAGCGCCGACAACCGTCACCGACCAGCAGTTGAAAGAGCTGCACATTAAAGTGGCGCTGAAAAGCTAGGCGGGCCTTGGTAATTTCATGTCGAGGTGCGACCACTATGCAGTTGTTGAACCTACTTCGCCCAAGAAGGGGCGCTGTTTTTTGTGCGCTGCTTGGATGTCCAAACTCGCCCCGATGGATCAGAAACCTGCGCAGCTACTTTCTTCCAGTGCGCGGCATACTGCTCTAACCCATCCTGGCTTACGATATACATCCTGGTCGGATCACCTTCAGCTAATCTAGCGCCTGTGACGCCTTCCCGGAGAATAAGATGTGTGTTCGTATATCCCTTGGGAAGGCGAAGGGCTACATGACTAATGAAGATTGGTCGACGACCGACGTTACTAACCCAGATGCATCCCCAAAACTTATTTGGGTCATACAGCGGGTTGTCGGTCACACTCATATCCCACTTAATACTCACCTGAACGCAAGCTCGGTCGCGAAGGTAATTTAGTATCCCTAGGATTGTCCCCACAACGCCAAAGATGAGTCCGAGCAATCCGCTAGCTTCTACGACCGTCATGTGATCTCGCACGCATTCCTGGTAAAGCGCAGGCTGGCCAGGCTAATCAGGGGGAGTTTTATCCCCGATCCAACTCCGCAAACAACTCACTCAGCACAACCCGAATCGGCGTCTCTGGCACAACAAGTTCGCCCCCGTGCACTTCTTCGAGGCCAGCAGAAGTAAATCTATAGGCCAGGCGCGGCTCGGGGTCGATGACCCAGATATTTTCGATGCCGAAGCTGCGATACTCCGAAGCTTTCTCCTGTATGCGTCGCAGCGAATCCTCAGGCGAAAGTATCTCGATCGCAATCAGCGGCGGATGCGTGACGTAGCGTTCGAACTTCTCGCCTGCGCGCATGACCAATACATCGGGCACCCGGAAGCGCCTCAACTCAGTCTGCGTGCGAAGCTCTGGAAAGACCTCAACGCCCCATTCATCGCGTTTAAGCATGAATAGAAATGTGAGGTACCGCTGGATGATGGAGTGCTCTTTCTCGCCCAAGTTCCGTTCCTCGATCCGCCCATCCACAAACTCGCGGTCGGGGCTCCAACTCGTGCGGAGGTATTCCCGCACGGTCCAGAGTTCTTCCGAATTGGGCAATGTCGCCATGAGTCAATTATCGCCCCAAATATTTAGCCCAGCCAGCCTGATTCCGTACGTCACGCTTGCCTTACTCGGTGTCCGATTCTGCCGCGCCTTCTTCTTCGCCTTCTACGGAGATGCGCAGCGAACGCAAGAAGTGCAGGTCGTTGGGGGTAAAGGAACCGGACGCCTCGCCTTCCTCCGCCTCGCCTTCGAGGGCCTCGGCATCCTTGGCCGTCACTTCGTTCAGGCCGATGGTCGCCTCCAGCATCAGCAGAACGTCGAAGCCGTGCTTGCGGATATCCTGCACAACGCCGGCGATTTGCTCGCTCTCAATAACCGACTCGTGGATCGCCTCGCCCAATTGCTGAATGAGTTCGCGCAGACGGGATGTCACTGGTTCCTCCAGGAGCGGCGGCCGGCGCAAGTAAGATGGGCGCGGGTTGCGGCGTGAGATTTATCTACATTACCGCCATGCCCGATCAGGAGCAAACGGAAAGCAACGGCAGAATGCAACAAGCATGTCACCCCGGGTCGCTGCTACCATCATAAACGGAATGAAAGCACAGTTCTTTGGCCGCGTCCTGGGCACCGGGCTGCGTGTCGCCGGCAAGATGGCCGGTGAGCGGCTGTCGGCCGCGGTTCAGTCCCCGGCCGCTCCGCTAGCTCCGTCTCAAGTTCAGACTCAGGCGCAACCGGTTGCCTACACTACGGCCCGGATCCCCACGCCTTCTCAGGCAGCCGCAAGAACTGCGCAGGCCAGCGGAGGCGTCGCGCGCGGTGTGGGTGGCTTTTTGCGCCCCTTCCGGCGCGTTGGCGGCATTGTGTGGCTTGAAGTCACTGGCGTCTTTTTTCTGTTGCCGGTCGTCGTGTTTACGCCGAACCTGTGGCGCATGAGGGCCAATTGGGCTCAAGGGCCCGATCACAGGATGTTTCTGATTACCGCCGGGGTTGTGCTGGTGTTTCTCTATCTCTGCGTCAGTTCGTTCTGGCGGGCGCGCCGCCGGTCGCGGTCTTAGTTCTTTGCGGAAGCGCCGTCGTGCACCCGCGAAAGCGCCCAGATCGCAACGCCAACCAACGCCAGCCCGACCATCAACGGCCCAAAGCCGTCCCATCCGCCGCCATGCGCCAACCTGAGCCCGCCAATGCGCATAAGAACCAATGAATTCAACGCTGTGGTCAGCATCAAAACCACCTCCACAGGCTGGGCGCTCGCCCCAGCCGTTATGAAGAAAGAAACACGGCCTCTGGCGTGAAGTTGCGGGGATCGATCGGCGGGTGCCGTCGTTATTTCTTCTTCAGCGACGCCGTCAGAATGCCGCGCAGCTCGCGTTGCTGCGGCTCCGAGAGTCCCGCTAGAGAAAGAATGAAGTACGAACCGGAATGGAACGCGAGAACGATCACGTTCTTCCCCTCGCACCAGTAGTCATAGACATTCCAAGAACATTTCGACGTGGTTCCGGCTGTGTTCTCTGTCGAAATGAAGTCCGGCGTGATGTTGACGGTGAAATGTCCCTGCATGCGCGGATCTTTGCGGTAGAGGCGCCGCAGCCGCATGGGAATCATTCCCCCGATCAGAAGAATCCAAATGCCGGCAATCACCAGAAACGGCCCAACGCGCTCCAGAGCTGTGGGTTCCGCGGCAATGTCGCTCACCGGCAAATCCATCGCCGCGTGCACAGCGGGTTGCCGGGCAGATAAGCCGGGGAGCTGCCTGTCCGGCTGGATCATTTTGAAGAGCAGCAGAAGCCCGAGCATGATGGAAATCCAGAAGGCGGCCGTCTTCAGCGAAGCGCGGGACGACGCCTTGCGTTCGATGTGCCATGCGCGCCTGAACTCCGATTCGCTGATTTGGTAGCTGAATTCCATCCCCGCCAGCCTAGCAGCCAACGGCGCTTTTGGCAGTAACCCTTCCGCGTTATCTCCTACGCCACCAAAGCCTTAGGGCGAAGGCGTAGTTCAACTGCACCAGCACAATCGCCGCGATGCTGACCCAGGTGTTGATGACGCACAGCGCCGCCCCCGCCGCGTGAAGCGATTGCGCAATCACCACCCGTTTGCAGATGCTGGCGCGCACCTCCTCGGGCGTATCCGGCTTGATCAGGCCGGCGCGCGTGGCGTATTTCCAGCTCCAATAAAGCATGGCTCCGGGCACAAAGATGTTGAGCCAGTAGATGCCCAGTGCCGCGCGATAGGTGATGAACTCCGCGAGCAACCGCGTCGACAGCGGCATCAGCGTGATGGCGAACAGAAACCCCAGGTGAATCCAGGTCAGGTCGCGCGTGCCCTCGCCCATGTGGTTCAGTTGCGTCTGCTGCCCGGCCCAGAAGATGCCCAGGGTGAGAAAGCTCATCAGGTAAGCGATCCACTGCGGCCCGAGTGCGCCAAGCGCATAGAGCAGCTCGCGCTCGCTATGCACCTCGGCGGCCGTGGGAAGATGCAGATCCAGCACCAGCAGCGTCATGGCAACAGCAAAGATGCCGTCGCTCAGCGCCGCCAGCCGTTCCAGGTTGCGCCCCTGAATGCGGTTGTACAAGGTATGCATGATCGTCAGAATAGCTCCCTTACACCCGCGGCTTGTCCGGCTTGCGGGTCAGGTGCCAGACAGCGAGTCCCAGCGCCAGCGTGCCGAGACCGAACGCCAGCAGCGCGGTGTTTCCGTGGTGGATCTTCCACCCGCGCCAGAACGCTACGCCCGCGGCCAGCAGCATCAACACCCCTCGAACTTGGTTCATGCGCCTGTCCTTTCCGGTCGCCCGTTCTGGATTTCGATCGCTCCAGTGGCACTTCTCATCCTAGCGCGCTCGCCGGCGCGTTTGACCCCGCTGCCGCCACATCCCTATCGTGAGAAGAGTAAGGCAAGATTCCGGAAAGGAACTCCCCGAATGGCCACCCCCTCCACGCCAGCGCCCGAAGCACCAGTTACGCCGCTCAAAAAGACCGCCCTCAACGCCACACACCGCGCCCTCAAGGCCAAAATGGTCGACTTCGGCGGCTGGGACATGCCGGTCGAATATCCAGGGCCCGGCGGCGGCCTGATCGCCGAGCACATCGCCGTGCGCACTGGCGTGGGCTTGTTTGACGTGAGCCACATGGGCGAGATTCAGTTTCGGGGCCCCGGCGCGCTGGCCGCCATCCAGCACATCACCATGAACGACGCCTCGAAGCTGAAAGACGGCCAGGCTCACTACTCCGCCCTGCTCACGCCCGCGGGCACGTTTGTCGATGACATCCTCGTCCACCGCCTCAGCGAGAACGACTATCTTCTCGTCGTCAACGCAGGCACAAAGGACAAGGACCACGCCTGGATTCGCCGGCAGGTGGGCGCGCGGCCCGGCATCCACATCAGCGACTACTCCGCCTACTACTCGCAACTGGCGCTGCAAGGCCCGCGCGCGCTGGAGACGCTGCAGAAGCTGACCAAAGTTGAGCTGGCAGCGATCAAAAACTACTGGTTCACCTGGGGCACAGTGGCGGGGATTCCCAACGTGCTCATAGCGCGTACCGGCTACTCCGGCGAAGACGGATTCGAGGTCTACATCCCTGCCGATGAGGCGACCTCCGTAAAGATGTGGAACGCGCTGATGGAAGCAGGCAGCGAGTTCGGCATTCGCCCCTGCGGCCTGGGCGCACGCAACACCCTGCGGCTAGAAGCCGGCATGAGTCTCTACGGCCACGAAATCTCCGAAGAGATCAACGTCTTCGAAGCCGGCCTCGACCACTGGCTTAAGCTCGACAAGGGCGAATTTATTGGCCGCGAAGCCTTGCTCGCTGTCCAGGCGGCCGGCGGTCCAAAGCGCAAGCTGGTGGGCCTGGAAATGGTCGACCGCGGCATCGCCCGCGACGGGTACTCCGTACAGTCTTTGGACGGGGAACACATCGGGACAATAACTTCCGGCTCGCCTGCGCCGTTCCTCAAAACAAACATCGCGCTTGCGCTAGTGCCAACAGCCGTAGCCGCCAGCGGTGCAGACGTTCTGGTGCAGTGCCGCGCCAATTCAGTGCGCGCGAAGCAAGTGCCGATTCCGTTCTACAAGCGGGCGAAGAAATAGGATCGCGCGAAGTTCACACCTGCATCACTTCCGCTTCCTTTTTGCGCGAGAGCTCTTCCATGTGGCGGATCTCTTCGTCGGTCATCTTCTGCACTTCTTCAAGCGAACGCTTTTCGTCGTCCTCGCTGATCTTCTTTTCCTTGGCCAGCTTTTTGAGGGCGTCGTTGCCGTCGCGGCGTACATTTCTCACCGCGGTCCTTTGCTCTTCCAGGATCTTGTTGATGCGCTTGCAGGCTTCGCGCTCCTGCTCCCCAATCACGCTGTTTCAGGCACAGTCCAGAACTCGATCTTCAGCCCTGTCGCCGGGACAATCGGGAAGCCGTCATCACAGAACCTGACCGCAGTCGAATCTGACGCGCTCATCTGCGACAGTCCAGAGACTGGCAAAAAGTACTTGACTTCATACACTGTGTGTCATACAGTGTCTTTCATACAGTATACGAGGTACGGCATGACCCTTACCGAAAACCTTTTTGAGAACCTTCGGATGGAGCTTCGAAGAGGCTGCCTGACGCTGGCGGTTCTGGCCCAGCTCAAGCAGGAGCACTACGGCTACACGCTACGCAAGGCGCTTGCCGGCCGTGGCATGGAAATTGACGAAAGTACGCTGTATCCATTGCTGCGACGCCTTGAGGCGCAGGGCCTGCTCACCAGTGAATGGCGCGAGGAAGAGAAGCGCAACAAGCGCTTCTACCGGCTTTCCAGCGATGGCGTGGAGATTTTTACTCGGCTGCTCGGCGAGTGGAATGCGATCAACACGGCAATCGGCAACCTTTTGTAATGAACCAAAGAATTCTGTAACCAACTGAGGAACGCCATGGAACTTCTCGATCGGTATCTCGAAGCAATTAAGAAACATCTTCCCTGGAAGCGCCAGGACGACATCGTAGCCGAGCTGCGGGTCAATCTCGAAGCGCAACTCGATGACAAGGAGACGGAGCTGGGGCGCGAGCTGAGCGACGCCGAGAAGGAAGCGTGGCTCAAGCAGATCGGGTCCCCCATCCAAGTTGCGGCGCGTTACCAGCCGCAGCAGTATCTGATCGGGCCGTTGCTCTTCCCGACGTATTCCTACATCCTGAGGTTGGTGCTGTCATGGGTCACGGTGATCTATCTCATCGCCAGTGTGGCAACGATTGCGGCGCAGGGATCGGGCGTCGAGGCATTTGCGGGTCTTTCGCTGGTGTACGTCGCCCTGCGCCTGCCGTGGATCTGGCTCATCAACGCAGCCATCACAACCTTCATCTTTGCCGCGGTCGAGCGGGTAGGCGCGCGATACCCATCGAAGGTCTACCCGCTTCAGCCCGTGACCGCGCCTTGGTCTCCCCTCGATCTGGAGCCGGTGGGCACGGGCGATGGCGATTGGGCCAAGCCGTGGAGTTTTGCCAAGGCGCTGGCCGAGGTCATTTTCGGATATGTGTTCTTTGCCTGGCTGCTGCTGGTGCCGCACTATCCCTATCTGATGTTTGGTCCCGGCGCTTGGTATCTTGCTTCGCTGCCATACAAGCTCGCACAGGCGTGGTGGCCGTTTTACTGGTGGGTGGTGGTCGTCAACGGGTTCGAGCTGGCCTGGAAGACTGTGGATTTTGCGAGACGCGGCGCGTGGCAAAAGCGGAAGGTGTGGCGCACATGGGCGATGCATACACTATCGCTGATTCCACTGGGCATTCTGCTCGCTGCGCCTGGGCAAGCGCTGTTTCTCCCCAAGACTGCGGCTGCCCACGACGCCGCATTGGCGCAGGCCAACAAGGGGCTTCATACCGCCCTGATCATCGCGCTTGCAGTGGTTGTGCTGCAGCTTTTGTGGAACGCCGGGAAGATGGGAGTGGAAGCGTATCGCAAGCGTGTGGCGGCATGACGTTGCCGCCGCACATCACACCTGCATCACTTCCGCTTCCTTCTTACGCGAGAGTTCTTCCATGCGGCGGATCTCTTCGTCGGTCATCTTCTGCACTTCTTCAAGCGAACGTTTCTCGTCGTCCTCGCTGATCTTTTTTTCCTTGGCCAGCTTCTTGAGAGCATCGTTGCCGTCACGGCGCACATTCCGCACCGCGGTCCTTTGCTCTTCCAGGATCTTGTTGATGTGCTTGCATACATCGCGGCGGCGCTCCTCGGTCATGGGCGGAACGGGTATGCGGATGACCTTGCCGTCCGACTGCGGATTGAAGCCGAGATCGGAGGTCTGGATGGCCTTTTCAATGTCTTTGAGGATAGTCGGGTCCCACGGCGAGATCACGATCAGTTGCGCTTCCGGCGCAGACACCTGTGCCAGTTGGCTGATGGGCGTGGGCGTGCCGTAGTAGTCCACCTTGATCTGGTCGAGCATATGCACGCTGGCACGGCCGGTGCGCGTGGCCGCAAGGCTGGCCTGAAAAGCGGCTACGGCCTGGTCCATCCGCCGCCGCAGGTCGGCATTGAGTTCTTTAAGCGCCGGAATTCCGGCCATAATCGAGACTGCCATGCGATTCATCCTCCGTACAGGCAAACTGCCAACGGTAATTCTACAACTAGTGAGCTGCGACGCCGGCGATCGCCGCCGCCTGTTCGTGCGCGTGATAGCTTGACCGCACCAGCGGGCCGGACTCGACATGCCGGAAGCCCATCTTCAGCGCTTCAGTCTTCAGCTCGGCAAACTCGCGCGGCGTATAAAGCCGCGTCATGGGCAGGTGGTTGCGCGAAGGGCGCAGGTACTGGCCGATGGTGAGAATGTCGCAGCCCACCGCGGCCAGATCGCGAAAGACCTCAAGCAACTCCACTGTCTCTTCGCCGATGCCGACCATTACGCCCGACTTGGTAATGCCTGCGGGCCTCAACTCTTTCGAGGACCGCAGCAGCTCAAGCGTCCGTTCGTAGCGGGCACCCGAGCGCACCACCCGATACAACCGCGGCACCGTTTCTGTATTGTGGTTCAGCACTTCAGGCTGGGCTTCGACAACGATGCGGATCGCCTCCTGGTTGCCCTGGAAGTCGGGAATGAGCACCTCCACGCGGCAGCCAGGCGCCTGACGCCGAACCTCCTCGATCACCATGGCGAAGACGCGCGCTCCGCCCACCAGATCGTCGTCGCGATTGACGCTGGTAATGACGGCATGCTCCAGGCCCAGCGTGGCAATGGCTTCGGCCACGCGCCGTGGTTCGTCCATGTCAATGGGCTCGGGCCGCCCCTTGGGCACCGCGCAAAAACCGCAGCGCCGCGTGCACAGGTTGCCCAGCATCATGAAGGTTGCGGTTTTGTGGTGCCAGCACTCGCCAATGTTGGGGCACTGCGCGCTCTCGCACACTGTGTTCAGCCCCAGCGAGCGGGCCAGCCGCTTGAGATCGTGATAGTTTTCGCCCACCGGGGCGCGCGCCTTGAGCCATTCCGGCTTGGGCGCCGGAACCTTGCGCGCCAGCTCGATCTGCACCAGTTCCATCACGCTTTCATTGTAGCGGCAACCTCCCGCTCGCGATTTCGATCAGCTTGCGATGGAATCTATATGACCATAGGGATATGACCATGGTCATGATAGACTGAAGATCGAAGGGGATCCTCAATGCGCACCATGGCCGCAGGTGAATTCAAAGCCAAGTGTCTCGCTGTAATGGATGAAGTAAATTCCACCGGGGAACCCGTGCTCGTTACCAAGCGGGGCAAGCCGGTGGCCCGTGTTTTTCCTTCGCACGATGAGGCTTCGCGCAAGGGTGCTGAGTCGATCTTTGGTTGTCTGCGACCCATGGGCACCATCACTGGCGACATCGCCTCCTCTGAATTCACTGATGAAGAGTGGGACAAGATGTTCAATGAAAAATGGGATCGATTCGAGAAGGGTCCCGAAGGGTGATTCTGCTCGATACGCAGGTTGTTCTCTGGCTATTGCTGGCCCCGGAGAAACTCTCCGCTCGCGCTCGGGAGGCGATTCTGCGTGCTCGCCTGGCCGGGGTTAGAATCGGCTGCTCTCCGGTTTCGCTGTTTGAGATTGCCTATGCTGCGCAAAGAAAACGGCTCCATCTCCACACCACGGCCGAAGAGTTCATCACTGCCGTTCAGGCGAAGATCGAGCTGCTCCCGTTGACGGCTGAAATTGCATTGTGCGCTGGAGAACTTCCCGATCCATTTCACGGTGACCCGATGGACCGCATGATCGCCGCCACGGCGATCCGGGAAAAGTGCGTACTCATTTCCGCCGACAGCAAAATCCGCGCAGCCAGTTTGTGCAAGGTTCTCTGGTAGCCGCGAGCTACCGCAGCTTGCAGCGTACCTCGGTGCGAATCAGGTAGAGAAAGAAAACCCAGCTCAGCAAGGCCTCGACCAGCGCCGCCGCCACATGCATGCTTGAGAAGATCCACATGTTGTAGGCAGCCAGCAGCAGAACTGCGGCAAGGGCAAGCGCCCAGGCCCAGCGCAGCAGCAGCATCAGTCCACCGGCGGCTGCAAAAAACAGCGCGGAGAAGGCAAGAAACATCGGCGGGTAGTAGCCCTTGACCACGCCGACGATAATCACTCCCGCCAACGCTGCAAGATAAAGGCCGATCGCCGCCAACCCCGGCATCTGCAACAGCTCTCGACGCTGTGGTCCGGCAGAGACGTCGCCGTGTTGCTCACCGCTCCCGGCCGCTGTGCTGATAGCTTCCGTCATGGCGTGTCCATCCTTGGTCATTCTTTCCTGGTCAAGTCTGTCACAAGGTGTGGAGATACGCCAGTAGATCTTGGAGCTGGTCGTCTGCAACTTGCGTGGCAGGCATCATCCCGCGCCCGTGCAGAATCACGTTCGTCAGCCGCTCGTCGGTGGGCGGCGCGCCGGAGGGCATCGCCTTTTCCTTGGTCAACGCCTGCAATCCCGGCCCGTTCAACGGATGCGTGGTGGTTGGATAGTGGCAGCGGGCGCACCTGGCCTGGTACACCTGGGCTCCGCGCGCTTCCTCGGGCGTCCACTCCGACGAGGGCTTCGACGGCGGCAGTGAGCGGCAGCCTGCCAAACCCAGGGCAATCCCCGCCGTACAAATCACCAGGGCACGAGAAACCAGGGCATAACAAACGGAAAATGACGGTCTTTTCATTTGCAGTTGATCATACAGAGCGCTACTCCGCCGCCGCTATCGCCTCGGCAATCTTGTCCACGGCCTTAGCGTCGGCATCGCTGCCCGGCCGGCGCCCGTTCACCAGAATCGAAAATGCCAGCGTCTTTCCGCTGGCTGCCGTCAGGTAGCCGGAGAGTGTGTTCACTTCATTCAGCGTTCCGGTCTTCGCCCACATGTGCCCTTTCAGCGGCGAATCGGTGAACCGCGCCCGCAGCGTGCCATCCACGCCCGCCACCGGCAGCGTCGCGCGCCACGGCTCCCCCCAGTACTGCTTCGACGCGTAGCTCAGCAACCCGGTAAACGCCCGCGGCGACATGCGGTCGTCGGGGCTCATCCCCGAGCCGTCGTAAAGAAAAAAGGAGTTGTCGTCCACGCCGGCATTCACCAGGAATTGCCGCACCACGCGGGTTCCCTCTTCAAAGCTGCCGGCGCTTCCCAGGACCTTGCCCAGCAGGCGCAGCAGCAGTTCGGCGTGCAGGTTCTGGCTGGTCTTGTTGATCACCGTGATGTCCTCGGCCACCGGAACGGAGAAGTGCATGCCCAGCACCCTGCGCTCGTTGGTCGGCGCTATCACGCGTGCCACGTCGGCGCGCGCCAACGTGAGCGGCTGCTCCCGCTCGCCGGCAAAGTCGCCGTTTCCGTTGCCGATCAAGTGCTGCGAAACAGCGGAGCCCGACACCAGGATGCCGCGGCCGCGCAACGCCTGCTTGAATGCCGCCGCCATGTATTGTGCCGGGTCCTCAATCGCCATTCCCACGTGCACGCCGCTGCTGCCCACCGTCCCCCACGCGCGCACCATCATCGCACCGGGCAGCCGTTCGATACCAGGCGCAGGCGTCTGGCCTTCTGCCGCCGGCGTCATGGTGTTGTCCACCGTGTAGTAATCCACTTCGGGTGACCACTCGTCCACGGTGGCCGCGGGCGCCGCCGGATCGGGCCGAATGGTCAGCCGCGCCGCATTGTCGTTGAATGAGAGCGCGGAGACGGGCGCGCCGTAATCCCACTGCAAATCGTTCCAGCCCCAGCCCTGGCCGTAGTGCTCATCCAGAAAGAAGCTGTCATCGCCCACCACGTCGCCATCCACACTGCGCACACCGGACTGCTCCACCTGTTGCGCCAGCAGGTCCAGCGCGGTCATCGGATTGGGCGGCGGCGCCGGGACTGCAGCCTCGCCCGGAGCGGTCCCGGTATCGGCCGTGCTCGGGGCGGCGGCCGGCGTCCCCGGCTCCTGGTACGGGTATTGGCGCGCGCTGATCGTCGGGTCGCCTACGCCGAGGATGCTCATGTTGCCATGCAAGACGCCCGCCCCGTCCACTTCGCCGCCCGCGACCACGATGGTGGTCCAGGAGAGCGAGTCCACGGGGAGCAGCGCAAACGCCGCGGCCGTGGTGGTGAGCTTGGCCGCCGAGGCGGGAATAAAAAGCCGGTCCTGGTTCAACCCGTAGAGTTGCTGCCCATCCAGCGTGCTGACGCTGATGCCAAACTCCGCATGGCTCAGTTTTGGGTCGGCTAAAATCGCATCAATTCTGTCGCCGAGCGGCCCGCGCGCAGCAGCGGAGTGGGTGCCTGAGTGCTTTCCGGTCTGCGCCGGCAGCCCGGCAGGGGCAGTGAGCATCCAGGCCAAAACAACCGCAAGAATCCGCCGCAAAATCCTCATCCCCGGAGTGTAAGGCATTTGTCTCCGGTGGGGTGAGAAATCCGGACGGTCGATGAGGATTTGCCATTGCTCCCAAAGTGGGAGCGGTATAGACTGAAGCGGTGAGAACCATTGCACGCGGCACTCTGAATGGCTTTGTCCGCAACAGGGTGGAACACCGGCTTCAACCGGTCGTCAAAGAAAAGCTCGATTCGTGGTTCGCAATGGTCTCGCGCGCGAACTGGAAGAACTCAGCGGAATTGAAACAGCAGAATCGGGCGGCGAGCATTGTTTCTGCGGAGCGCGTTGTATTCAACATCAAAGGCAATGAATTTCGCCTCGTAACTGCGGTCGATTTTGACCATGGCATCGTGCTTGTGGCGTGGCTGGGAACGCACAGGGATTATGACCGAATTGACGTAAGACAAGTGAAGTTTGACAAGGAGCGATATGCGGATCCAACCCGTTCGAAATGAGGCAGATCATGATGCGGCACTGGCACGCATTGCTCTGTTGATGGGTGCACAGCATGGAACCGAGGCGAGCGATGAGCTGGAGATCCTTGCCACGCTGGTGGATGCCTACGAAGCCAAACACTTTCCGATGGATACACCCGATCCCGTAGCAATCATCAAGTTTCAGATGGAACAACAGGGGCTGACGCGGAAGGATCTCGAGCCCATGATCGGAAGCCGGGCTCGCGTCTCCGAAGTGTTGACCGGCAAACGCACCTTGACGCTACCGATGATTCGCCGTTTACATGCAGACTTGGGCATCCCGGTGGACCTGCTCATTGGGGTGAATTTGGAGTCTCGACGGATCTCTGAACGGAGCAAAAGGAAACCTCCAACCGCCGTTTCGCGCCCCGGCCGCCGCGCTGCCAGCCGCGTTGCAAGCCGGTAACGCTTTGAAAAACACACCGATTCGCGCATCCTCAACCTGGCGTCTCCGCACCCGCAGCCTCTCGCTCGGTGCGCGCACGCTGGTCATGGGCGTGGTCAACGTCACGCCTGACTCTTTCAGCGACGGCGGACTCTACTTGTCCCCTGAACGAGCCATCGCCCGCTCAATGCAATTGCTCGACGAAGGTGCGGATCTGATCGACCTGGGCGCCGAGAGTACGCGGCCCGGCGTGCGCGCAGGCGGCACCGCCGGTTCCTCGCAGGCCCCGGGCGCCCACCCGGCTGTCAGTGCAGAAGAAGAACAGGCCCGCCTGCTTCCTGTCTTAAAAGGGATTCTCCGCGAGCGCCCCGAGGCAATCGTCTCCGTGGACACCTACAAGGCCGCCACGGCCCGCGCCGCTCTCGAAGCCGGCGCTGAAATCGTCAACGATGTCAGCGGCTTCGCATGGGACCCGCAGATGGCGTCCATTTGCGAGGAGTTTGGCGCAGGTGTGGTGCTGATGCATGCCCGTGGACGTCCCGACGAGTGGCGCACACAGCCGCAACTTGAGCCCGATGCTCTCCTTGCCGCCGTGATCGCCGGCCTGTCTGCAAGCCTTGCCCAAGCCGCCGCCGCCGGCATTCCGCCGGAAGCCGTCGTCCTCGACCCGGGTTACGGCTTCGGCAAGCGCTTCGGCGAGAATTACACTCTTCTCGCTCGCCAGGATGAACTGCTCGTGCTCGGCCGCCCGCTGTTGGCCGGCCTGAGCCGCAAATCGTTTCTCCGGCACACGCTCGAAAATCTCAACCTCGGCGGCGCTTCCGTTGAAGCTCTCGAAAACGCAAGCCTGGCCGCAATGACGGCAGCCATCCTCCACGGAGCTTCCCTCGTCCGCGTTCATGCGGTTCGCCCGGCTGTCGAAGTGGCGCGCGTCGCCGACGCAATCCTTGCCGCTGCCCAACCAGCCTGAGAATCCGAACTGCGAAAGACGCTAGAATGGCACCAGGGCCCGCGCTGATCGATAGCCGGCCGCAGGTTTCCATCGCAGATGAAAACACACTTCTCTTTCGGCAAGCGCGGCATTGAGGTTTCAGTGCCCGAAGGCTATGAGTGCCAGGTGCTGCACAGCCGCACTGCCCCTGCGCTTCGCGATCTTGAGGCCGCGCTGGCCGCCGCTCTCGATCGCCCCATCGGCTGCGAGCCGCTCGCCAAGCTGGCCGCGGGCAAGCGAACCGCTGCCATCTCCATCTGCGACATCACGCGTCCTGCGCCAAATTCAGTTACGCTGCCTCCGCTGCTCGCACGCCTGCACGCTGCCGGGATTCCCGTCGACGGCGTAACCATCCTCATCGCCACCGGCCTGCACCGCGCCGCCACGCCCGAGGAAATTGAAATCATCGCCGGCACGGAGATTGCCCGCAAGTACCGCATCGTCAGCCACGACGCGCGCGATCTCGCGGCGCATCGCCCGCTCGGCGCAACTCGGCGCGGCACGCCCGTCTACGTAGACGAGCGATTCATGGCCGCCGATCTGCACATCACGCTCGGCTTTATCGAGCAGCACCTGATGCTCGGCTTTTCCGGCGGGCGCAAGCTGATAGCTCCAGGGTTAGCTGCGCAGGAGACCATCAAGGTCATCCATTCGCCGCGCTTCATGCGCGAACCGCTGGCCACCGAAGGCTCCGTCGCCGGCAACCCGCTCCACGACGAACTGCTTGAAGCTGCGCGCATGGCCCGTCACGACTTTATTCTCGACGTAACCCTTACGCAGGACCGGCGGATCTCAGGCGTCTTTGCCGGCGATCCGGTCAAGGCGCACGCGGCGGGCGTTGATTTTCTTGAGAACACTTCCCTCGAGACGCTCGCGGAACCCGCCGACGTGGTCATCACCAGCGCGGCCGGCTATCCGCTCGATCTGACCTTTTACCAGACCGTCAAGGGCATCACCGCCGCGCAGCATGTCGTCAAGCCGGGAGGCAGAATTCTTGTTCTCGGTGAGTGTGCTGAAGGAATGGGTTCCCCCGAGTTCACTCACCGCATGCGCACGCTCACTGGCTTTCAGAGATTTCTCGATGAGATCCTGGCGTCTCCCGTTGAAGTGGATCAATGGCAGTTGGAAAAGCTGGCGCTGCTCGGCCTTCAGCACGAACTGTTTTTCTACACCCCGGGCGTCGCGAAGGAGCAATTCGGCTGCCTGAATGCGCAGGTGTTCACTGACCTGAACCATGCGATTGCCGCCGCGTTGCAGGGACTTGCCCCCGACGCGCGCCTCGTCCTTATTCCCGACGGCCCCTACACCTACGCCCGCGCCGTGCCCGCCTACGCCTAGACCCTGAAAAGGAAAAATCAGTTTTCCGACGGCTTTTCGGCCTGATCGACGACGATTGTGTCCACCGGCCCCTTGGTCGATCGCAGTTTCAACCCAAGCTGCTCCTCAATTGCCGTAAACAGCGTGGGACCTGCGTCCGCGGTTCCCTGAAGGTCATCAGGCGTCCAGGTCAGCTTGATGTCGTAGTTCCCCGCAAGCCCCGTCTTGTCTACCACGTCACGCCCCAGCACATCCGACAAAACAAACGCGAATTTGCTTATCGGCGACGCATTCGCTTCGATGAGCCCTTGCCCCCAAGTGGTTCCGGAGCCTTTCTTTTCGTCGCCCACTGTCAGCTTCGGTCCGCCCTTCGCAATCTCCAGCGCGTAGATGGACAGCTCCCTGGTTTCATGGTGGATCTTTAGTTTGAAGCGATCCGCCAAAACCGCCTGCAGCATCCGTTGCCGCTGATCGCCCGATTGCTCGCGCGGAAGTTTCTTGAAGGCCGCGGCAGTATCGCTGTCCATCCTGGCTTCAACGTCAAACTGCTCTGCTGTCGCCCATCCCGGCAAGCCTTGCAGAGGATTATTGGGCCTGACCGGGAATGCGTTAAAGATGAGTCCCCACAGCGTTGTGCACCTCGCCGAAAAGCCATCGGGAGCAGTCCGGATAGACATACCGCTGCCCGTTTTGCACGGATGGATGGAGACGACTTCATAGGCGAACGTCCTGACGTCCGCGTCAGGCGGCACGTTCGCGCTGGTCTGTCCAAACGCCGGCAAGGCAACAGCCAGGCAGCCAACCGCCAGCAGCAGGAATTTCCCGTTCCATCTCCGCACAGGCGGAAGATGCCTGGTCATCGCCCAGACCATGCCTTTCACGACCGCGCCTTTCACGAACGTATTCATCCTTGCTCTTCCGCGGCCAGATAGACAACCACGCCGCCGGAGCAAAGCCCCCTCGCCGCAGCCGGAGTCAGCGTCACCTAGTTCCAGTCTGGGCCGGCAACCGCGAGGGCAGGGTTTATCATCGAAAATGGTGCAGGCTGTTCCGTCTGCGCCTTTGTTTTGTATCCCCGCTGCACTCGAATCAAATTCAGTGCGCGGCATCAGGTCTCTCTGGAAAACACAGAGTGCATCACAAGATTCGAGGTTCGGAAAGCAATGCGAGCAAAGTCAGCTGTAGTGCTGGGCGCCCAATGGGGCGACGAAGGCAAGGGCAAGATCGTCGATGTGCTCAGCGAACGGTTCTCCGCCGTAGCGCGCTATGCCGGCGGCCATAACGCCGGACACACGGTCATTATTGGCGGCCAGAAGTTTGTGCTGCAGCTCATTCCCTGTGGCGTCCTCCGTCCCGGCTGCAAAGGCATCATCGGCAATGGCGTCGTGCTCGATCCGCTTGCCTTCCTCAGGGAAGTCGCTCGCCTGCGCGAGCTCGGCGTCGGCGTCGACCAGCAGTTGTTTGTCTCCAACCGCACCCAGGTCATCCTGCCCTATCACCGCATGATCGAGCTGGCGGCTGAAAGCGCCCCTGGACGCCAGAAAATCGGCACCACCAGCCGCGGCATTGGCCCGGCCTACGAAGACAAGATGGCCCGCAACGGCCTGCGCGTCGTCGACCTGCTGCATCCCTCGTTGCTCAAGACCCACATTGAAGCCGCCTGCGCTGAAAAGAACGCCATCGCCCACGCGCTGTTTGGCACCGACCCCCTGGACCCGGCCAAAATGTACGACGAATACGCTGCGGCAGCCGAGCAGGTTCGTCCCTTTGTCGCCGATACCGGACGCATGCTCAACCAAATCCTCGCCCAGGGCGGCAGCGTCATGTTTGAGGGCGCCCAGGGCACGATGCTCGACATCGACCACGGCACCTACCCGTTTGTGACCTCGTCTTCCGCTACCGCCGGCGGCGCTGCCACCGGAACCGGCGTGGGGCCCACCGCCATCGGCACAGTCATCTCGGTCACCAAGGCCTACGT
>Ga0181535_10003023_pt1 | contig 19899 bp, 13 predicted proteins | sample PEATcosm2014_Bin_44_FD_119774 | JGI IMG/M metagenome (GOLD analysis project Ga0181535, IMG submission 119774) | Peatland microbial communities from MTU Mesocosm Facility, Houghton, MI, USA - PEATcosm2014_Bin17_30_metaG | ecosystem: Environmental > Terrestrial > Soil > Wetlands > Peat | place... | reverse complement strand
CGAGCGTGAGGATGCCGATGCGGAGCGCCACGCCCAGCGCGTGCCGCCAGGTCGACTCCCGCAGGACCACGACCGCGTAGAGGATCCACAGGACCGGCGCGACGCCGACGTAGATGATGGAGCTGGCGTTGATGCCGCTGACCACGGCCACGACCACCGCGAACAGCGCGGGCTCGCGCCAGCCGCCGCGCCGGAGGGCGACGATGGTCAGGCCCAGCATGAAGGGCAGGCCGGCCCAGGGCAGCAGGATGACCGAGATGCGCCCCGCGTACTGCAGGAAGTACGGCGAGAGCATGTAGGCGAGCGCGGCCGCTGTCGGCCCGGGCCCGCGCAGCCCCAGGATGCGGCAGAGGTAGAGGACGCCGAGCCCGGCGGCGAAGAGGATCGAACCGAGCCAGAGGCGCTGTGCCACCCACACGGGCACGCCGAGCAGGTGGAAGACCGCGAAGAACGGGCCCATCGGGAGCAGATAGCCGATGTACTCGTGGGTCACGCCGCCGAGGCCGACCGTCGGGTTCCACATGAACGCCACCTGGCTGAGGAAGCGTGTCGGATCGAGATACAGGTACGTCTTGGTGTCCGGGGTGACGACCCCGGGCCGCACCGCCAGCAGGGGGGCGTAGGCGAGGCCGGCGAGCACGCACGCGCCACCGATCCACCACCACCGGCCGCTCCTCCTGACCACCGCCGGCCGTTTGGCGGCGTGCCGCCCCCGGGGGACGGTGTCGGTGGTTGACGTGGTCATGAAGTGGGGCTGAATGGTCGCCGGGTAGTGTAAGCAGGCAGCGCCACCCCGGCGTGTCACTCGATTGGAGCGCCCGTGGCCATCAGCACCAAGAGCCGGCTGACGGGCGAGCGACCGCAACAGGGCGTGACCCCCGATTCCCTGCTTGCGCTGCATGAAGCCGGGTATCGCGCCGTCCTGGACCGTATCGGGGATGGGCGCATCCTCGACGTCGGGTGTGGTCAGGGTTTCGAGTCGGCCAGGTTCCTGAGCGCCGGCCGCGAGGTCGTGGGGATCGACTATTCCTCCGATGCCGTGGCAACCGCGGCCGCCCGCTACGGGCCCGACGGCCTGCGGGTGGCCCAGATGAACGCGCTCGAGTTGGCGCTCGGTCCCGCCAGCTTCGACGGCGCCTGCTCGTCCCACCTGATCGAGCACTTCACCGACCCCGAGCCCCACGTCGCCGAGCTGGCGCGCGTGCTCAAGGACGACGGCCTGGCGTGCGTCCTCACCCCCAACCAGCCGACCGACTTCGAGAACCCGTTCCACCTCCACCTCTTCGACCGCGAGGCACTGCGGGCGATCCTCGAGCGCCACTTCGGCGACGTGTGGCTGGGCGGCGTCGACGGGGCGCCGCACGTGAAGTCCGACTTCCGCGCCCGTCGGACGAGGGCGGCCAAGCTCCTGAAGCTCGACGCGTTCGATCTTCGCCACCGCGTGCCGCACGAGTGGTACGTCTGGGCCTACACCAGGCTGCTGCCGCTGGCCTACAAACTGGTGGCCCGGGAGGACACCGGCGGGGTGACGGGCATCACGGCCGACGACTGGTTCGTCACCGACGACCCCGACGACACGACGCTGGTGCTGTTCGCCATCGCCCGGTCGCCGCGTCGGGAGGCCGCCACCTGATGCTGGCCGTCGGCCTGACGGGCGGCATCGGCTCGGGCAAGTCGGCGGTGGCCGACCTCCTGGTCGAACGGGGAGCGGTGCTGATCGACGCCGACCAGGTCGCCCGAGGGGTTGTCGCACCCGGTGGGCCCGCCTACCAGCCGCTCATCGACCGCTTCGGGCCGGGGATCGTGGCGCCGGACGGCACGATCGACCGCCCGGCCCTGGCGGCGGTCGCGTTCGTCGACGACGAGTCCCGGCTGGCGCTCAACGCCATCACGCACCCCGCCATCGGCAAAGCCATGATCGAGGCCCGCGACGCCCTGGCCGAGACCGACGAGATCGTGATCCTCGCCATCCCGCTCCTGACGCCGGCCCACCGGGAGACCGTGCGACTGCACAAGGTGGTGGTCGTGGACTGCCCGACCGACATCGCGCTGGAGCGCCTGGTGTCGCAGCGAGGGTTCGACCGGGCGGACGCCGAGGCGCGCATCCGGGCCCAGATCTCGCGGGAGGAGCGGGTCGAGGAGGCCGACTACGTGCTGGACAACTCGGGTGACCGGGCCGCCCTGGTGGCGGAGGTGGCCAGGCTGTGGGACTGGCTGGTGGCCGCCGCGGCCGAGCAGCGCGCGCACGCCTGACCTGTGACAGCCCCCGGGTAGCCTCCGGGGGTCATGCCCGAATTCGAGGTCGTCTCCCCGTTCAAGCCGTCGGGTGACCAGCCGGCGGCCATCACCGACCTCGCCCAAGGCGTGCGACGGGGCGACCGGTACCAGACCCTGCAGGGGATCACCGGCTCCGGGAAGACGGCGACGATCGCCTGGATGGTCGAGCAGGTCCAACGGCCGACGCTGATCATCGAGCCGAACAAGTCGTTGGCGGCCCAGCTGTCCTCGGAGCTGCGCGAGCTCTTCCCGAAGAACCGGGTCGAGTTCTTCGTCTCCTACTACGACTACTACCAGCCCGAGGCGTACCTCCCGACGACCGACACCTACATAGAGAAGGACTCGTCCATCAACGACGAGATCGACCGCCTGCGCCACGCCACCACGTCCTCGCTCCTCATGCGGCGCGACGTCATCGTGGTGGCCTCGGTCTCCTGCATCTACGGCCTGGGCTCGCCCGACGAGTACCGCGACCGGATCCTCGGCCTGGCGGTGGGGGAGCAGCTCGACCAGCGCGACGTCCTGCGCCGCCTGGTCGACCTCCAGTACGCCCGCAACGACGTGAACCTCGTCCGGGGCACCTTCCGGGCCCGCGGCGACACCGTCGAGATCCATCCCGCCTACGAGGAGCAGGCGCTGCGGGTGGAGATGTTCGGGGACACCGTGGAGCGGATCGTCCCCTTCGACGTCCTCACCGGCGAGATGGGGGAGGAGATGGATGACGTGGCGGTCTATGCGGCCACCCACTACGTCACGGGCGACGAGATCATCCAGCGGGCCGTCGGCACCATCGAGGTGGAGCTGCGGGAGCGGCTGGGTGAATTCGAGCGCGAGGGGAAGCTGCTCGAGGCGCAGCGCCTGCGGGTCCGCACCGAGCACGACCTCGAGATGCTGGCCGAGACGGGCGTCTGCTCGGGGGTGGAGAACTACAGCCGCCACCTCGACGGCCGGGCGCCGGGGGAGACGCCCTACACCCTCCTGGACTTCTTCCCCAAGGACTACCTGTGCGTCATCGACGAGAGCCACGTGGCCGTGCCCCAGCTGCACGGGCAGTACGCCGGCGACCGCTCCCGCAAGGACGTGCTCGTGGAGCACGGTTTCCGCCTCCCCTCGGCCAAGGACAACCGGCCCCTGCGCTTCGAGGAGTTCGTCGAGCGGGTGCCCCAGTGCGTGTTCGTGTCGGCCACGCCCGGCCCCTTCGAGCTCGAGCACTCGGCCCAGGTGGTCGAGCAGGTGATCCGACCCACCGGGCTGGTCGATCCCGAGGTGACGATCATGCCGACCAAGGGGCAGGTGGACGACCTGATCGCCCGCATCCGGCGCACGGTGGGCGCCGGCGGGCGGGTCCTGGTGACCACGCTGACCAAGAAGATGGCCGAGGACCTGACCGACTACCTGGCCGACGCCGGCGTGCGGGTGCAGTACCTCCACTCCGACATCGACACCATCACCCGCATCGAGATCCTGCGTGAGCTGCGGCTGGGGTCCATCGACGTGCTCGTGGGCATCAACCTGCTGCGGGAGGGCCTCGACCTGCCCGAGGTGGCGCTCGTCGCCATCCTCGACGCCGACAAAGAGGGCTTCCTGCGCTCGGCATCCTCGCTGATCCAGACCATGGGCCGGGCGGCGCGCAACGTGGACGGGATGGTGGTGCTCTACGCGGACACCGTGACGGACTCCATGCGGGAGGCCGTCTCGGTGACCCAGCGGCGGCGCGAGGTGCAGACGGCGTACAACCTGGAGCACGGCATCGACCCCCAGACGATCCGCAAGTCCGTCACCGATATCCTCGAGCGGCTGCGCGGGTCCGGCGGCGGGGTGACGAGGGCCGGCCGCAGCAGGGCCGAGGTGCGCAAGAACGCCGCGGTGCGGGGCAACCGCCGGCCCGAACTGCTGGCCGACGGGGATGCCTCGACACCGGCGGAGGCCATGGAGCTGATCGGGCAGCTCGAGGCCGAGATGAAGGCGGCGGCGGCCGAGCTCCGCTACGAGGAGGCGGCGCTGCTGCGGGACGAGATCGCCGGCCTGCGCGCCTCCATCCCCGGCTGAGCGTCAGCCTTTGATGGCCCCGCCGAGGGCGAAGCCGCTTCCCACCCAGCGCGTCACCCCGAGGTAGAGCAGGACGGGCGGGAGCGAGTACAGCAGGGCGAATGCGGCCACCTGCCCGTAGTTGACGCCGTACTGGCTGAAGTAGCCGTAGATGGTGACCGATGCCGGCTCGTTGCTGCCCGACAGCAGGATCAGCGGCACGAAGAAGTTCCCCCATGCGTTCACGAAGGTGTAGACGGCGATGACGCACAGGCCCGGGATGATCAGGGGCATGACGACCCGTCGCAGCGAGCCGAAGCGCGAATTGCCGTCGATCCACGCCGCCTCTTCGAGTTCCTTGGGCACGGCGTCAATGAACGAGCACCCGACCCAAGTGGCGAACGGCAGCGACGTCGCCGTCAGGAACCACACGGCCCAGAACTTGGAGTTGATGAGGTTGGCCGACACGTAGAAGTCGTAGGCCGGGATCATGAGGGCGATGATGGGCAGCGACGCCATGAACGCCAGCGCGTACACGAACCAGATCTGGGCGCGTGACTTGTAGCGCGACAGCGGATACGCGGCGACGATGCCGATGACGGTGGTGAGCACGGTCGTCCCGACAGCGAGGTACATGGAGTTCCCCAGGGCCGAGAGGAAGCTGCCGTGCAACACGGTCTGGAAGTTCTTGAGCGTGAGCGGGCCTCCGCCGCCGATGGTGAGGCTCCCGTGCGTCTTGAACGCCGTCGCCACCAGCCACACGAACGGCACGAGGAAGATGAGACCGACGGCCGACATCGAGATGGACGGGCCGAGCCTGCCGAGGCGGTCCGAGCGGGGAGCCATGGCCGCCTACCGCATGTCCGCCAGCGAGCCCTGGCGCCGCAGGAGACGGATGTAGAGCGCGGCCAGCACCGCTCCCATCAGGAGGAGCACCACGGCGATGGCGGTGCCGTAGGCGAGCTGGTAGTTGGAGAATGCCTGGCGGTACATGAAGACCGACAGGACGTTGGACGCGTTCCCCGGCCCTCCACCGGTCATGGCGTAGATCAGCGAGAAGTCGTTCAGCGTGCCGAGCGTGATGATCACCAGGTCGACGACGATGGCGGACGACACGAGGGGAATGGTCAGGCGGGTGAGGCGCCGCCAGCTGCTGGCGCCGTCCACCTGGGACGCATCGATCAGGTCGTTCGGGATGCCGTCGAGTGCGGCCGAGAAGAGCAGGAACGAGAAGGCGGCACCCCGCCAGGCGTTGGCGAGGCTCACGGCGAGCATGGGGTTGGTGATCAGCCACGTCTGGTAGTTCAGGCCGAAGAGGTGGTATCCCTGCTGCATCACGCCGCCGTCGCTCAGGAGGACGTACCACATGTACGAGGTCACGATCTCTGGGATCAGCCAGGCGACGATGACGACGGCGCCTACGGCGGCGCGCACCGTGTAGGCGGAGCGGGACAGGAAGTAGGCGAGGAGGAACCCCAGGGCGGCCTGCCCGATGTACCCCGACACGATGAGGTAGTACAGGCTCTTGCCGACGGAGTCGAGCAGACCGCTGCCGTAGGAGAACAACTCCCGATAGTTGGCCAGTCCGACGAACTGGTAGTGGGTCGCCGTCGGTCCGGTGACGGTCATGTTGGTGAAGGACAGGACGAAGGTCCAGACGGCCGGCCAACCCATGAACACCAGCACGACGACGAGCATGGGGGCGACCATGGTCAGCCCGGTCAGCCTTCTCCGGGCGCGGGTCTCGACCGTGACGTTGCCGGCATGGTCCCGAACGTGCGCCCGAGCGCCTGCCGCGGGAACGCCGGGCGCGGGCCCTGCGGCCTCGGGCTCGGCGACCGTGCTCATTGCTTCATGTGCACGACGTTCCCGGACCCGACGATCTGCGTCACCTGGCTCGCGTAGGAGGCAGCAGCCTGGCTCGGCGTGATGGAGCGAGTCGAGATCTCACCGGTGAGTTGCTGAATCACGTTGGAGACCAGCACGTAGTCCGGGAGGTTGGGACGGAACGTCGTGTAGGGGAGCTGGGCCGAGGCGAATCGGGAGACCGGGTTCACCTTGACCGAGGCCTGCCAGGCCGGCTGCGGGATGACGTCGACCCGGGGTGGCAGGTTGCCGGAGGCGGGGTCGAACGAGGCCAGGATGGGTGCCGACGAGGCAGCTTCGACGAATGCCTGCGACAGGCTGGGGTGCGCCGCCAGGCTCGGGACCGAGAGCGCCCACCCTCCCGATTGGTTCGTGTACCCGGGCGCGCCGCCGGTCTGCGTCGGGATGGAGGCCTCTCCATAGGCACTGAAGAACCCCGCCCACGGAGCGAGCCCGCCGGGCACGAATGCGGTGGGGACCCAGCTGCCGTCGAAGACGATGCCGACCTGCTGGTCAGGGATCAACTGGAGGTCGACCGTGGCATCGGCCAGCGGATTCGACCACATGGACTCCGGTTCTTCGACGGGCTGCATCTGCGCCAGCAGCTTCCAGGTGGCGTCGAATCCGGGCCCCGAGATCTCCCACTTGTGCGTCGAGTAGTCGTACAGACGGTCCTTGGTCCCGTTGAGGAAGACCTCGAAGCCGCGGAACGAGGAGGCCTCGCCGACCGCCTGACCCGTGTAGATCCAGAGCGGGACGACACCGGAGTCGTGCCGGGCAATGGCCCGTGCCGCCGAGAGCACGTCGGCCCAGCTGTGCGGTTGCCACGTGGCGGGCAGCCCGGCCCGCTTGAACAGCTTGTGGCTGTAGTACACGAGCTGCACGTCGGTGCTGTTCATCGCCCCGTACACCTTGCCGTTGTACGAGACGCTGCTCTGCATGGCGGGGTAGTAGGACTTCCAGCCCGACCAGGTCTGCAGCTGCGGCAGAGGGCGGAGGAAACCCGCACTGGCATCGGACCCGATGAGGAACGAGTCCTCGAAGACGACGTCGGGAGCCGTCCGAGCGCTGCGCTCGGTCAGGTCGAGTTTCGAGTAGTACTCGGACTCGGAGCTGGTCGTGATCTCGTCGCCGACGACATTGACGTTCGGGTACTTCTTTTGCAGCTCCTTCGCCGACGCGCTGATCCAAGCGGGCATGATGTTGGTCCCGGCCGGGTTGAAGCCGCTCCAGTAGGCGACGGTCAGCGTCACCGACGGACTGGCGCCGGCGTCCGCGCTCCCGACGATCAGCGAACCCAGTCCGATGCCGATGACCGCGAGGATGGTGACGAACGGCGGCGTTGTGCGTCGGCGTCGGGAAGGGGTGGTCACGAAACTCATTGTCCAGACGCGTCGGCGGGGCCGACAGGGGATTAGGTCCCTAATGAAACCGGGATAGGCGGGTCAGGAGAGGCGCCGCTCGGATACCGGGTCGAAGAGATGCAGTGGCCCGCAGACCGACAGCGCGACCCGGTCGCCCACGTCGATCGCCACGTGTTCGGCGCCCTGGACGCTGATCAGGTGGCCGTCCGCCAGCCTGCAGGTGACGTGCTGGAGGCGACCCATCGACTCGATCAGGCTCACCGTGGCTGCCAGGTCACCGTCGCGCTCGATGCACAGGTCCTCCGGCCGCACGCCGACGAGGACGGACTCGAGGGACAGTTGCCGGACGAGGGCCGACTCGAGCGCGGGCAGCCTCATGCGCCCGGCCACGGTTGCGACGGAGAGCTCTCCGTCGGATTCGTGCAAGGCCCCGGCGAGGATGTTCATCGGGGGGCTCCCGACGAAGCTGGCCACGAAGGCGTTGGCCGGCGCGTCGCGCACCGTCTCCGGCGTGTCGAGCTGCTGCAGCACGCCGTCCTTGAGGACGGCGATCCGCTGGCCCATGGTCATGGCCTCGATCTGGTCGTGGGTCACGTAGAGGATCGTGATGCCGAGTTGCCGGTGCAGGTCGACGAGCTCGGCGCGCATCTCGACGCGCAATTGCGCGTCGAGATTGGACAGGGGTTCGTCCATCAGGAACACCTTGGGGCGGCGGACGAGTGCCCGGGCCAGGGCGACGCGCTGGCGCTGGCCTCCGGAGAGCTCAGCCGGCCTGCGGCCGAGGAACGCCGTGAGCCGGAGGCTCTCGGCCACCCTGGGGACGATGTCCTTGATGTCGTCGCGGGGCACGCCGCGCGAGCGGAGCGGGAACTCGATGTTCTTGCGGACGCTCATGTGGGGGTAGAGGGCGTAGCTCTGGAAGACCATGGCGACGTCGCGGTCCTTGGTGACGACGCGGTTCATGGCCTCGCCGCCTATCCGGATGGTGCCGGCCGAGGGCGCCTCGAGCCCGGCGATGAGGCGCAGCACGGTCGACTTGCCGCACCCCGAGGGGCCCAGCAGGACGAGGAACTCGCCCGGCCGGGCGTCGAGGGTGACATCGCGCAGGGCGGTGACGTCCCCGAACTCCTTGGACACACCCTGCAGCTCGACGGACGAGGCGTCCATGCGGGGCACCGCGAGGATGGGCGCGTCCACGACGTCGGCCTGCTGTAACGCCTGGTCCGGTACCACGATGAGGAAATCGTTACAGCGCGCCGACCTCCGGCATAGGGCCGAACGTCCCTGGCCTGGGCGTCAGCCCGCCCTCGGCCAGTAGCGCTCCTCGAGGGCCGAGCAAAGGGCGTGGTAGAGCGGCTGGTGCAGCTCCTGCACGTCCGCGACGTCGGTGGCGGGCACCGGGACCCACACGTCGGCCAGGCCGCCGAGCCGTTCTCCCGCGGCACCGGTCAGAGCCAGGACCCGCATGCCTGATGCCCGCGCCGTCAGTGCGGCCAGCACCACGTTGCGCGACGTCCCGGAGGTGGAGAGCGCCCAAAAGAGGTCGCCGGGGCGGCCGTAGCCGTGGAGCTGCTGGGCCATGCCCATGTCGCCGGCGGTGTCGTTGGCGATGGCCGAAAGGAGACCGGACTGACTGGTGAGGCAGACGGCGCGCAGCGCGCCCTCGAGGCGGTCGGCGAGGTAGTCGGCCTCGCCGACCATGGAGTCGGGTGCGTGGTCCCGCAACGAGGAGCGCTCGTGGTCGCCGAGGGGGCGACGGTGCTCCATCCCCTTCATGAGCTCGCCCACTATGTGCTCCGCGTCGGCCGCACTGCCCCCGTTGCCCCCGACGTAGATCGTCCCGCCGCCCTCGACGGTGCGCATCAGGAGGGTGAGCGCGCACTCCACTTGGGGTTGGACGGTGGAGAGCTCCGGATGGCGCGCCAGGAGCACCGAGAAGTCCGGCGGGGCGGGTTGCGACACCCGGAGCTCGGGAATGTCGACGGTCCGCGAACGGGCGGGATCCCCGTCAGGGACGAAGATCGTCCGGAGCTCGTGGGGACGGAGCTCGCCCTCCCACACCGGGGCGTGTCCGGCGTCCCCGGCCCCCAGCGACAGGCGGACGCGGCCCCGCTCGCCGGCGACCTCCCACAGGCGGGCGACCGTGCCGCCCCCGTCCTCGGCCCGCTTGAGGACGGGCATGATCACCCCGTCGGCCTGGAGCCGTGCCGCCGACCCCTCGGGCCCGAGCCGCCCCCCGTGCCAGGTGTCGAGCACGATCGGGAGCTCCACCCGGTGCTCCGCGGCCAGCCGGGGCACCTGCGCCGCCTGTGCCGTGCCGAGGTGGGGGATGAGCCGGTAACGAACCTCGTGGCGCCCCTGATCCGTGATCGGATACCCGGCGGGGTCGTCGGTGCCCCAGCCCAGTCCGTGGTCGGCCGCCCGGGGGCTGCGCACGACGGTGAGGCGGAGCGTGGGTCCCAGTGCGTCGTAGCCGCCGCTACCCTCGGCGGTGCAGGCGAGGCCCCAGCCCGCCCCGGGATCGGAGAGGTCGACCCAGTGGACCATGGGCTCCTCGTGGCCGGAGCAGGGGCGCTCCGCTGATCCGTAGGCGGCGCCGGCCGTGCTGGTGGGCTCTCCGAGCGCCACGGGGACGACGAGCTTCAGGACCCGGTGGACCTCGTGCCAGTCGACGTCGAGCCGCACCTCGGCGAGGCACCTCCCTGCGTAGAGGGAGACGTCCTGGGTCACCGTGGTCCTGTCGCTGCCGAAGGACCAGATGCTGCGCACGGTGGCGCGTACCGGGCCTCCTTCGACGACCCGGACCGAGACCAGCTGACCGGGATCCACGTCGCCCGCGTAGCGGGCGACGCCGTGCGACCAGGTGTCGCTGTCGTCGGTCACGACGATCGGCCGGACCCCGCCGCCGAGGAGCTCTGTCCCCGCCGGAGCTGCCCCGCCGGACGTCAAGGCGCCCGCCAGCTCGCCGGTGGTCGTGTCGACCCGCACCTCCAGGAGGCCGTTGTCGAGCACCCCGACCTCACCGGCGCGGGCCGGCTCGATACCGGTCTCGGACGTGCCGGTGTCGCCGTCGGCGACATGGAGCCAGTAGCGGCGATAGCCCAGGGCGGGGACCGTGACCTGGAGGAGGCTCCGGGTCGGGCTGTAGGTCACCTCTCCCGAGGGGATCTGCTGGACGTGGACGCGCCGTCCCTCCGCGTCCGTCGCCACGGCAATGGGGTGGGGGATCGACACGGCGCCGGTCACGGGCCACGAGTGCGGGTTGAACGCGATCAGGGGCACTGGGAGCCCGCCGATGGCGCTCTCGATGCCCTCGGCCCTCTCGGCGCCGTCGACCCAGGTGTCGACGTGCTCCGCCACCCGGTGCAGCGCCCCCACCGCCACCCGGTCCGCCCGGGAGGCACCCGAGACCAGCAATGCGTGCACGGCCGCGGTGGCGCGGTCGGTGCAGGTGCCGCCGAGCGCATCGTGGAATTGGGCGAAGAGAACCCCCTGCCAGGCTTCGGACAGCTCGCGACGCGCATCGGGTGCGTCCCCGGTGAGGAGGCGGCACATCTCGTTGAAGACCTCGGCCGCAACCAGTGCGTCCTCCGCCCGACCGTTCGCGAGCTTGAGATCGGCCCGGGCCGAGTAGCACCCGACGGCGTGCCACTGGAGCTCCCCGTCCACCACGGGGAGCGTGCCCTCCGCCGCTCTCCCGAGCGCGTCGAAGTAGGCCACGGGGTCGCCGAAGTCGACGGCGCCGCTGCGCTCGGCGGACAGGGCGTGGACGGTCCGCATGGCCAGCCGGGTCGGCCCGCCGCCATGGTCGCCCACCCCGAAGAAGGCCATGAGGGGGACGCCGAGCGCGGCACCTTGCGTCAAGAGATCCTCGGACCGTCGCCGGATGAGCTCGTCCTCGGACCCGCCTCGGGTGGAGTAGTCGTAGGGGATCCGGTACGCCGGCAGCTCGGTGCCGTCGGTGCCGCGCCAGCGGAACGCGGGCGAGGTGATCTCCTTCTCGTCCGGACCGGGTCGCATGAACACGTAGGCGCCGATGCCGGAGGCAGCCAGGAGCTGGGGGAGCGTGCCCGAGTGGCCGAAAGAGTCGACGTTGTATCCGACGGTGGCGGTGACGCCGAGGTGCTCCGCCAGGAACCGCTGGCCGTAGAGGAACTGCCGGCACACGGACTCCCCGGCCGGCAGGTTGCAGTCGGGCTCGACCCACTGCCCGCCCGTGACCACCCAGCGACCGGCGCGGACGTGCCGGCTGATGCGCGCGAACAACTCGGGGGAGGTCTCCATGACCCAGCGGTAGTAGCTCGCCGAGCTGGCCGTGAAGCGCAGGTCAGGGTCCTCGTCGAGACGCTCGGCGGCGGCCCGGAAGGTCTGGAGCACCTCGTGCATGCCCTCGTCCCAGTCCCAGATCCACACGGGATCGATGTGGGCGTTGCCGATCATGAAGAGGAGGGGAGTGGCTCTGTCGGCGGGCACGACACAGCAGTGTAGGGACGGACCCCGTACGGGGGTCGCCGACCGTCAGCGGGCTAGCGTGCGGGCCCATGCCCACGACGACACAGCTCCGCGAGGCCATGGCCCGGTATGCCGAGGCCGCCAGCTCCCGGGACGCCGACAAGTACGCCGCCCTCTTCACGATCGACGCCGTGCAGATCGACCCCTACCCGTCCGGCGTCCACAACGGCCGCGACGAGATCAGGGCGTTCATCGGACAGTCGTTCGACGCCTGCGAGAGGATGACCTTCGAAGTCGAAGAGTGCCACCCGGTGGCGGACAAGGCTGCCATCCGCTTCCACATCACGCTCGGGCTCGAGGGCGCCACCACGATGCACATCCGTGGCGTCGAGGTGTTCACCATCACCGAGGAGGGCCTGATCTCCGCGGTGGAGGCCTACTGGGGCGAGGAGGACGTGACCTTCGGGTGAACGCGGTCGTCGGGCGACCGGACCGTGACGATCGGCGTCCGGTCGCGGTTTCCCGAGCACCGCGGCCACACATCCGTTACCATCCGCGGGCAGCGGTAGTACAGCGACCGGAAGCGGCACTGCGAGTCGGAGGAGGACGCGATGCGTGCTCGTCATTTGGGTCAGGCCACCCCACGCCCCAAGGGCACGATCCGGGTCCTCATGGCCCCGCTCTCGGGGGTGGTGGTGCTGCTCGCCGGCCTCGGCTTCCTGCTCACACCGAGCGCACCCGCCGCCGCGGCGCCGCCGGCCCAGGGGTGGACGACGACAGAAGCCCCGCTGCCGACCGACGCCGGCAGCACCAGCCCCCAACCCAACGTCTACACGTCCGGCTCGAGCTGCGGCGCGGCCAACGCGTGCGTGACCGTGGGTTGGTACGAGGACACGGCCGGCCACGACTGGGGGCTGATCGAGCAGCAGAACCAGACGTCGTGGACCGACACCGAAGCGCCACAGCCCTCGTCGAACTCCGGCCACGGGACGGAGCAGGGATTCTGGTTCGGCTCGCCCGAGTGCGGCTTCCTCGCGCCCTGTCGACCGGTCTCTTGCCCGACGTCCTCCTTCTGCGTGGCCGTGGGCTCCTACAACGACACGGACGGGTTTCAGGAGCCCGTGGTCGACACCCTGTCGGGTGGGATGTGGACGTCGCAAGAGCCGCCGCTGCCCTCGGACACCGCCACCGACGCCACGCCGACGCACCCGCGCGGTGAGCTCTACTCCGTGACGTGCGTCTCGGCCACCTCGTGCGTCGCCGTCGGGTCCTACGTCAACACCAGTAACGCCACCGTGGCCATGATCGACACGTTGTCGGGCACCACGTGGAGCACCTCGCCGGTGACGACGCTACCCACCGGGGCGAATGGGACCGATGCCACGCTGACCGGGATCTCCTGCGCGACCGCCACGTCGTGCGCCGCCGCGGGGAACTACGAGGACACGGACAGCAGTAGCAACGGCCTGCTGGTCGTCCTGGCGAACGGGAGCTGGACCACCTACCGCGCACCCGAGGGGCCGAATCCGGGCACCGACGGCGACGGACACCAGTTCGCGAGTGCGATCCAGGTCGCATGCCCCTCGCAGACCATCTGCATCGGCGTCGGCGTGTACGTGACGGCGAGCGACAGCGAACTGCCACTCATCGACACCTGGAACGGGACTACGTGGACCGGCCAGGCGGGCGCGCTGCCGATGAACGCCGCGAGCGGCGCGGCCAGCAATCTCGTCGCAATCTCGTGCGGTTCGCCGACCTCGTGCACGGCGGTGGGCCAGTACACAACGCCAACCCCGAGAGGCCTGGGCCTCATCGACACGCTGTCGGGTGGCACCTGGACCGGGACCGAGGCCCCCCAGCCGGCGAACGTGCCGGCCTCCGCCAGCCAGGAATCGGTCCTCTACGAGGTTTCGTGCGCGACCAGTGCCTCCTGCGTGACGGTCGGCGAGTATTCGTCGACCGTCGGCGAGACGCCCCTGGTCGACACGTTGTCGGCGGGGACCTGGAGCGGACTGGCGGCACCGGTGCCGAACGGCTTCAATCCGGCGGGCAACACCTACGCCCGGACGGTGGCGTGCTACTCGCCGGTCGCCTGCGTGGTCGGAGGCTCGTACACCGATACGAACAATCTCGGCCAGGGCTTCCTCGATACGTACACCGGCGCCCAGGGCTACTGGATCGATGCCTCCGACGGCGGCATCTTCACCTACCCCAACAACCTCTTCTTCGGCTCGACGGGCAGCTTGCGCCTCAACCAGCCAATGGTGGGCATGGCGGCCTCCCTCGACGGGCAGGGCTACTGGCTCGTGGCGTCCGACGGTGGGATCTTCAACTACGGCGACGCCAACTTCTACGGCTCGCGCGGCGGCCAGCCCCTCAACAAGCCCATCGTGGGCATGGCATCGACCCCCGACGGGGGCGGCTACTGGCTGGTGGCCTCAGATGGGGGAATCTTCAGCTACGGGGACGCGGGATTCTTCGGCTCCCGCGGCGGCCAGCCCCTCAACAAGCCCATCGTGGGCATGGCATCGACCCCCGACGGGGGCGGTTACTGGCTGGTGGCCTCCGACGGCGGGATCTTCAATTACGGCGACGCCCACTTCTACGGCTCGACGGGCTCGTTGGTCCTCAACAGGCCGGTGGTCGGCATGGCGGCCAGCCCGTCGGGGCTCGGCTACTGGCTCGTCGCCTCCGACGGGGGCATCTTCAATTACGGCGACGCCAACTTCTACGGCTCGACGGGCTCGTTGGTCCTCAACAAGCCGGTGGTCGGCATGGCGGCCAGCCCGAGTGGCAAGGGGTACTGGCTCGTGGCGTCCGACGGCGGGATCTTCAATTACGGCGACGCCCCCTTCCAGGGCTCGGCCGGCTCCCTCCATCTCAACGCGCCCGTCGTCGGGATGGCGGGGGGTTGAGCGGGGGAGGCCGCCGCCTCGATTCCTGCGGGACCGCCGCGGCGGCCTGACCTGGGCCAGGTCGGGCCTGATACACCGCACCGGTATCCTCAGCGGATGGCCGACCGTCTCGTAGTTCGCGGGGCTCGCGAGCACAATTTACGAGATGTCTCCCTCGACCTGCCCCGGGACAGGCTGATCGTCTTCACCGGGCTCTCGGGGTCGGGGAAGTCCTCCCTCGCCTTCGACACCATCTACGCCGAGGGCCAGCGCCGCTACGTCGAGTCGCTCTCGGCCTACGCCCGGCAGTTCCTGGGCCAGATGGACAAGCCGGACGTCGACTTCATCGAGGGGCTCTCACCGGCCATCTCCATCGACCAGAAGTCGGCCTCGCGCAACCCGCGTTCGACAGTGGGGACGATCACGGAGGTCTACGACTACCTCCGGCTGCTCTACGCCCGCATCGGCCACCCGCACTGCCCGATCTGCGGCCGGCCCGTGGCGCGCCAGACCCCCCAGCAGATCGTCGACCGGGTGCTCGAACTGCCCGAGGGCACCCGCTTCCAGGTCCTGGCCCCGGTCATCCGGGGCCGCAAGGGCGAGTACAGCACGCTGCTCGACGACTTCGCCAAGCAGGGCTTCGCCCGGGTGCGGGTCGACGGCGTGCCCCTCGAGCTGGCCGAGCGGGCCGAGGTCAGCCTGGCGCGCTACGAGATGCACACCATCGAGGTGGTCGTCGACCGCCTCGTCCGGCGTGACAACATCCGCCAGCGCCTGACCGAGTCGATCGAGGCGGCGCTGGCGCTCACTGGCGGTACGGCCGAGGTCCTGGTCATGAACGGGGGCGGGGAGGGTGAGAGCGAGGAGGCCATCACCTTCTCCCAGCACCTGGCCTGCACCCACTGCGGCATCAGCTTCGAGGAGCCGGCGCCGCGGAACTTCTCGTTCAACTCGCCCTACGGCGCCTGCCCGGTGTGCCTCGGCCTCGGCACCAGGTTCGAGGTGGACCCCGAGCTGGTCGTGCCCGACGACTCGCTGTCGCTGGCCGAGGGCGCCCTGGCCCCGTGGGCCGGCGCCCGCAGCGAGTACTTCACGGGGCTGCAGATGGGCGTGGCCGAGTTCGGCGGGTTCTCCTTCGACGCCCCCTGGAAGTCGCTCAAGGCGAAGGACAAGAAGCTGGTCCTCTACGGGACGGGGTCCAGGGCGGTCCACGTCACCTACAAGAACCGGTTCAACCGCAAGCGCTCCTACGAGGCGCAGTACGAGGGCATCATCCCGTGGCTGCAGCGCCGGCACGGCGAGGCGGAGTCGGACTGGTCCCGCGAGCAGATCGAGGGGTTCATGCGGGAGGTCGCCTGCCCCGAGTGCCACGGGGCGCGTCTCAAGCCCGAGTCGCTTGCCGTGACGGTCGGGGGGCGCAACATCTACGAGCTGTGCAGCCTCTCCATCGAGGCGGCGGTGGAGGCCATGTCCACCCTCGAGCTCTCCGAGCGCGAGCACATGATCGCCGACCGCGTGTTCAAGGAGGTGCGCGAGCGGATGCAGTTCCTGCTCGACGTCGGGCTGGACTACCTCTCCCTCGCCCGCTCGGCCGGCACGCTGTCGGGGGGCGAGGCCCAGCGGATCCGGCTGGCCAGCCAGATCGGCAGCGGCCTGGTCGGCGTCCTCTACGTCCTCGACGAGCCCTCCATCGGCCTGCACCAGCGGGACAACCAGCGCCTCATCGGAACCCTGGAGCGTCTGCGCAACCTGGGCAACACGGTCATCGTTGTCGAGCACGACGAGGAGACGATCCGCACGGCCGACTACGTCGTGGACATCGGCCCCGGCGCGGGCGAGCACGGCGGCACGGTCGTGCACGCCGGACCGGTCACCGGCCGGGGCGGCCTGCTGACCAACAAGGCGTCCATCACGGGGCAGTACCTCTCGGGGAAGAAGTCGATCCCGGTGCCGGCGCGGCGGCGCCCGGGAACCGGCGAGGTCGTCACCGTGCGCGGCGCCCGCGAGCACAACCTGCGCGACATCGACGTGTCGTTCCCCCTCGGGTGCTTCATCGCGGTGACGGGCGTGTCGGGCTCGGGGAAGTCGACGCTGGTCAACGACATCCTGCTGCGCTCCCTCGCCCAGCACCTCCACCGGGCCAAGGCGCTGCCGGGGCGCCACCGCAAGGTCGAGGGCATCGGCCATCTCGACAAGGTGGTCGACGTCGACCAGGCGCCGATCGGGCGCACGCCGCGCTCGAACCCGGCCACGTACACCGGCGTCTTCGACCACATCCGCAAGCTGTTCGCGCAGACGGCGGAGGCCAAGGTACGGGGATATGCGCCCGGGCGCTTCTCGTTCAACGTGCGGGGCGGCCGGTGCGAGGCCTGTGCCGGCGACGGGACGATCAAGATCGAGATGCACTTCCTGCCCGACGTGTACGTGCCCTGCGAGATCTGCCACGGGGCGCGCTACAACCGCGACACGCTCGAGATCACCTTCCGCGGCAAGACCATCGCGGACGTACTCGACATGTCGTGCGAGGAGGCGCTGGTGTTCTTCGAGCGTCAGCCGCCGATCGCCCGGCACATGCAGACGCTGGTGGACGTGGGCCTGGGTTACGTGCGGCTCGGCCAGCCGGCACCGACCCTGTCCGGCGGTGAGGCCCAGCGGGTGAAGCTGGCCAGCGAGCTCAGCCGCCGGCCGACCGGGCACACCTTCTACATCCTCGACGAGCCGACCACGGGCCTCCACTTCGACGACACCCGCAAGCTGCTCGACGTCCTGGGCCGCCTGGTGGACCAGGGAAACACCGTGGTCGTGATCGAGCACAACCTCGACGTGGTCAAGACGGCCGACTGGGTCATCGACCTCGGGCCCGAGGGGGGAGACAAGGGCGGCACGGTGATCGCCGAGGGCACGCCCGAGCAGGTGGCCAAGACGGCCGGCAGCTACACCGGCGAGGTGCTCAAGCCGGTGCTGGCCCGGGCCACGTAGGCCCACCCGGCCTTCACCGCTCCCGCGACCCCACGACCGGGGAACGTCGACTCGCGCTCAGGAGAAGTGGGTCCGCGGGCGCTCGAGCTCCGTGCCGTCCAGGAAGGTGTCGACCTTCTCGTTGTAGAAGGCGATCAGTCCGGCGATGGGGAGCACCTCCCGGGCCGGGAAGTCGTAGGACCAGGCGATGTCCGGATGGACCCTGCCTTCGATCTCGGCTGACCAGTACGCGCTGGTCGTGCCTTTGTAGGGGCACGACGTCTCGGTGTCCGACGGGACCAGGTGGGTGAAGTCCACGTCGGTTCGATTGAGGTAGTAGCGGGTCGGGAGACCCGTCTCGAAGAGCAGCACGGGCGACGAGGACGCGGCGAGGACGACCCCCTTGGACTCCACCCGCACGGTCCGGGTCGATCGCAGCGCGTCCACCCGCGAGTACGGGCTGCGCGGGTGGACGAAGACCTGCTCGTCCTCCTCGAACCAGGCGTCGAGGGCGGACCACTCGAAGCGGACGGTGTCGTCGAGGCCCTCGACCTTCGCCGCCCCGAGGACCTTGGCTGCGCCGGGCCTCAGGACCTCGCCCACTTTCAACCCGAACAGCTTTACGTCGCCACGCGGTGTCTCCTCGGTGACACCCTCGTCGACGAGCACGTCCGGCTGCACGTCGGCGAGCGGGACGTAGAACTGCGGGAAGGCCGGCCATTCCCAGACGTAGTGCGCGCGGGTCGTGTCGACGATGGCGCGGCCGGCGAGGAAGGCCCGGACCCGCCGGGGGACGGGCTCGGTGTGGTTGGCCGGTACGGGCGGGACGGGGTAGTCGCTCACCAGCATGTCCTCCTCGGGCATCGCAGCTGTCGGCCCGACCCTAACGGTGCCCCGGCGCGACCGGCGCGACCGGCGACGGCGCGAAGCCTCAGGTGATGGCCAGCATGCGCTCGAGGGCGACCCCTGCCCATTCCGCCGTCTCGGCATCGACCACGATGCGGTTGCGCACCTCGCCCTCGACGAGTCCCTCGAGCACCCAGGCCAGGTGCTGGGGGTCGATGCGCGACATCGTGGAGCACGGGCAGACGAGGGGATCGAGGCACACCACGGTCTTGTCGGGTGACTCGTCGCCGAGCCGCTTCACAAGGTGGATCTCCGTGGCGACGCCGATGGTCGAGCCCGGAGGCGCCGCGGCCACGGCCCGGATGATGGCGTCGGTTGATCCGGTGACGTCGCCCAGCTCGACGACCTCGTGGGCGCACTCGGGGTGGACCATCACGATCCCGCCGGGATGCTCGGCCCGGAATGCCTCGACGTGCTCGGGCCGGAAGCGCTGGTGCACCGAGCAGTGCCCCTTCCACAGTAGGAGGGTGGACTCCTTCACCTCACGGTCGGTCAGCCCACCGAGGGTCTGGCGCGGGTTCCAGACCCGCATGTCGCCGGCGCCGTAGCCCAGCTCGAAGCCGGTGTTGCGCCCCAGGTGCTGGTCCGGGAAGAACAGCACGCGGTCGCCGCGCTCGAGTGCCCACGTGAGGACGGCCCGGGCGTTGGACGAGGTGCACACGGCGCCGCCGTGGCGACCCACGAAGGCCTTGAGGGCGGCGGCGGAGTTCATGTAGGTCACCGGGACCAACCGGTCGACGTCGATCACCCGGGCCAGATCCTCCCAGCCCTCCTCCACCTGGTCGATGTCGGCCATGTCGGCCATGGAGCAACCGGCATTGAGGTCGGGGAGCAGGACCTTCTGGTGGTCGGCGGTGAGGACGTCGGCCGACTCCGCCATGAAGTGGACGCCGCAGAAGACGATGTAATCGGCGTCGGTCTGGTCCGCGGCGATACGGGACAGCCCGAAGGAGTCGCCCCGGGCATCGGCCCAGCGCATGACCTCGTCACGCTGGTAGTGGTGGCCGAGGACGAAGAGCCGGGAGCCGAGGGCAGCCTTGGCGGCGCCGATCATGGCGTGCAGCTCGTCTTCGGTCGCGCCCGTGTACCGCTCTGGAAGCGGCGCCTGGAGCCTGAGCATCTGGTCTGCCCCCTTTGAGGGAGAGCATCGATCT
>Ga0181535_10003022_pt1 | contig 19900 bp, 22 predicted proteins | sample PEATcosm2014_Bin_44_FD_119774 | JGI IMG/M metagenome (GOLD analysis project Ga0181535, IMG submission 119774) | Peatland microbial communities from MTU Mesocosm Facility, Houghton, MI, USA - PEATcosm2014_Bin17_30_metaG | ecosystem: Environmental > Terrestrial > Soil > Wetlands > Peat | place... | reverse complement strand
GGCGTAGCAAGCCCGCAGTCGCCCGGTCGGCGCAGCGCAGGTCGGCTCCCCCGCGGCGGGCGAGCGAAAGATGCGGGCGGAGGGACTTGAACCCCCAAGGGCTTTCGCCCACCGGCTCCTAAGGCCGGCGTGTCTGCCAATTCCACCACGCCCGCGCGGTGTGAGAGCCGCGACGCGCCGCACGGCTCGCGACGCGTTCTAGCAGAGCGACGCCGGTGCGCGCGACGGCGCCGCGAACGCGCACAATACGATCCGGCGCCGGAGCCCGGGTGCCCAAATCGGTAAAGGGAGCGGTCTCAAAAGCCGCCGCTCGAAAGAGCTTGTGGGTTCGAGTCCCACCCCGGGCACTGCAAGCAACCGACCGCGTGGCGGCCGGACGGCCGCCCGCGGCGCGCTTGCCCTGACCTCCACAGGGATGAGGAGCCGTGACCAGTCCGATCGATGACCAGCTCGGCGGGCCTCGCCCGCCCCACATCGCCGTCGTCGGCCCGGGCGAAGCCGACTCGGAGACCTACGGCCTGGCGGCCGAGACGGGACGGCTGATCGCCGCCCGCGGCGCGGTCGTGGTCTGCGGCGGGCTCGGCGGCGTGATGGAGGCGGCCGCGCTCGGTGCCCGCCAGGCCGGCGGGGTCAGCCTCGGCATCCTCCCCGGGCGCGATCGCGGCGAGGCGAACCGGCACGTGACGGTGGCGGTCGCGACCGGCCTCGGCGAGCTGCGCAACGCTTTGCTGGTCCAGGCCAGCGACGCGCTCGTCGCGGTCGGGGGCAGCTGGGGAACGCTCAGTGAGCTGGCGCTCGCCCTGCGGGTCGGCCTGCCGGCCGTCACGCTCGGCGGCTGGTCGGTGCTCGATGGCGACGGCGCCGAGGTGGCCGGCATGGCGGCCGCAAGCTCGCCTGCCGAAGCGGTCGAGCGCGTGTTTGCCGCACTCGCTGCTCGCTAGCGCCCCGCCGCGGACAAGCACGTCGCGAGGGCCCGCGCCGCGCGACAATGGAGGCGTGCTGCGCCCGCGCACAGCCCCTGCCGATCGCCTTGCGAGCAGCGTCGCGACGGCTGGCGCGACGCTGCTCGCGCTCGCCCTGCTCGCCGGATGCGGCGTGGCGAGGTCCGCGGATGCATCGATCGCCTGCGGCGCAGCAGCCGTCGCGACGATCGCCGCCGTGGACCGCACGGCCGCGGACGACATCTACGCCAACGAGCTGGCCGGCACGGAGGTCAGCTTCGACTCCGCGCAGGTCACAGGAGCCGCGGACCTGCTCGCCGCGGTTGCCACCGACGACGCCGCCGCGGCGCGCACGGCGGTCATCCGGCTCGTCTTTCATCCCGCCTGGCACATCGTGCGTCTGCGCGCGCTCGACGTGGCCGGCCGTGTCCTCGCCGATGTCGGCGGGCAGCACGTGATCGCGCCGGTCCGCGGCGTGCTGCGCCTGCACGGTCGCGTGGTCGGCAGCTTCGTGATGTCGGTGCAGGACGACACCGGCTACACGAAGCTGGAGACCCGCTTCATCGGCAACCCTGTTGGCATCTACGTCGGCCGCAAGCTCGTGGCCGAGCGCTACGCCAGCTTCCCGGCACGACCGCCGAGCGGCTCCGAGCTGACCCTCGGCGGCGTCTCCTACCGCGTGCTCAGCGAGACCTACACGGCGTTCCCGCGCGGCACGCTGAACGCCGTGATCCTCGTGCCGCCGGCGGTTGGGCCGCTGCAACGACAGCCGTGCAGCGCGGTCCGAGCCGACGAGTTCGGCCGCATCGCGGAGCGTTTCGCCCGGCTTGCCGTCTCGCTGCCCGCGCACTACCCGGGCTTCTCAAGGACGGTGCGGATCTACACCGGTGCCGAGGTGTTCGTACGCAGGGGCGTCACGCAGCTCGCCTCGACCAGCGGCACCGGCCCGGCGACCCTGTCACGCGGCGGCACCGTCAGCTACCAGGGCCGGCGTTGGCTGGTGTTCTCGTTCGAGCCGCGCCCCTCCACGCGGGTCTACGTGCTGGCGCCGCCGGCGTCGTAGGCAGCCCTGGCCGGCGCGTCAGTCCGGCGGGATGCGGCCGGTGACCCCACTCGCGGGGGCGTCCGCGCCGCCGATGATCTCGGCGAGCGTGTCGACGAGCGAAGCCGGGGCCGCCATGATGCCGCCCTCGATCTCACGCACCACGAGGCCGACGCTCTCGCACATCAGCGCGCCGGTGGCGATGTCCCAGAGGTGCACGCCACGCTCGAAGTAGGCGTCGTAGCGACCCATCGCCGTCCAGGCGAGGTCGATCGACGCGACGCCGAAGCGGCGGATGTCGCGAACCCGTGGCAGCAGCCGCGTCAGCAGCTCGGCCTGCTTGGCGCGAACCTCCGCGGCGTAGGCGAAGCCGGTCGCCACGAGCGCCTTGCCCAGCTCCGGCGCAGAGTCGCCCAGCCAGGCGAGCTCAACCCCGTTTCGGCGCGGCAGTTCGCCGCGCACGGCGCTGAAGGTCTCGCCCGACACCGGCGCGTGTATCACTCCGGCGAGCGCTCCCTGCTGGTCGCAGACGGCGACGGTGACGCTCCACTGCGGGAGCCCGTAGAGGAAGTTGACGGTGCCATCGAGCGGGTCGACGACCCAGCGCAGCCCACTCGACCCCGCCTGGTCGGCGCCCTCCTCCTCGGCCAGCAGCCCGTCCTGCGGCCGCCGCTGGGCAAGCAGCGCACGGATCGCCCGCTGCGAGGCGAGGTCTGCTTCGCTGACCGGGTCGGTCGGGGTCGACTTGGCCGCGACCCGCAACTCGCGACCGGCCTCGAAACGCGCGAGCAGCAGCGCACCCGCGGTTTGCGCGGCCTCGCTCGCGACGTCGAGCAGTTCGGCGGGGTCCATCGCGCGGACTCTACGCAAGCGAACCGGCGCGACGCGGATGCGCCGACCGGTGCGGCTCGTGCTCGCGGCGTCGGCCTATACTCCCCGCGCGTGTCCGCACCCGACAGCTCCGTCACGATCATCGGCGCGTCGGGCGCCCTCGGCTTCGGGCTCGCGGTGCGCCTCGCAGCAGCCGGCGTCGCGGTGACGATCGGCTCGCGCGAGAGCAGCCGTGCCGAGGAGGCGGCGGCGCGGGTCCTCGCCGTTGTGCACGAAGGCCGTGTCAGCGGCGCGGAGAACGCCGCCGCGGCAGCCGCCAACGAGCTCGTCGTGCTCAGCGTGCCATTCCGCAGCCACCACGAAACACTGACCCACATCGCCCCCGCGCTGCTCCCCGGAGCGCTGCTGATCGACGCGACGGTGCCGCTCGCGGCCGCCATTGGTGGCAAGCCCACGCGCATGCTCGGGGTCTGGCAGGGCTCCGCCGCCCAGCAGGCGCAGGAGCTCGTCCCCGACGGCGTGAGCGTCGTCGCGGCGTTGCACACGGTGAGCGCCGCGGCGCTCGAGGACCGCGCACATCCGCTCGATGAGGACGTGCTGCTGGCCGGCGACCGCAGGGCCGACAAGACGCGCGTGGCGGCGCTGCTCGACCGTGTCGACGGGCTGCGCTGCGTCGACGCCGGGAGACTCGAGATGGCGCGGATCACCGAGTCGCTGACGGCGCTGCTGATCTCGGTCAACGTGCGCCACAAGGCCCACGCGGGGATCCGCCTGACGGGCCTTCCCGACACGCTCTGGTGAGCGTCGTCCTCCTCTCCGGGGGCACCGGCGGCGCGAAGCTCGCTCGCGGGCTCTACGACCTGCTGGGCGAGGAGCTGACGGTGATCGCCAACACCGGTGACGACATCGAGATTCACGGCGCCTACGTCTCCCCCGATCCGGACCTCGTCAGCTACTGGCTCGCGGACCGCATCGACGAGCGCGGCTGGGGGATCGAGGGCGACAGCTTCGCGGCGATGGAGATGCTGCGCGAGCTGGGGACCGACGTGTGGTTCGCGCTCGGTGATCGCGACCTCGCGTTCTGCCTGGAACGCAGGCGCCTGCTGGAGGCGGGCGCGACGCTGAGCCAAGCGCACGGCGTGCTCACGCGCGCGCTCGGCGTGCAGGCGCAGGTGATCCCGATGAGCGACGACCGCGTGCGGACGATGATCCGAAGCGGGCCACAGACGCTCTCGTTGCAGGAGTTCCTGATCGCCCACCGCGGCGCCTCGCGGATCGACGACGTCACCTTCGAGGGCGCGGCGCAGGCGAGCGGATCCCCGGGTGCGCTTGCCGCGCTGGACGGCGCGCGGGCGATCATCATCGGCCCGTCGAACCCGATCATCTCGATCGGACCGATCATCGCGATCGAGGGTATCCGCGGTGCGATCGCGGCTTCGAACGCCCCGGTCATCGCCGTCAGCCCGATCGTCGCCGGCACGGTGCTGAAGGGGCCGACAGCGGCCTGCATGGCCTGGGCCGGACGCACAGCCGACGCCGCCGGCATCGCCGGCCACTACGCCCCGCTGCTCGACGCGATCATCGCCGATGAGCCCGTCGACGCACTGCGCTCGCTGCGCTGCGACACGCTGATGAGCAGCCCGGCCGCGCGGCGGCGACTCGCCGAGCACACACTCGAGCTGGCGGATGCGCTGAGCGGCTGATGCGCACTCTGGCGATCCTCCCGGTCAAGCGCTTCGAGCTGGCGAAGACGCGGCTGCGCGAACAGCTCCAGCCCGCCCAGCGCCGGCGGCTCGCCGAGGCGATGGTGACCGACGTGCTGAGCGCGCTGGTCGCGACGGCGGACCTGGAGGCGGTCGTCGTCACAAACGAGCAGGCCGTGGCGGCGCTTGCGGGCTCCTTCGGGGTGACCGTGCTGGGGGACCCGACGGAATCCGGCCAGAGCGGAGCCGCCCTGGTCGGAATCGCCCACGCCATCGCCGCAGGCTATGAGCGCGTGCTGCTGGTCCCCGGCGACTGCCCGGCGCTCGACGTCGACGCGCTGCGAACGCTGCTCGACCGTGTGAGCGCGCCGCCCGCCGTGACGATCGTCGCCGACCGCCACGGCAGCGGCACCAACGCGCTGCTGCTGACGCCGCCCGACGCGATCGAACCGGGCTTCGGCCCGGACAGCTTCGAACGCCACCACCGGCGCGCGCTGGAGGCCGGGGCGTCCTGGCACGTCGAGCCGCTGCCGGGACTGCTTCTGGATGTCGACACGCCCGAGGATCTGTCCGCGCTGCGCGTGGCCCTCGCGGGCGCAGCGACGCGCACGGGCGCGCTGCTCGCGGAGCTTTGATGGGCGCATTCTCCGTCTACGCGCTGGGGGGCCTTGGGGAAATCCAAGATGGCGACGACCTCGCGGCGCTGATCGTCACCGCAGCGGACGCGTTGAACGACGGTGACATCGTGGTGATCGCGCACAAGGCCGTCTCGAAGGCGCAGGGCAGGGTGCGCAGGCTGATGGACATTCAGCCGGGCGAGCGAGCCCAGGCGCTGGCCGCGGAGCACGGCAAGGACCCGCGCCATGTGCAGGCGATCCTCGACGAGTCAAGCGAGCTGGTGCGTGCGGAGCGCGGCGTGCTGATCGTGCGCACGCGCCACGGCTTCGTCTGCGCCAACGCCGGCGTCGACGAGTCCAACTCGCCGGCTGACGGCACGCTCGTGCTGCTGCCGCTCGATCCTGACGGCGCCGCCCGCGAACTGCGCGCGCGCCTGCGCGAGCTGAGCGGCCAGAACGTCGGGGTGGTGATCACCGACAGCTTCGGGCGAGCCTGGCGGCTCGGGCAGATCGATGTCGCGATCGGCGTGGCGGGCCTCGTCGTCCTCGACGACTGGCGCGGGCGACGCGACCGGCGTGGCCGCGAGCTGCACGCCAGCGTGATCGCGGTGGCCGACGCCGTGGCGGCGGCCGCCGATCTCGCGCGGACAAAGGACTCCGGTGAGCCGGTCGTGATCGTGCACGGCCTCGGCGTGCATGTGGATGAACACGACGGGCCGGGTGCGGCTGCGCTGCTGCGCAGCCGCACCGAGGACCTGTTCTCGTAGGACGCGGCGGTCAGGCGGCCGCCGCGGTTTCCGCGCGCAGGTTCGTGAGCGCGCTGTAGCCGACCGAGGCGAGCACGCCGCCGACCAGCGGTGCGAGCAGGTAGACGAGGATGAACTTGCCGCCTCCCCAGAACGAGTTCGCCGAGATCGCCGGCCCGAGCGCGCGCGCCGGATTCAGGCTGGCACCCGTGAGCGGCGCGATCGCCATCACGGCCATGCCGAGCGTCGCGCCGATGCCTGGGGCCGCCCAGCCCGCCGGCGCCTTCGGGTTGACGGCGAGTCCGACGATCGAGAACACCAGCGCGAAGGTGCCGATCAACTCGAGCGCGGCACCGGCCGCCCACTCCCCCTTGAGACCGGCACCGACCGCGGGGTCGAAGCCGTGCGAGGCGTTGGGGACCCCCGTGATCAGCCAGCCGACGAGGAGGGCGCCGACGATGCCGCCCGCAATCTGCATGACGACGTAGATCCCCGCGTCCCGCGGCGAGATCCTCCTGATCGCCAGCAGGCCGGCGGTGACCGCCGGGTTGAAGTGGCCGCCGGAGACCGCGCCGAATGTGAAGATCAGCATCGCCAGGACGATGGCGTGAACCAGCCCGATCGCGGCGAAGTCGGCGATCGGCCCCTGCTGTACGACGACGAGACCGATGAAGAAAACCAGCAGCAGCGTGCCGAAGAACTCGGCGATGTACGCCGCCACGCGACGGTCCTGCATCTGCTCCCCCTTCCCGGGTTTGGAAGAAACGGATCGGACCCTACCCCCCCGCGCGGATGGCGGCCGGCGGCGCGCGCGACCCCATACGGCTCTAAGATCGCCCAGGCCTTGAGCCTCGTTCACGTCTACACCGACGACCTGCTGTTCGGCTCGCGCCTGCGCAGCGACCTCGAGGGCGCCGGACACGAGGTGACGCTCGGGCCGCGCCCGGACCGCGGCGCCGACGCGATCGTCGCGGACCTGACGGTGGACGCCGACACGCGGATCGCCGCCCTGGCGCAGCCGCGGCCGCCGACGCTCGCGTTCTACTCACACGTCGAGATGGACGTGCGCAGCCACGCGCTGGCGGCGGGCATCGAGCTCGTCGTCCCGCGCTCGCGCATCGCCCGCGAGGGCCCGTCGCTGCTGGCCGCGCTGCTCGCTACTGAGCGTTGATCTGGCGCATCTCGTCGCGCAGCGACTGGGGCCGGCCCCAGACCGATTCGACGGGAACGCGGCCGGAACGAACCTCGCGCGGGGCGAGCTCGCCGTCGATGTTCGCGTCATCGAGCAGGCCGAGCGCCATGTGCACGGCGTCGACCGACGCGGCGTGGCCGAAGCGGTGCGCCACCAGCAGCCGCCAGTGCCAGTCGTGCTGCGAGTAGGGCTGCGCGTTGGCCACGACGAGGAAGACGGCGGCGTCGACGTAGCGCGTCTCGTCGGCGATTCGCAGATCCAGCTCGAGATCGGTCCAGTCGTCGGGGAGCGTGTCGACGATCGCGCTGAAGGTGTCCGCCAGTGGCATCGGCGCGACAGCCTACCCGCAGGCCCTCGCCGGTGCGGAAAAGCCGTCTTGTATGCTCGGTCGGTGGCGGCGGTGACGGTCGATCCGCAATACCGCGCGGCGACGGAGGGCGCGGCGCTGCTCGACCGCTCGCAGGCCGGCAAGCTGGCGTTGAGCGGGCCCGGGGCGATCGAGTTCCTCGACTCGGTGCTCTCCAACGACATCGCGGCGCTCGTGCCGAGCGCCGGGCTGGCGGCCGCGCTGCTCACGCACAACGGCCGCATGCTGGCCGAGGTGCGCGTGCTGCGCACCGACGAAGAGCTGCTGCTGGACACCGAGCGCGTGGCGCTGCAGGCGCTGTTCGACGCGCTGCACCGGTTCCGCCTCGGCTACGACGTGCAGTTGCACAAACGCACCCTGCAGTGTGGGCTGCTGTCGCTGATCGGGCCCGCCGCCGGCGGCGTGCTCGCGGACGAGCCCGGCACCGCCGAGCACGATCACCTTCCCGCGGTGCTGGCGGGCCGAGCGGTGCGACTGATTCGCACCGACGCCGGGGTCGACGTGCTGTGCGCCGCCGAGGACACTGCTGCCGTCGCCGACGAGCTGGTCGCGGGCGGTGCGACGGTGATCGAGGAGGCGACCGCCGAGACGGTCCGGATCGAGTGCGGCCGACCCCGCTTCGGCGTCGAGATCGACGAGGGCACGATGCCGCAGGAGGCTGGCCTGCACGAGCGCGTGGTGTCGTACACGAAGGGCTGCTACATCGGCCAGGAGACCGTCGCGCGGCTCTACTGGAAGGGCCGGCCCAACCGTCATCTGCGCGGGCTCCGGCTGAGCGAACCGGCCCTCCCGGGCGCCGAGCTGACGCTCGGCGGGCGGCCGGTGGGCACGCTGGGGTCGTTCGCGGACTCGCCGAGGCTGGGCCCGATCGGGCTGGCACTGGTGCGCCGCGAGGCCGAGCCGGGCGCGGTGTTGACGCTCACCGGGGCCGAGGTGAGCGCCACCGTGGTGGAACTGCCGTTCAGCGTCCGCTCGTAGCGGCGCCGCCGCCGCACTGGCCGAGGCGACGGCGCTATACGATTGCCGCCGCGATGGACCTCGAACGAGCGCAACCGGCCCGGAGGGGCTCCCGCCCCGTCGTGGAGACCGGCGAGTCGAACCGACCCGGGATCATCGCCTGATGGCCGGCGTCGTCCACGTTCCGTGGTACGCGACCGGCTTCCGCGGCGACCAGCTTGCGGCCGAACTCGAGCGCGTCTCGGCGCTCTCGGTCCGCTACGGCGCGACCAGCTACGCCGTCTACCGCGGCCGCGACGACCGCTACAAGTTCCTGCAGGTGCTGGAGTTCGACGAGCACGTTGATTGGGACCGCTACTGGGCGGGCCCGGAAATGACCGACTTCCGCATCTACTGCCAGGGTTGGTTCCAGGTTCCCGTTGTCTACGCGTGGAACGACCTGGTCTGCCGCGGCGAGGCCGTCCGCCATGCACCGGCGGCGGCGCCGGCGAACGGCCACTGAGCAGGCTTCAGCCCTGTTCGAGCGGGGCCATCGTCAGGCCGGCCCCGCGCAGCATCTCCCAGTAGTGCTCGGCCGCCTCGAGATGGCCGCTCCAGACGATCGCGAGCCCGCCGGTGTGGATGCGCTGCGCGAAGGCGTAGCCCCGCTCGAGCGTGACGCCCGGGATCACGCGGGCGAGCGTCTGTGCGACGTGGTCGAAGGTGTTGTGGTTGTCGTTGCGCACGATGACGTTCCAGCGACCGCCGAGCGCGTCCCGCGGTCCGGCAACGCGTGGTTGCTCGACGGTGCTGCTCATTGCGAGAGCTCGCGCTTGGACCAGTAGCGGGCCAGCCCTGCGTAGCACTGATCGAGCGGTGCACCGAGTGAGTAGGCGTAGGAGGGGCGGGCGCCGTCGTCGGCGTCGATCTCGAGGCGCAGCGCGGCGACGAACTGCTCGACGGAGACCTCGCGGGCCAGCGCGGCGGAGCGCTCGAGCGCGTGCTCGATGCCGTCGAGCTGGGCGGTGACGTCTTCGAAGTGGCCGAAGTGCGTGATCGCAAGCCGCTCCGGCTGCCACGCGCGCACACGCGCGATCGAGGCGTGCCAGAGCTCGAGGTCGATGTCGGGCGGCGGCGTAGGCGCGAGCACGTAGGAGCTCGGGGCAACGCGCACGCCGGCAACGTCGCCGACGAACGCGGTCGCGCTGCGCGGATGCCAGTAGCTGACGTGGTGGGAGGCGTGACCCGGGGTGTATGCGACCTGGAGGCCCTCCAGCTCCTCGCCGCCATGCAGCACGCGGATGTTCGCCGCCGGCACCGGCAGGACCTCGCCCCACAGCCGCTGCATGTCCTCGCCGTAGAGCCGCTCCGCGCTCGCCAGCAGCCTGCGCGGGTCGATCAGGTGCGGCGCGCCCCGTTCGTGCACCCAGACCTCCAGGTCGGGCCAGCGCTTGACGAGCGTGCCTGCCGCGCCCGCGTGGTCGAGGTGGATGTGCGTCAGCGCGAGCACGCGCGGAGGCGCGTCGCCGAGCTCCTCCAGCAGCGCCGGCACACAGGACGCCGGCCCGCAGTCGATCAGCACATCGTCGAGCAGGAAGCAGCAGATCAGGTGCTCGTGTCCGAGCTGGCGGACGTCAATCGCTCGTGCCTGCGCGCGCTCCATCCGTTGAAAACCCTACCTCCCGGGCCCGCACCGGGGACCGGGTCGGAAGATGGCGCATTTGACAAGCGACACTCTGCGATATATCGTGATCGTACTGTGACTTACCCCAAGAGGAGAAACCAATGACTGGAAGTTACGCCGACGGCGGATTCTGCCGTCCACTCAAGAGTTACCGCAGCATGCTGCTGATGCACCGCGGCGAAGGCCCCGGCGGCGAACGCGGCGGCTTCGGCGAGCCCGGCTCACGCTATGGCGGGTTCGGTCCCCCCTTCGGCTTCGGCGGTCCACGTGGCTTCCGCCGCCATGGCGGCAAGGCGCGCCGCGGCGACATCCGCACGGCATCGCTGCTGCTGCTGGCCGAGGAGCCACGCAACGGCTACGCGATCATGCAGGAGATCGAGCAACGCTCCAGCGGCGTCTGGCGTCCGAGCCCCGGCTCGGCCTACCCCGCCCTGGCCCAACTAGAGGACGAGGGCCTGATTCGCTCGGAGGAATCCGAGGGCCGCAAGCAGTTCGTGATCACCGACGCCGGCCGCGAGCTGCTCGCGGCTCGCCCGCAAGACGCGCCCGCCCCATGGGATACGCTGGCGGACGGCGTATCGAGCGAGGTTCAGGAGCTGTTCGGCCTGATGCGCCAGGTCGGGATGGCAGGTCTGCAGCTGGTGCAGACCGCGACCGAGAAACAGCTAGCCGAGGCGAAGCAGGTGCTGACAGAGACGCGACGCGCGATTTACAAGATCCTCGCCGACGGCGACGAGGGCAAGGACGCGTGAACGAGGACGCCGCAGGCGGCGGCGCGGTCGCGCTCGCGAGCGCCGCCGCCGCGGCTTCGATCTCGGTGCGCGGCCTGACCAAGAGCTACGGCGAGGTCGAGGCCGTGCGCGGGATCGACTTCGAGGTCGCGCCGGGGGAGATCTTCGGCTTCCTCGGACCCAACGGCGCCGGCAAGTCGACGACCATCTCGATGCTCTGCACGCTGGTCAAACCGACCAGCGGCTCGGCCACGGTCGCCGGCTTCGACGTCAACCACCAGCGCGACTCGGTGCGGCGAAACATCGGCCTCGTCTTCCAGGACACGACGCTCGACACCTACCTGACGGCCGAGCAGAACATGCGCCTGCACGCAGAGCTCTACGGCGTCGAGCGCGAGCTCGTCGAACCGCGGATGCGCCAGGTGCTCGAGATGGTGGGCCTGTGGGAGCGGCGGCGAAGCGCGGTGGCCACCTTCTCGGGCGGGATGAAGCGCCGGCTGGAGATCGCTCGCGGGCTGATGCACTCGCCGCGCGTGCTCTTCCTCGACGAGCCGACGGTTGGCCTGGACCCTCAGACGCGCAGCTCGATCTGGACCTACATCCAGGAATTGAAGGCAGCCGAGGACATCACGATCTTCCTCACCACCCACTACATGGACGAGGCGGAGTACTGCCAGCGAATCGCGATCATGGACAAGGGCGTGATCGTGGTGCTGGACACGCCGGACGCGCTGAAGGCCTCGGTCGGGCACGACCGGGTGATGCTCGAGACCGACGACGATGACGCGGCGATCGCCGCGATCGCCGAGCGATTCCAGATCACGGCCCGGATCGTGGAGGGGGCCGTGACCTTCGGCGTAGCCGCCGGTGAGCTGTTCGTGCCGCGGCTGTTCGCCGAGCTGACGGTGCCGATCCGCTCGGTCAGCGTCTCGCGCCCCTCGCTCGACGACGTCTTCATGTCCTACACCGGCACGACGATCCGCGACGCCGAGGCGAGCGCGGCTGACCAGCGACGCGCCGCGACCGCGGCCTTCAGGAGAGGTCGCTGATGGCGACCACGACGGCGAGAGCCGAGCCGGCGCGTCCCGGCGCGCCACTGCCGGTCCCCGCGGTGCACGTACCCGCGAGCAGCGTGCGCGGCGATCTGCGCGCGATCAAGATCGTCTGGAAGCGCGAGCTGATCCGCTTCTCCAAGGACAAGCTGCGCATGGTCACGTCGCTCGTGCAGCCGTTCCTGTTCCTGTTCGTGCTCGGCACGGGCCTCTCGCGCCTGGCGAGCGCCGGCACGCACGGGGTCGACCTGCGCACCTTCGTCTACCCGGGCGTGCTCTGCATGGCGGTGCTGTTCACGGCGATGTTCTCGGCGGCGTCGCTGGTCTGGGACCGGGAGTTCGGCTTCCTGCGCGAGATGATGGTCGCGCCCGTGCGCCGCAGCTCGCTGGTGCTCGGCAAGTGCCTCGGCGGCGCGACGGTTGCGTGCTTCCAGGGGATCATCGTGCTCTGCCTGGCCGGCCTGGTCGGCGTCCCCTACGCCCCGGCGCTGCTGGCGGAGATCTTCGTACTGCAGCTCGTGCTCGCCTTCACGATCACCGCGTTCGGCGTGATGGTCGCCGCGCGGATCAAGCAGATCCAGTCGTTCATGGCGGTCACGCAGATGGTGATGATGCCGATGTACTTCCTCTCCGGCGCGATCTTCCCGGTCTCGGGCCTGCCGCAGTGGCTGACGATCCTCAACCGGCTCGACCCGATGACCTACGCCGTCGACCCGATGCGCCGGCTCGTCTTCAACCACCTCAACATCAGCGCCGCAGCGCGCCGCGCGCTGGACCCCGGCGTGACCTGGTGGGGGTGGCACGTCCCGACACTGCTCGAGGCCGCGGTCGTGCTGTCGATCGGGGTGGTCTGCCTCGCCGTCGCGATCGTCGAGTTCAGCGCGCGCGAATAGCGCCGCCCGGCGGCGCGTAACGCGTTCGCGCCCTCGCGAGACTGCCCCGCATGGACCGCCTCGCTCGCAGCGTCGCACCCGCCACGATGCGCGGGGCGATGCGTAACCATTTCGTGGGCACATGCTCCTGCTGATGCTCTTCGCGCTGGTCGTCGGGGCCGGCACGGCGGTGTCGCCGTGCGTGCTGCCGGTGCTGCCGGCACTGCTGTCGGCGAGCGGGTCCGGGGGCCGGAGGCGGCCACTCGGGATCGTGATCGGGCTGACAACCACCTTCGCGATCACGATCATCGGGATCGCAAAGGTCGTCGGCAACGTCGGACTCGGCGCCGACCCGCTGCGCGACGTCGCAATTGCCGTGCTGATCATCTTCGGCCTGGCCCTGCTGGTGCCGGGGCTCTCGCAACGCCTCGAGCGCCCGCTCGCTGCCCTCTCGCGGCTGGGGCCCCGGACCAGGGGTGACGGCTTCGCCTCCGGGCTGCTGGTCGGCGCTGCGCTCGGCTTCGTCTACACGCCGTGCTCCGGGCCGATCCTCGCCGCGGTGATCACGGTGTCGGCCGCGAGCGGTCGCGCTGTCGCGGTCGGGATCGCCTACGCGCTCGGCACCGGCCTGATGCTGCTCGCGCTCTCGCTCGGCGGGCGACGCATCCTCGACCGCCTCCGCGGCACGGGCCGCGCCGTCCTCGTTCAGCGCTCGCTCGGCGTCGTGATGGTCGCGACGGCGATCGTGCTGGCGACGCAGCTCGACGTGCGGCTCAACCAGTGGGTCGCCGACCACATCCCCAACTTCAACATCACGGCCTTCGTCGACAACTCCTCCGCGGTCTCCAAGCGGCTGGGCGAGGTGCGCGAGCACAAGGTCAAGTTCGCGCCGACCGCGGCGCTGCCGGGCGTCGTCACGCCGCCGCTCACGCCGCTCGGGCAGGCCCCGGCGTTCGTCGGCACCGAGGACTGGTTCAACACCCCGGGCGACCGCCCGCTCACGCTCGCGGGCCTGCGCGGCCGCGTCGTGCTGATCGACTTCTGGACCTACACCTGCATCAACTGCATCCGCACGCTCCCCTACCTGGAGGCCTGGGATGCGAAGTACCGCAGCAAGGGCCTGACGATCATCGGCGTCGAGTCGCCTGAGTTCCCGTTCGAGAAGGACGCCGGCAACGTCGAGGACGCGATCAAGCAGTTCGGCATCCACTACCCCGTGGTTCAGGACAACAACCTCGACACGTGGAACGCCTGGGGCAACGAATACTGGCCGGCCGACTATCTGATCGACAAGACCGGCGAGGTTCGCTACGCGACCGCCGGCGAGGGCGGCTACACCACGACGGAGGCGGCGATCCGCGCGCTGCTGGCGGAGGCCGGCGCGAAGGATCTCGGCGCCGGCGCGAAGGCCCATGGCGTGATCGTCCCGTCGCAGTCGCTCGTCACCGAGGAGACCTACCTCGGCACCGCCCGCGCGGCAGGCTGGATCGAGAACGAGCCGCAGTTCGGCAAGCACACCTACGTTGCCCCCAACTACACGCTGGCGACCAACGACTTCGCCTACGGCGGCACCTGGACGATCGGCAACCAGCAGGCGCTGGCCGGAGCGAACGCGACGATCGACGCCGACGTCCAAGCGAAGAACGTCTACATCGTGCTCTCCCCGCCCGCCCACGGCAGCGGCTCCGTCAGCGTGTCCGTGGACGGACACCACACGACCACGCTCGACGTCACGCAGCAGCGCCTCTACCAGGTGGCGCACTTCGCAACCGATTCGGTCAACTCGATCCACCTGAGCTTCGCGGCGGGGACGAGCGGCTACTCGTTCACGTTCGGGTAACCGCCGCAACCATCGCGCGCGCGACGGCGCGCAGCTCCTCCTCGGTCGCGACGTACGGCGGCATCGCGTAGATGAGATTGCGGAAGGGCCGCAGCCAAACGCCCAGCTCGACCGCGGCGGCGCTCGCCGCGGCCACGACGACCGGCTCGACGGTCTCGATCACCGCGATCGCGCCGAGCGTGCGAACCTCGCGCACGCCGTCGAGCCCGGCGGCGACCGCCAGCTCCTCGCGCATCACCCGCTCGGCGCGTGCGACCTGCTCGCGCCACTCGCCGCCGGCCAGCAGCGCCAAGCTCGCGAGCGCGACGGAGCACGCCAGCGGGTTCGCCATGTAGGTCGGCCCGTGCATCAGCGGACCGTCGATGCGCTCTGCGACGGCGCTGCTGCAGAGCGTCGCGGCGAGCGTCAGGTAGCCCCCGGTGAGCGCCTTGCCGACACACATCACGTCCGGTGCCACGCCGGCGCGCTCGGCGGCGAAGAGCGTGCCGGTGCGGCCGAAGCCCGTCGCGATCTCATCGAAGATCAGGAGCACCCCGTGCGCGTCGCAGAGCTCACGCAGGAGGCGCAGGTAGGCCGGCGAGTAGAACCACATGCCGCCGGCGCCCTGGACGACCGGCTCGACGATCGCGGCCGCCAGCTCCGCGCCGTGGCGGTCGAACAGCGCCCGCAGGTCCGCCGTCCAGCGCTCGTCGAGGGCGGCGTCGACGCCGCCGGGTGGGCGCGCTGCGAACAGGTGACCGGGCAGTACCGAGGCGAACAGCTGGTGCATGCCGTCGACCGGGTCGCAGACCGACATCGCGCCGAAGGTGTCGCCGTGGTAGCCGCCGCGCAGCGCGAGCAGCCGGCTTCGCCTGCCGCCGGCCGCCTGCAGGGAGAGCTTGATCGCGACCTCGACCGCGACCGACCCCGAGTCGGCGAAGAAGACGTGCTGCAGCGGCGCCGGCGTCAGCGCCACCAGCGCGCGCCCCAGCTCGATCGCGGGCTCGTGCGTGAGGCCGCCGAACATGACGTGCGACATCCGCTCGAGCTGGGCGCGTGCCGCCGCGTCCAGCGCCGGGTGGCGGTAGCCGTGGATCGCGCACCACCACGACGACATGCCGTCGATCAGCTCGCGGCCGTCGGCCAGGGTCAGCCGCACGCCGCTCGCGGAGGCGACGAGCAGCGGCTCGGCGACGCCGGGCATCGGCCCGTACGGATGCCAGAGGTGCGCGCGGTCGAGTGCCAGCAGCTCACGTTCGCCTCCGGGGTCGCCCACGGCGTGAGCATAGAATCTGTGCGATGAGCGAAGACCCGCGCAACTGGCTGCGCTGCTATCGCTGCTGGTCGAGCGACCTCGAGGTGCAGGTCCACTACGAGGGCATCCACAAGATCGATCCCGTCACGGGCGAGCGCGCCGAGGTCGTGGACGAGATCCAGGAGGCGGTCGTTCAGTGCCTCGACTGCATGCACGACCAGCCGCATCTCGGCTTCGTCGACGGGCGCGTCGAGCCGATCGAGGACCGCTGGGAGCGCATGGTCACCGGCACACCCTGGGTCGCCTCCTGCACGGTCACGGTCGACGCCGACGATGTCGAGACCTGCTCCGGACCCGAGGCCGGCGACGCGCTCTCCTACGCCGCCTTCGGCGACCACGGCGTGCGTGAGTTCTTCACGCACGTGCGCTTCCACAAGCACGACGACGACCGCCGGATCACCGTGCACCTGCTGGTTGAGCTCTACGCCCGCTCGCTCGACGAGGCCACCGAGGTGCTCGAGAGCGCCGCGCGCGGCGATCTGCAGGTCACCTCGCTCGCCGAGGAGTCGCGACCGCCGGCGTCAACCGGCGAACGCCACTGAGGGGCCGGGAGATCCGGCCGCGTGCGGCGAAGCTCCACCGGGCGGGCGGGGCCGGCAGGCCCAGGCCCGCCAACTAAGAATCGAGCCGGGCTTCGAGCGCGTCGAGCTGGCCGAGCAGCGCCGCTGGCAGCTGCCGGCCGAAGGTTTCGAGATGCTCGCGGATCGAGGGCAGCTCGTCGCGCCATTCGGCGGGATCCACGCGCAGCAGCTCGTCGATGTCCTCGGGCGCGATCTCGACCCCGTCCAGATGCAGGGAGCCGATCGCGGGCACGCGGCCGATCGGGGTGTCGATCGCGTAGGCGCGGCCCTCGCAGCGGCGGAAGACCCACTCCAGCACGCGGCTGTTGTCGCCGAAGCCGGGCCAGAGGAAGCGGCCGCCGGCATCCTTGCGAAACCAGTTGACGTAGAAGATCCGGGGCAGCTTCTCGGGGTCGTGCTCGCGCCCGACCGCGAGCCAGTAGGCGAAGTAGTCGCCCATGTTGTAACCGCAGAACGGCAGCATCGCGAAGGGGTCGCGGCGCAGCTTGCCGACGGCCCCCGAGGCGGCGGCGGTCGTCTCGGACGCCATCGTCGCGCCGAGAAAGACGCCGTGCTCCCAGTCGAAGGCCTCGTGCACGAGTGGCACGACGCTCGAGCGGCGCCCCCCGAACAGGAACGCGTCGATCGGCACCCCCGCCGGGTCCTCCCACTCCGGCGCCATCGCGGGGTCCTGGGAGGCGGCCACGCAGAAGCGGGCGTTGGGGTGGGCGGCGTGCGTACCCGACTGCGGCGTCCAGTCGTTGCCGCGCCAGTCGATCAGGTGCGCGGGCGGCTGCTCGGTCATCCCCTCCCACCACACGTCGCGCTCGTCGGTGGCGGCGCAGTTGGTGAACACGGTGTTGGCGGCGATCATCGCCATCGCGTTCGGATTGGTCTGGATGCCGGTTCCAGGCGCGACGCCGAAGAAACCGGCCTCCGGGTTGATCGCATAAAGGCGCCCATCGGCGCCGAACTTCATCCAGGCGATGTCGTCGCCGATCGTCTCGACGCTCCAGCCCGCGATCGTCGGGATCAGCATCGCCAGATTCGTCTTGCCGCAGGCCGACGGGAACGCGCCGGCGACGTACTTCACCACCCCCTCCGGCGAGGTCAGCTTGAGGATCAGCATGTGCTCGGCGAGCCAGCCCTCCTCCCGCGCCATCACCGACGCGATCCGCAGCGCGAAGCACTTCTTGCCGAGCAACGCGTTGCCGCCGTAGCCCGACCCGTAGGACCAGATCTCGCGTGACTGCGGGAAGTGCACGATGTACTTGTTCTCGGCGTTGCAGGGCCAGGGAACGTCGGTCTCGCCCGCCGTCAGCGGTGCGCCGACCGAATGCAGGCAGGGTACGAACGGGCCGTCCTCGCCGATCACCTCGAGCGCGGCGTTGCCGGCGCGAGTCATGATCGCCATGCTCGCGGCGACGTAGGCCGAGTCGGTGATCTCCACGCCGACGTGCGCGATCGGTGAGCCGAGCGGCCCCATCGAGAAGGGCACGACATGCATCACGCGACCGCGCATCGATCCCTTGAAGAGGCCGCGCAACAGCGACCGCATCTCGTCCGGGTCACGCCAGTTGTTGGTCGGTCCGGCGTCCACCTCGCGCTCGCAACAGATGAACGTGCGATCCTCGACCCGCGCGACGTCCGCCGGATCCGAGCGCGCGAGAAACGAGCCGGGACGGAGCACCGGATCGAGCGCCTCGAAGGTCCCGGCCGACACGAGCGCCTGGCAGAGTGCCTCGAACGCCTCCTGCGAGCCGTCGAACCAGCGCACCGAGTCGGGCTGCGTCAGCGCCGCGACCTCCTCGACCCAGGCCAGCAGCCGCGCATGCCTGGTCGCCGGCGCCGCCTCGATCACGACGCAGCTCGATCGAGGCAGAGGGATGCGCGCGCGGCCACGGCGCGACCCAGTCGCGTCTGTCGTGAGCGCGCTCGCGCCGGGTCATCCAACGAACGCAAAAAGCGCCCCGGGGAGCGCAGAGTTATGAAGCGGGCTGCAGGGCGTTGAGCGAGCGTGGAATGCAGAATACGCCAGATCACGCGGCGCGTCCTCGATTCGGCCGCGTAGGATGCGCGAGTGCGCCCCCGCGACTCCGCCGAACAGCGCGTCGCCCGCCGCGGCGCGCCGGAGCGCGCGGGCCACAGCCGCAGAGTGCCGCTCGTGATCGTCGGCCTGAGCGTCGCGCTCGCGATGCTGACCGGTGCCGCCGCGCTGGCCGCGGCGAGGTCGACCACCAGGAGCGTCACCGCCGCGGGCGGTGGCACATCCGCGACGGTGAGCTACCGCGCGAGCAGCGGCAGCTCCACCGGTCCCCCCTATTCGGATCTCCACCTGACGATCACGCGTGACGGGAGCACGGCGTACGACGCCGCGGTGCGCTCGCCGTTCTGCGGCACCGCGTGCTGGCCCGACGTCTGGCCGGGCCACGGCTTTCTCACGGTCGCCGACGCCGACGGCACGGGCTCGCCGGACGTGATCCTCGATCTCTACAGCGGCGGCGCGCACTGCTGCTCGATCGTGCAGATCTACCGCTTCGATGCACAGGGGGGCACCTACACGATCATCCAGCGCGACTTCGGCGACCCCGGCGCGAGCCTCGAGCGGCTGGCCGGCAGCTACGTGTTCGTGTCCGCCGACGATCGCTTCGCCTACACCTTCGCGGCCTTCGCCTTCTCCGGGCTGCCGCTGGCGATCTGGCGGCTGGACACCGGCGGCTTCACCGATGTGACGAGGCGCTTCCCGGCGCTGATCGCCGCCGACGCCGCCCGCCAGTACCACGCCTACACGGCGAACCGCGCGCAGGGCTTCGGGCTGGGCTTCATCGCTGCCTGGGCCGCCGATGAGGATCTGCTCGGCCACGGCGCGCTGGTCGGGCGAACGCTGGCGCGCGCGAACCGTGACGGCGGCCTGCGCAGCGCGGACGGCCTGCCGCAGGGCAGTGCGTTCATCGCCGCGCTTCAGCGTTTCCTGATCAAGTGCGGCTACGTAGCCTGACTCGCGTGGAACGCATCGACCTCCAATCGCACTCCCGCCACTCCGACGGCGAGCTGACCGTCGCGGAGCTTGTGGCCAGCGCCGCCGCGGCCGGGGTGGAGCTGCTGGCGCTGAGCGATCACGACACGGTCGACGGCGTCGACGAGGCGCTCGAGGCGGCCGCGGAGCACGGGATTCGCCTGTTGAGCGCCACCGAGATCTCCGCCGTGGACGGCGGATACGAGGATCTCCACATCCTCGGCTACGGCATCGACCACCGCGACGCGCGCCTGCTCGAACGCCTGCGCGGCGCGCGCGAGGACCGCGAGGCCCGCGCGGATCGCATGGCCGGACTGCTCGCCCAGGCCGGATACGCGGTCGACGATACGGCGCTGGCCGCACGGCGCGAGGCCGGCAAACCGGTCGGGCGCCCGCACCTCGCCGGCGCCGTGCTCGGCCACCCCGATAACGCGGAGCAGCTCGCGCGTGAGGGTCACGCGGACGTCACCTCGTTC